>Ga0163179_10001404_pt1 | contig 17062 bp, 17 predicted proteins | sample AtlANTMetagenome_FD_109643 | JGI IMG/M metagenome (GOLD analysis project Ga0163179, IMG submission 109643) | Marine eukaryotic phytoplankton communities from the Atlantic Ocean - Atlantic ANT 2 Metagenome | ecosystem: Environmental > Aquatic > Marine > Oceanic | place: North Atlantic Ocean... | reverse complement strand
AGAGATTACGGTCATATTCTTGGAACTCGTTCCAAACTATGTCCATTTGGTGCATTTAAAATTGCAGGTACAGCAACAACATTCTATGTTGAAAACATTATTACCACTGGTTACTCTGTTAGTGGTAAGGCTGGTGTTAGTATCTTTGGTGAAGGTGATACATTCTGGACTCCTCCTTACTTTGGATCTGGTGGTGCTAAAGTTACTGGTACTCTTGATGAGTCATTTACTCCAGCAACACATATTGGATCTGGTGTACTTTATGCATTCTCTGGTGCAGCACAATCTACATCTATTGGTGCTGTTGCTGGTGGTCTGTTCAAAATTGGATCGGAAGCATACACATTATTCAGTCTTCTACATCCAGGTTCAGGTGTTATCAGAGTTACTGGAACTGGTGCAGAATCTACATCAACAGAATATACTGGTTCTGGTTCTCTCAGAAAATTCAGTGGTGCAGCAGAATCTGCGACATTCAATCCACTGGAAAGACAAATGCTCTTCTCCTTTACAGGGGTTGGTGGAGAAGTCTTTATTGCAAATCCTCCAGAAGACACAGCGAAGATTCGTATATTTGGAGAGCATGTTGTTCGGGCAACAAATGCAGAACAACCATTTGGAAGAATTCCTATATCTGGAGAAGGTTCTGTTCCAAGAACAAGAATCCATATTGGATCTGGTACATTCAAGAAATTCTCTGGTGCAGCAGAAAGTATTACTTTCAACCCATTGGAGAAGCAAATGCTATTCTCCTTCAATGGAGTTGGCAAAGAAATATTTGTTGCAAATCCACCAGAAAGGACAGCAGAACTTCGTCTTCGTGGTACAACAGAACCAGAAATTCTTACATTTGCAGAGCAACCATTTGGAAGAATTCCTGTTACTGGTATTGCAGATACAGACAGAACAAGATCATTTATTGGATCTGGTTCACTCAAAAAATTCAGTGGTGCTGCCGAAAGTCTTACATTCAACCCACTGGAGAGACAACTTCTATTCTCGTTTACAGGAACAGGATCAGAGAATACAGTTGCAGTTCCTCCAAAAGGAGACGGAAGACTATTTACATTTAATAGTTCTACTGTTGTATCTGCTGTTGCACATGAAACTACTGGTCTATTCAGAGTTAGTGGTGATGCTAGAACTCAAAAAGTTCCAAGATACAAAGGTAGTGGTTCACTTAAAAAATTCAGTGGTGCTGCGGAATCTCTCACCTTCAACCCAACAGAAGAGCAAATGCTCTTCTCCTTTACAGGTCAAGGTAGTGATGCTACTAGTTCTGTTGAAATTGGATCTGGTGGATTCAAAATATATCCAGAAGCATCTGATATTAGATTCGTACCTAACTGGAATTCTGTTGGTGGAATTAAAGTTTACGTTTACAGTGACTACAGATTTGCTCCTGTTTGGATTGGTTCTGGTTCACTTAGGAAATTTAGTGGTGCTGCTGAATCTCTTACCTTCAATCCTACTGAAGAGCAAATGCTCTTCTCCTTCACAGGTCAAGGTTCTGAAAGTAGACTTGCTAGAGAAATCAGTAAGGGTGGAACTGTTAAACTCAGTGGAATTGCAAGAGACAAATTCGTTCCAAACAATATTGGTTCTGGTACTATCTTTGTTACTGGTGATGCAGATGCTGTTAGAGCAAGAGACTTTGCTGGATCTGGTTCACTTAGAAAACTATCTGGTGCAGCAGAGTCTAGAAGAATTGATATTACTACACTTCCATCTCTATTCAGAGTCTATGGAGATGGTGATATTGCTCGTAGCAGACCTTACATTGGATCTGGATCTCTCAGAAAACTTAGTGGTGCAGCAGAATCTCTTACCTTCAACCCAGACGAGAAACAAATGTTGTTCTCGTTCCTTGGAGAAGGCAAGGTTACAAAAACAAAATCTAAAGTTGGTCAAGGAACAGTCAAGACACTTGGAAATGTCATTGATAGTTTCTCTCCTTTACACATTGGTTCTGGCACAGCAAGAGTTCTTGGCGATGCAGCTATTGTCAGAGCAAGAGACTTTGTTGGATTTGGTTCACTCAGAAAAATATCTGGTGCTGCGGAATCTCTTACCTTCAACCCATTGGAGAAGCAAATGCTTTTCTCCTTTACAGGAGTTGGAGCAGACAGCAGAACTTCCAAGCTTCTCAGTCAAGGTGGAACCCTTGCAATCAGAGGAACTTCGGGCGATCCTCTCCTCACATTTGCGGAACAACCAAGAATTGAAATTGATATTACAGGAGATAGTTATGATCTCCGTGCTCATGCATATCAAGGTTCTGGTAGAATCTCTAATGTTAACAATGCCGATGATGCATACGTACGTGCTCCGTACAAAGGAAGTGGAAATGTCACAATTTCTGGTATTGCATTAGTACAAGTACAACTCTTCCAACCACCATTTACACAGGTCTGGATTATTTAAACCATAAATATATTGTGAGAAAAGTGTGCAAGTAATAGATGGCAACCACCCAAGTACAATTTAGAAAAGGTAATACCACTGAACATGCTCAATTTACTGGTGCTAATGCTGAAATTACAGTTGATACCCAGAAAAAAACGGCTGTCGTTCATGATGGATCGGACATTGGAGGATTTGAACTCCAAAGAGCAAGATGGGAACACTTAACTGTTAATCAACAATTAGTTTGTGGAGTTAAGTATTTACTTGATTCAACAGCTGGACCTTTGAGTTTGACTATGCCTTATGAACAGGCAGGTGTTGTTCCTCATGTAGGAGACATAATTGAAGTTGCTGATTGTAAAGGAACTTGGGCTCTAAATAATGTTACTTTGACTACAAGTAGTAGTACGATCAAATTTCTAAATCAATTTGGAAATCAAGATCACGAGTTCATTCTTGACGTAGCTGGCATGTATATACAGTTCATTTGGGATGGTACAAACTGGAGGATTTTAATGTAATGGCTTTACATCTTAGTTCAAGTAGCGGAACTACAGGACAAACTGTAGCTCAAGCAAACGATTTTACTGTTCATGCTCTCCGTAGAGATGCAGAAGGAATGCTTCATTATACAAAAGCAAGATCTACAGAAGATGTTGTATTTGATTTTCATCGTTTAGATGGTGAACAGTACGAAAATTTTCTTCAAGGAACTGATTATGTTGCTGAACCATCTGGTGCAAAAGTAACACTAACAGATTCTGATGATAAATATCAACAATTCAGATTTGATTTTAGAAATCTGACTTATTTCATTGATGATGAGGGTTACTTAGTCGCAAGACTAAATAAAATATATGATTATACAACTAACGGACCTAAGTAGGATTTTTACAAATGGCAGATTTTAGACTCGGCAGACTGAAGTTTAATTGGAAAGGCGTATGGGCCGTTTCAACAGCTTACGTCATTGACGATATTGTCAAGTACGGTGGTAACACTTATGTGTGTACGACTAACCATACATCATCAAGTACTGAAGTACAATTTTATTCAGCTGATTTAACTAATTGGAGTTTACATACAGAAGGAATAGTTAATAAAGGAGACTGGGTAACATCTTACTGGTACAAAATAAACGATGTTGTCAAGTATGGTAACACTCAATTCGTCTGTACTATTGGACATACATCTGGTGCTGATATACTTCCTGCCAATTTCAACATCTACGTAGAGGGTCTAAAGTATGAAGATTCTTGGGTTGCATCAACAAATTATCAAAAAGGTGATATTGTAACTTATGGTGGTTACAGTTATGTTGCAAAAGGAGATCACTCTTCTATCACAACTCCAAACGAAGATACTGGAAACTGGAGTGTATTATCAACTGGTTTTATTGCTAAAGGTGAATACGCTTCTGGTACAAAATATGTTCCAGGTGATGTTGTTAGATTTGGTGGATTTAGTTACACATGTAAAGCAACAACAACTGGTAACAAACCAACAGATACTACATATTGGACTTTACTAGCAGAAGGATTTAACTGGTTAGGTGCTTGGAGTTCTTCAACAATCTACCAAAAAGGTGATGTTGTAAATAGAAACTCCAATACTTATGTTTGTAAACCAATGATACAACTGGTGCAAGTAATGCTCCAGAATTAGATCCAAACGGAAACTACTGGAATTATATTGCACAAGGTGGTAATGCTGCACAGGTTCTTCAAGATACTGGTGACTTACTTTATCAGGCTGCTTCTGGTATTAATAGAATTTCTCTTCCATCTGGTGCAGCAACTGCTAATGCTGCTCAAAGTACTGTTACAGCAACAGGTGCAACCTATACTCCTACTACAGGTCTTCTTTCAGTAACTATTACTAATCATGGATTTGCTACAGGAGACTTTGTTAAGTTTGCTGATGGTTCAATTACATTTACTTGTGCTAAGGATAGTAATGCAACAAACCATCCATATCCACGTTCAACTGACCCAATTAGCGGTAAATTTATAGAATTAACAAAAGTTGATAACAATACATTTACAGTTAATGTTGGTATTTCTTCTGATACATCTGCACACAGTTTTGTTTCTGCTACTACAGGTGGAATCACAAGAGTTGGTAACATATCTGCTGAAAGACAAGCAAGTGGTCAGGTTCTAACAGTTGGTGGTTCTCCACTTCTTCCAAGATGGGAAACAAATAATTCTACTACTAGTGTTTACTATGTTACTGAAACTGGTGATGACAGTAACAATGGTTTAAATATGTCACGTTCATTCTTGACATTACGTTATGCAATGGCGTATATATCATCACTTACAGGAGCTTCAAAACCATCTGCTACAAATCCAGTTACTGTTTATGTAAAAGCAGGTGTTTATTCGGAAGTTCTTCCAATTCATATTCCTGCATACGTTTCAATTATTGGTGACAATATTAGAAACACAATTGTTAAACCTGCTGCTGGTAATTCAAACGAACAAGATTTAACTCTTACAACTGCACTAACACATTTCCAGTTAGGTGAAACAATTAGTAACTCTGCTGGTCTAAGACTGGTAAACTTCTTGATGTAAATGCTGCTAAAACTGTAGTTACAATTCTTGCTGCAAGTGGTGGAGCATGGACTACTAGCGATAAGTATGTTGATATTATCAGCAATAGTCATGCTGATGGTCGTGATTTGTTGATTGACAATAAGACTTTCCTTGCTAATGAAGCATACCATCGTCACGTTGCAAACCAAGGTGCTGTAAGTGGTACAGAAGCGACTGTGAAGAGTCGTTTAGAAGCTGCTATAACAGATATAGCATATAACGTCAAACATGGTGGTAACAATAAAATTTATGATTATGCTCAGGCATTAGTTGGTGGTACTGCCATCACTGGTAATAGTACTCAGGATACTCAATTATTCAATTACATTGATTCTGTTGGTCTTGAGATTCTTCAGAATATTACAGTTACTAAGTCTGCTGGTAACAACTTTACTCAGACAATGTTTACTGGTACAGCAGATAGCACTCCTAAGTGTGCTCAAGTTCAATCTGCTCATACAACATTAGTTGGTATTGTTACTACAGCAATTAGTAACGGTAATATGAGTGGTGCTACAAGCACTAATGGATATAAAACTGTTACCACTGCTGCTGCTGTTATCAACAGCGAGTCTACAATGTTCTTCTGTGCAACACATAACATTGTTAAAGACTTTGTGTTAGAAGGTATGACAGGATTTGTTCCTGATACTACTAATGATAAGGACATGACAGCTGCCACAGTCAAGGGTGTTTACTTTAGACTTGATCCTGCTATCCCAATTACTAAGTCACCATATATCCAGAACTGTTCTGCTTTCGGTGGTGCTGCTGTTGGTGTATTACTTGACGGTGGAGCACATAGACACTTTGATAACTCTGCAACACCATCAAACAAATCAATGGTGTTTGACGCATATACACAGGTTCTAGAAGGTGGTGTTGGTTTCTGGTGTGAAGGAACATCTGCTGCTGAAATTGTATCTTGTTTCACATACTACGCACATATTTCTTATACCTCTACTGGTGGTGCTAGAATTCGTGCTGTATCTGGTAACTCATCTTATGGTAAGTACGGTTGTATTGCTAGAGGATTTGATGTAAATGAAGCTACTAAGAATGGTACTGTTTCAGGTTTGATGCTTACCGTCAACCCATCTGGTACAAAGAGTGGCGTATTCTCAACAGGAGAAATTATCACAGGTGGTACATCAAATGCTATTGGTGAATTAAGAAGTGATCAGTCAGCTAGTGCAAATAAAATTTACTATATTCCACGTAAAGGAACCTTTGCACAGGGTGAATTGATTACTGGTGCTACATCAACTGCTACAGCAACTCTTGCTAATAACTCAGACGCTGTGAGAGGTCAATCAGGATTCATCTTGATAGCAGCTGGACTTACAACAGGTCCTGATCAGGGTGGTTCTGTTGAGTTAGTTGATGATGGTCTCAACAATGACTCTGGATCATATGTTATCTCTAACTCTAGTTACACAGCAGCAGATGGTAGAGGTGCATTAACAGTAACAAGATCACAGTTAGGAAGTAGTGCTGCATCACATGATGGACATTCAAACATTGAATTCTTTGAAGCAGCAGGTAACACCGCTGCTCTACAAACTAATATAGCATCAGGTGCTTCTTCACCGTTCACAATGAACGTGGACGCTGTTACAGGAATGACAATTAATGGATTCCTTATTATTAATAATGAGTTATTCAAAGTTAGTTCGTTCCCATCAGCAACATCTGTTACAGCAGTACGTGCTCAAGAAGGTACAACTGCTGGAACTCACAACTCTGGTGCAACAATTACTATCTTGGCCGCAAAGGTTGGATCTCAGGATAAAATAATTCAAGATATCAACTCAGGTGCTACAAACATTCGTGTTGAGAAAGCTAATGTTGGTTTTAGTGCTAATGACTATATCAAGATAGGCAGTGAGTTTATGAAGATCTCAGCTGTTACTACTGATACTACAGGTCTTACAATTCTTCAGTTTGCTGATGAGAAGACAATCGGATGTACAGATGGACAATCATTCAAGATTCGTTACAGATACTCACAGGTTCGTCTAACTGCTCATGACTTCCTAGACGTTGGTACTGGAAACAAAGCAAATACAAACTGGCCATATCTTCCACTCTCAGCAAATGTTCCTTCACAGGAGATTGATGAGACACGTCCAGGTCGTGTTTATTACGTCTCTACCGACCAAGATGGTAACTTTGCTGTTGGACAGTACTTCAGGGTCAACCAGGCGACTGGTAAGGCGACTCTAGATGCTTCTGCGTTTGACTTATCTGGTCTATCCAGTTTGAGACTTGGTTCAATCGGTGCTCAGTTAGGTGCTGCAATTAACGAATTCTCAACAGATGGTCTTTTAACTCAAAATAGTGACCTTAAAGTTCCTACACAGAAAGCGGTTAAGACATATGTTGACAACCTATCTGCTGTTGGTGGTAACTTTGATATTGCTGGTAACTTAACTGTTAAAGGTTCTACATCTACAATTTCATCTGTAGATATAGAAACTAAAGACAGAAATATAATTCTTGGTAAAGTTGCTACTGGAACATTTACTGGTGATATTTCATCTGGTTCAAATCAGATTACAAACATCAGTGATACAACAAATGTTGCTCCTGGCGTTGTAATTGCTATCTCAGGTGGTAGTGGTACAGTAACACTTTCAGGAACTGTATCAGTCACTGGTTTAACAGGAACAACTGCTACACTTGATGCGTCATTCGGTGGAACTGGATCTGCTACTGCTGCCAACTTTACTGCTGGTGGTGCTACAGATGCTACCGCAGCTGGAGGTGGTATTACTGTTAAGGGTACTACCGACAAGACAATTGCTTGGGGTGCTTCTAACGGATTTGATGTTAGTGAAAATATCAACCTTCCAACTGGTAAGGTATTCAAGATTAATGGAGTTGAAGTTTTAAGTTCTACACAAGTTCTTGGAACAACAATTGGTAGTGGTGGTGGAATTGTAACTGAATCATCATCTTCAGTTCTTACAAACAAAACTATCTCAGGTGGTACTCTAACAGGATCACTAACTGCTGGTGGTGGTACTGGTTCAAGTGGTCAGTATTTACAAAGCACTGCTAGTGGAGTTCAGTGGGCAACATTGAACGTAGATGCTACTTCTATTCAGAATGGTACTTCAAATGTTACAACAAACTCAAGTTCTAACGTAACAGTAACAACTTCTGGTTCACTTTGTGCAACCTTTGACACCTCTAATAACCTAACAGTTGTTGGAACTGTCACAGCACAGTCTGCTATGGCTCTCAAGGATAACATTGAGACCATCCCAGATGCTCTTGCAAGGGTCTTGAATCTACGTGGTGTAGAGTTTGATTATAAGTCAAACGGATCACATAATATCGGCGTTGTTGCTGAGGAAGTAGAAGCAGAGTTCCCATGCTTGGTACATACAGATAATGATGGCGTTAAGTCTGTTGCTTATCAGAATATCGTTGGTGTTCTAATTGAAGCAATCAAAGATCTTAAGAGTGAAATTGATCAACTTAAAGGAAAGTAAATGGCTGAACTAAGAGGAGATGGAGTCCATTTCGGTGGACCCGTCTATAATCAAAATGGTGGAGAAACCAACGACAACACATACCAAGGTCGTGCGGCTGCGGTTGTGAAAGTAGGTTTCGGATCTTGCTCAACAGTTAATCAAAGTGCTAGTGGTGGTTCTGGATCTGAGGGTTATGTTGATGGATCTGAAATAAATATGGGAGTGCCAAAAGCATCCAATAATTTATATCGGGTTTGGTATCAATCAGTTAGTGATGATAATGACGGCAGTATATCTGGTGTAGGATTTCAAATTTGGCGTTATACTCCTTCTTCTGGTTGGGGTAAATTACTAGCACAGGGAAGTCATTCATCTTATGATAATAATATGAATGATTGGTATAGAACCAATAATGGTATATTTTGGGTTCAAGTTCATCCATCATATCCAACTGAACAACATTCTTTCAGATTGTATTGGAACAAACATAATACTGGAACTGTTAGATTTAATTCATCTATTGGTGGTGATCAACGTCGTAATGGATGGCAGAACAACACATTTGAAATTTGGGAAATCAATCGTCAAATTGTTACTACAACTGGAAATTATAATCCAAATTACTAGAGAAAACCAATGGCAACTAAATTAAACGGAACTGACATAGAATATACCGATGGAAGTAAACAGTTTACCAAATCACCTTTGGTTAAAACTAGATACACCTCACACCCAACGGTAAATTTAAGTTTGCCAACTTGGGGTGGTGAAACTGATACTACACCAACTATAGATATGGGCACTCCCCAAAAATCAAATAATTGGTATCGTTGTGAATATTATAATGTCACTGATGACTGGCCAGGTTCTGGTAATGGCGGTATGGGTATGGCACTCTACCGTTGGACACCATCTTCAGGTTGGTTAAGAGCACAGGCTCAAGGTCAACATGCAAACTATGATAATGATTCTGGTGACTTCTATGCTACTCCTGTTGGACTCTGGTATATTCCAGTTCATCCATCATATCCAACTGAACAACATCAATTCAAAATGATGGGCACTAAACATCCTAGTTGCAACATTCGTGTAAATTCTGGTATCGGTGCTGATAATCGTATTGGTGGATGGATAAATAATCAGTTCTCTGTTACAGAGATTGATTGTGATAATGTGGCAGCAATTAATAACTTAACTACGTACTAGAAAAATGGCAGTAACTCTTGGTCCTAATGGAATATTACTTCCTGGTGATTCTAATCCTCAGAGACAACCAGAAGGAATTGTAAAAGTTGGTATAACATCATCACCATCTAATGATTTTAGTGCTGGTTCTGGTTTTGGACCACAGTGGCAATACTCTGGTGCTGAGGTTAGTATGGGAGTTCCTGCTAAGGCATCTAACTGGTATCAAGTAAGATATCAAACTATCTGTGACGACCAAGGTGGTGGTGCTCAAGGAACAGGTGCTGCACTATATCGTTGGACACCTAGTTCTGGATGGGGTAGAGTTGCAGACCAAGGACACCATGCTACACTAGAAAATAACGTGGGTGATTTTTATTGGATGGATAATTATTACAATCTATGTCCTGTTCATCCATCATATCCAAATCAAGAACATAGATTTAGAATATACCATGCAAACTGGTCAGGTCCTGCTCGTGTAAACTGTCGTATTGGTAACATGACTCGTAATGGTGGATGGGAAAATAATTTCCTTGAAATTTTTGAAATTGATTCTGGATGTGTAGATTCTGGTAATCTTAGTAGATATTAATGTATAAATAAGTAACGAAGGAGTTTTTATCACAATGGCTGGTTTAAGAGAATTTCAAAAAGATCTAAGATACGATGTGCTCAGGGAACCTGAAGCAGGTCATGCACTGCAAGGACTTATTGACGATCAAGGTCTTACAGAAAAGATTGAATTTAGTGGATCTTTTTCTGTAGAGAATGAACAACAATACCTAGAATCAATTAGATACACTGATAACAGAGATAGTGTAACTGAAGCAGAAAAAGAATTTGATACTTCTACAGGTCAGTTTAAAAATGGGGGATTTACTGCTGCTGAGATTACAGCGAGAGGATGGACTGCTCCTACATGGGCTGAGATTAAAGCAGAATGGGATGACATGAAAGCTGAGTATGCTACTTATTCTTCAAAAAGAAAAAGAGAATATGCATCTTGGCAAGAACAGATAGATCAACTATGGCATGATATTGATGATGGTAAGTTAGATAAAACTGGTACTTGGTATAAAGCAGTTAAGGCAATCAAAGACGCAAATCCCTAAAGTTTTTTAACTTTATTATGAAACAAATTGATATTTCAAAGATCTTCGTGTACGATGATGTCTTTCCAGATTATCTCGTACAATCTTTTTCTAAGAAATTAAACGATTGTAAGAGGTGGGAGTATGGTATTCAAGGAAGAAAAGGAGGTAGTAAAGACGGAAGGTTCTTTGCTATATGGGTACATAGACCACACGAACAAACAGAAGATCCATTTAATTTAGATGTAGATGGCATAGCATCATATGTTCATGATGCATTTACTAAACATATTTTACAAACTTTTATACCTGATGCATATGCAAATCAATTGTATCGGGTTCATTTTAATGGTCAAGTACCAATGGATGTTGCTGTGCCAATTCATTTAGATTGGGAAATGCCTGACTACTGGACTATGATTTATTATGTTGGAGGAAAAGATGGTGACACACTATTCTATAGTGATCCTATAGGTCCTGAAGGTGAAGACACATCCTTCCAAGAAGTTCATAGAGTTAAATTTAAACCAGGTAGACTTATTTTATTTCCATCATATTATTTTCATGCTGCTTTACATCCAACAGAAGGACTAAGAACTAGTCTGGCGATTAGTTATTGTTTGAGTGAATGTTCTGCAAATAGTGAGTTAAGAAAACTAAGAGGACTCCCTGACTATGAATCACCTAAGTTTGATCCATAGGAAGTTCTATATCAATATTAAATGATATACTAATTCTATCTTCGTCTGTTGTATTTGCCATTGTGTTATGCATCAACCAAGCTGGAAATAACATGATGTCTCCATCACTAGGAATGAATTCAATAGATTGAGAGTTCCTTGGGTTTTCTGGAAAATTACAATGTTGCATCATTATATTTGGATTCTGGAATTGTATCCCACCTTGTTCAGAACTAACTCTCATATAGTAAGTTCCAGCTATATGATAACCAGGATGACAATGCCATTCATGTGATTTGAATTTACTCTGTATATTCATCCATGAATTTTTTAAATGAAGTACATACCTCTCTTGTCCTTCAGATAATTTTCTATTTGAGAATGCTCTACTCCATTGAGTTAGTTCAACATATTGTTTAGCAGCATCAAATATTCTCTTTTTTAAATTTACTAAATTGTAATTTCCTATAAGATCTTCATCTATAAGATATTCGTGTATATCAAAGTATGCGTTTCTTGCAGCTCTTCTCTTACCTGCTTCCTCATGAATCCATGAGACATCATCAAAGTTATCAGTCTCTAATATTTTATTAAGACATTCCTTTACTTCTCTTTGAACTAAATCGTAGTTCTCACTAGTTGCTTGACTTCTAAAAACTTGTGTTGGGAATAGACTTATAAGACTTGACATGGTATAATAAATAGTAGTGTGACGAAGTTATATGATGTTAGAAAATACTCTTGTAAATGAAATTGATATATTTCCTGTTACGATAACCATGTATCGTAATGAGAAATATCTTAGCATGAATTCTAAACTAATGGAACTGATTGATCAAGAAGAGACAACAGGTCCTCAAGGAATAAAGAATACTTCTGGACAAAGTTTACATCCATTTCAAACACTCAATACTCATCTACATGAAAAAGAAGAGTATTCATTTTTTTATGATTGGGTTAACGCTTGTCTTGAAAATTATTACCATACATATAGATTAAACACTGAGGGACTAAGAGTTAATTTATCTTGGGCAAATGTTTCTCCAAAAATGAATGAACATAGACCCCATGTTCATCCAAATTCATGGCTCTCTGGTATTTATTACTGCACACCAAACACTCCTCCAACTTATTTTGATACACCTTTACCGCATTCTAGACATGGTATTGTTGTTCAAAGTGAAAGTAAATTGGCTCAAAATGTATGGCAGTGTCCCTCTGACATTGGAACACTAATATTGTTTCCGTCTTGGTTAGAACATTTTACCATGCCATCTACTTATTCTGGAACTAGAATGACAATTAGTATAAATGTTATGCCAGTTGGATTGACTTCTTCACCTGCTAATACATCCTTCGGATTAATTGAGAATGTTTACTAATGAAAAAAATATATTATGCTCCCTTTATGGAGGGATATCAATTTGGTTGGGAACATCCTTTATTTGAAGAGGAAGTTTATATCCCTATTCAACCATATCTTACCTACTATAAAAAATATCACGAGAAGCATACGTACTGGAAATGTCCTGCATGGAAACATTACTGGAAAAATGCTTTTGTTATATTTTCACAAATGGATATGGAAATTAAATATAATAAAACTACTGGTGTAGTTGATCAGAATACTTATATGCATATCAATGTTGATGAGGGAAGTCCAGAAACTGTAATGTTAAGACCTGGACCTACTCCTCCTTACAATGGAATATTAGTTGGACAGATACATCAACATTTTACTTTTTGGTCAAAGGAAAGAACTAAAGATATATGGGTGGAGATTGTAGCTTCACCAAATTTTGCTAATAAAGGAATAGAGATAATTAGTGCTGAATATCCTTTTAATCGTTGGCCACGAATGATACTATCTGCATGTAGATTTAATAATGAAGTAACTAAGATATCAAGAGGAGAACCTATTGGTATACTAAGGTTCAAAAGTTATGATAATACAGTTTCTTTAGAAAGAAAACAAGCACCAGATAGATTAAAAATTAAATCTCATAACCTTGCTCGTGTAAAAGATTTTTTACCAGGCAAATCTTGGGAGATAGTCAAAGAGAATAAATGCCCTATGAAGAAATTTTGGTAATGGAATTATATAATTTATTTTCTGTTCCTGTATTAAGGTATTCAGCAGACGAATCTTATGATGATATTCAATGTGAAATACAAGCAGCAATTAAAAAAATAAAAGATACTGATGACAAATCTTGTAAATCTTTTAATGAAAAAGAAAGAGTTAAAAAAACATATGATTTTCTTGAAAAATATGAATGTAATTTGTTGAAAAAAAGAATAGAGGAATCTTGTATTGCATATTTACAGCGTTCTCGTTGGAGTGGTCAATATGATAAATCAAAGTCTCCAATTAAAATAGAAAATTCATGGGTTAATTTTGGAAATAAAGATGAATCTAGAATGCAACACGTTCATCCTGGACATAAAATTTCTGGTGTATATTACTTTAGAGTAAGTAAAGAACAAGGGTCTATAGTATTTCAAAATCCAAATCCAATATCTAATGCATGTGAATTTCCATCTGGTCAAGTGTTTCCATCTTTTACTATGGTTGTTCCTTATGATGGAGATATTATATTGTTTCCCTCATGGTTATCACATGGAACTACAAAATCAAAATCAGATGTAGAAAGAATATCAATAGCATTCAATGTTGATTTAATTAACTTGAATACAAATATGATTAATGGATTAATGAAAGGATCTCATGTACAAATGACAACTGTAGAAATGTCTGTCTCAAATGAAATAAAATTAAATGGATTATAAAATATATCAATCAAAATATATTATAGAACATCAATCAGAAATTGTTGAACAGTGTCATCAATCTAAACGATGGTATATGAGATTACCATCTAGGAATGCTAGTGGTGATATGACAGCAGACTATTTTAATTACAATATATTTTCATTAACTGCTGGTTATTATACCTTCTATGAAATTTATAAAGAACTTACATCACTAGTCAAATCTGAATTAGGTGATAAAAAAATGTGGATGCAATCATGGTTAAATTATCATGATCATGATCAAGTTCTTGGATGGCATAATCATGACTGGGATTATCATGGATATATAAGTATAGATCCAAAGAATACTGTTACTGAGTTTAGAGATTATAAAATTAAAAACAAAGTAGGTCAGATATATTTTGGTCCTGGTCAAAAAGAACATAGAGTAGTTTGTTTAGATGAGTTCTCAGATACAAGATTAACCATAGGATTTGATGTATCACTAGATCTTTTTCCAGGAAATGGTTGTTTAGGAATGTTACCCGTGCTTTAATTATGGATGTACAATTAAGAAATCTTATTGCTAAAAATAATATTATCGCTCCAGAACTTTGTGATAGTATTGTAGAAAAATCAAAAGAATGGAACTGGCAGACTCATCAATGGTATTCACATCATGAAGTTCAATCTTATTCACATGAACAAAAAGAATTGGATGTTGTTTATGGTGATAGTATACCAGACGTAGTTCAACAGCAACTTATTATGCATATTTCTGAGGTATGGAAAGAATATATGATGTTGTTACCAGAATTACTACAACATGAACAAGGAACAAATTTATATCAAGGACAAGAAGCAGTAAAAGCAAATCCATTTAACATGATCAAGTTCTGGTCTAGTATACGTTTGAATAGGTATAGTGAAGGAACTATGATGAGACCTCACTTTGATCATATACAATCCTTGTTTGATGGAGAGAAAAGAGGAATACCTGTGCTATCGGTCATAGGTGCTTTGAATGACTGTTCTGATTATGAGGGTGGTGGTTTAGTGTTTTGGGATGACTTTGAAATAAAATTAGACAAAGGAGATATATTAATATTTCCTAGTTGTTATCTTTATCCTCACAGAGTTAAAGAGATAACTAAGGGAGAAAGATATTCATTTGTTTGTTGGGGATTTTGATGGAGAAAAGAGAGTTAATATCTTTTACTGATATACTATCATCAGAAGTTAATTTTCACTTAGTTCAAATGCTACGTCATACTAATGGTTGGGAGATTGCATATGATCATCGTGGAGAAGATTGTAATATTATAAATGATCCAACATATCCTGGTGTATTAGAAGGTAAATGTTGTTATACTTCTGATGCTGGTTTTCTTCAGAGAACTTATGATGCTAATAGAGCAGTAAGAATGGAAGAATACTACGCAGAACTCAATGGGTTTGCAAAACTTGTAATGAATATCTGTATCAAGAGAGCAAAGAAGGTAGGTTATTTACATAACTCTCCACATTTATTCAGAATATTTTGGAACTATTATAGTTCCGCTTCTCATGGAAGTCTTCATGTAGATAATTCTGAAGAAGATACTAAGTATACTAGCATTGTTTATTATCTTAATAGTACAGGACCTGAACATGGTACTAGGGTTGTTATACCTGGTGATGGAGAATATTTTTATGAATCAATAGAAGGAAATGCTATAATGTTTCCTTCAAATACACTGCATGGAGGTACTGGTGCTCCACACCACAAACAGAGATGGTGTTTAAATATAATGTTTGAATCAGATTTCAAAAGAGTTTTAGTTGATTAAATGAATAAATACCTTCAGGGAAATTGTAGGTAAATGTTATGGCAGAACCTGCCAGTAGAGCTGAATTTAAAGATTACTGTCTTAGAAAGTTAGGTTTTCCAGTGCTGGAGATCAATGTTGACGATGATCAAATAGAAGATTCAATAGACGATGCACTTCAGTATTATCGTATGAGACACTACGATGGTACTGAACTTGCTTATATGAAGCATTTCTTCACGGCTGCTGATGAGACAAAATTTGAAACACAGAACACAACAACCACTCTAGCTAGTGGTACAAAATGGGAAGTTAGAGATAGATATCTTGAACTACCTGCGGATGTAGTTGGAGTAACTAAAGTATTTGGTCTTTCTAGTAATGCAATTAGAAATAATTTATTTGGTATTGAGTATCAGATTTTCTTGAATGATCTATATGCTGTAGGTTCTCTTGACTTCCTTAACTATTATATGGTTAAGACATGGATGGAAACTATGGACATGGTACTCAACAATGGTGCTTTTGTTCAATTTAGATTCAATATGAGACAAGATAGATTGTATCTTGATGTTGGTAAAGACATGCTAGATGAAGATGTGCATGTCATTGTTGAATGTCATAGAGCATTAGATCCTGATACATTTACTCAAGTCTATAGTGACATATTTCTAAAAAAATATGCTACTGCTCTTATAAAAAGGCAGTGGGGACAAAACCTAATTAAGTTTAATGGTATCCAACTTCCTGGTGGAGTTGCCATTAACGGTAGAGAAATCTTTGAAGATGCTCAGAAAGAAATTGCTGAGATTGAAGAGATGTCATTTACTACATACGAATTACCACCATTTGATATGATCGGATGAAAAAAGTATACTTTCCTCAACACGGTGGTGTTGCCACCGAACAGAATCTCGTACAGGACTTGGTTGATGAACAAATCAAGTTGTTTGGATCTGATGTGTTTTATATTCCTAGAGTACATCTGAAAGATCAGACTCTTGGGGAAATAATACAATCTGAATTTAATCAGAGCTATATGATAGAGATGTT
>Ga0163179_10001403_pt1 | contig 17065 bp, 17 predicted proteins | sample AtlANTMetagenome_FD_109643 | JGI IMG/M metagenome (GOLD analysis project Ga0163179, IMG submission 109643) | Marine eukaryotic phytoplankton communities from the Atlantic Ocean - Atlantic ANT 2 Metagenome | ecosystem: Environmental > Aquatic > Marine > Oceanic | place: North Atlantic Ocean... | reverse complement strand
CCCATGCCATAGAATGATATTTGTTTTGTTGCAGTTTTAATCTTATCTGTAAATGTTCCATTTCCATTATTAATATACATGCCATCTGGGACATAATAATCATTGGCTATGTAAATATCTAACCAGTTGTCATTATTTAGATCACTCACACAGAGACCAAGACCAAAACTTGGCTTTAATAATCCTGCTTTCTCAGTAACATCAATAAATTTTCCATCTATTTGCTCATATAGGTGAGAAGAATTTTCTTTTAAAAGCTCTTTATTTTCAAATAATTTGTAAAATCTTTCAGGATCAAGTCCATAATAATCATTTTCATTCATCACAATACAATCTAAGTCTCCGTCTTTATCATAGTCAAAGAATGCTGACTGAGTACTTATTCCTGTATCAGCCAGTCCATATTCATCAGCTTTTTCCTTAAAAGTCAGATCTCCCTGATTTATTAGAAGAATATTTTTTCTTTTCTCTTTATTGTAAGGCCCTCCTTGAGATATATATATATCTATCCAACCATCCTGATTAATATCAGCAAAAGTAACTCCACTAGACCATCCCTTGTTATTTGCATTAATATTGGCTTTTTGGGTGATATCTTCAAAAGTTAGCTCACCTTTATTTAAATAAATCCTATTATCAGCTTGATTTGCGCACAAAAAGACGTCTTTTAAGCCATCATTGTTAAAATCTGCTATACCAACCCCAGAGCCATTATAAAAGTAGTCGTAATCAAATAAATTTGATTTAGAAGCTAAATTGTGTTCAATTTTATTAATAAAACTAATTCCACTTAAAGAACTTGGTACTTTCTCGTAGTTATTGTATGTTTCAATAGCATTACGAGTACTCCCTGTATTAGATTCACAGGTATATAGAAGAATGATTAGAATAAAAAGTATCCCGTATTTAGTTCTCATTATCTGATTTTATTAGGGATAAAGATAAAAAAAAGAGCCTTATTTGAAATAAAGCTCTTTTTTTATTATTCAGTTACTCTATAATTACAGAGCACAAACTGCAACTGGTAATAGCCCAGGAGCAGTACCACCTGAAACCTCCATAATTAATGTTCCATCTGGTGCATATATCTGGAAAGATACTTCACCTGGATATGAATCACCATCATAGTTCCATGTAGCTCCTTGTGTTCCAACAGGAACATTAATAGTTACTGTTCCAGAACTTGGAGTACTTCCAGGATCATCATAGTCTTCAACACATACTGGTGGAGAAGCTCCCCACAAGTTACATAATGAAGCATATTGCATTGTACCATCTACATCAACTGAGATCCCTAAACCTTGCCATCCATCACCGTAGCTATCTTGCATTTCAACAACATAGTCACCAGGCATTGGAGAACATGTTAATAGTGCATTGTATTTAAATGGAGAAGAGAAGAATCCACCAGTAATAATACCAGCAGCAGATGTCCAATCATATGTTCTTCCATCAGTTAATTCAACTTCTAATCCAATTACAAATACATCACCAGGAACATAATCAGTTCCATTTGCAGTTAATCCCATGGCAGCAGCAGCATCACCAAAAGCGACTTCTACTGTTCCTCTAGGAAGTCCTACAGGTCCTGTACTAAAGCTACTTGCAGGTATTGATGTTACATACATAAAATCAGTACTTGAATCACCGTTGTCAGGACTAAGGTCCTTCATTTGACTATAGACGTTAATTTGAGCAAATAATCCACCGTCTTGTTCATCCTGCTCTTCAACAGTTACACTAAAGGCACTAGTAGGATCACTAGAATTTAGGACAGCATTATTTACTGAAATTGTTCTTAGAATCGCTCCAGTTTCATAGTCTAAGACTTCATCGATAGTATTTTCACTATCTGTACAAGAAAAAGTTACTACGAATAGAGAAGCGAATAAAAATTTAAATATATTTCTCATAGTTTTCATTTTTTTAATTAGCAGGATTAGTTACCCCGTTATCCCAGAAGACAGGTGTTAAATTATCTTGTCTTTGTAAGATATTAGGATTAGCACTTATTTCACTAGATGGATATGTACCTGTTCTAGGGAATGGTCCTGATTCATTGTTATCCATAAGACCTCTAGCCAACGTTCTTGGGTGACCAGTTCTTCTTATAAAATTCCATCCATCATTCGCACCACCAAACATAGCAATAAAGTATTGCTCAGCTAATATATCTAATTGGCTTTTATTTACAGGCCAACCTAGACCATCTAAAGATGTATCTGCAGTTGCAGCAGCAGCAAATTGCGCCATTACATCAGCAACATAATCAGAAACCATAGTAGCTGTAGGGAACATACTTGCATCAGCCTCAGGATCAACTGATCCCATTGACATTACTTTCGTAATTGATTCATTCATTCCAGCTTCCATAAGTACAGCAGCAGTAGCAGGATCATTTAACCACATATTAGCTTCAGCCTTCATAAACTTAACATACGATGATAAGTAAATTGGCCAAATACCTTGTCCGCCACCACCATTTCCTTGCCATACTTGACCAGCATTAAAGGTTGATGTAAGTGAAACAAAATTATAGTCACCAACATCAGGCATGTTATCATAGCTACCACCAGCAGGATAAACTCCTACCGCTGTTCTAGTAAAGTTATCAGGAGGTGTTCCTTCATCATTACCATGATGTCTACCCCAGTATCCCATGAAGTTTGAACACCATCTACCATCTACAACACCAGATCCATTAGGATCTATTACACCCCAATCTACATTTCCATCTTGAGTAAACTCTAAGTGGAATGGTTGATCTTGTAATGAACACTGTAATGTTTCACCATTAGCTGTTCCATCACATCCACCAGCAGATAATTGACATGGCCACATATACACATCACTTCCAGCTCCAAAATCTCCAGAAAGCATTGTTTGCTGACCTGGAGTATTATATGTTTGTCTGTAGAAGTAATATCTTCTTCTTGGATCATTAATTGGATGATTTCCAGCAACATGATCGGCATAAGATAAATTAGCCCATTCAGCTTGATCACCATCCATAAGGTCCATTAACCATGACGACTGATAGATGTTTGCACCTGAAGTCGTATAGTCTGATTGATACCAAGGATGACGAGTATCTGGTTGCAATTCTTGCGTACCATAATTAAACTGCATGTCATCAGCAGAACTTTCAATAACATTTGTTTGACTAGCTGCAGCTGACCAATTACCCATTGTAAGGTTAGCACGTAGTTTTAATGTGTTAACATATTTTATCCATTTAGAAGTATCTCCTCCATAAAACATGTCATCACCACCACCTGAAATAGTTAACATATCTGTTGCACTATCAAGCATTGCTAAAGCACCAGCATATACATCAGCGTCATCAGAAACCGATGGACTAGGGAAATTAACAGGATCATTTGCCTCCGCAAATGGAATATCTCCCACAGAATCCACAAGCCCCATTGTAACATGAGCAGCCATTGCATAAGAAATACCCAAATGGAAAGCCAATAAATTGTCTTCACCATTTAAACCTTCTATAGCAGCAATATCTGGTCCCATACTAGCATATAATTGATACCATGCACTGCTTACAGTTCCACTACCAAAGTTATTGTAGTATACTCTACCACCCATATAGCTTATTCTTGCTAGTGCTGCACCATTGTATTGCATGTCTTGCATAGCACCTAGGAAAGCGATTTGGATGTTGTTTAATAACAGATCAGCATCAGCTAGATCTGGTGATAGTGAATTAGGACTAGCTAAATCTTCCAGCTCAGTAGTTTCACACGAGTAGAACATTGTAGCAGAAGCTAACACCATCATCATTAAATATTTAAATATTCTTTTCATAATTAATTGATTTTACGTTATTAAAATGATGCTTTAAGACTAATACCCCACCTTTTTGAACTAGGTCCATTAAGGAAGTCCCAACCTCTTGCATTACCGACACCGGTACCTGCAACATTAGGATCATAATTAGTAGCATCTGGAACATTATAAGCATCATGCCATAAGTTAAATCCAGTAGCTGTTAGAGACAATGCACCAAATGGTGTGTTATCTAACATCTCACGTGGAACTGACCATGATAATGATACTTCTTGAAGTCTTATAACAGAACCGTCATAAACAGACATTTCAAGTGGACCAAACAACACATTATTAAAATAATATGATGAGTTGTTTATCTGTAGGTTGTTAGGAGTACCATCGTTTAATACACCAGGAAGAATAAATGTATTCTTTCTGTCTTCAACGATTCCACCACGACCTAATAATGTAGCAACTGTTTTAGCTACTATATCTCCACCAGATGTATGGCTTAATTGCCATCCAAGTGTAAAGTCTTTGTACTTTAATGTATTTATAACATTCATAACGTAGTCAGGCTCTGGATTACCAATAATAGGGGTAATAGTTCTAGAACCTGGAGTTCCTAAATCAACTTCGTTTCCGTTTGCATCGATTGCCATAACTCCTTCTGAACCGTAGTTACCAGAAGCATTAACAACCATCTCTCCGTTATCATTTCTTTCAATTCTTGTACCAACAATAACCCCTAAAGGCTCTCCTTGGATAGCAGCGTTACCACCTAACCACGTAGCAGTAGAACCACCATAGATAATTTGATCATCATCTTGCTCTGTTACAACAGCTGAACTTGTAGTAAAGTTAACTCTTGCATTCCAACTAAGACCTTCTACATTTACAGGAATGATATCAAACATTTCTAAATCAACATCAATTTCAACACCATCTCCTTCAATCTTACCAATATTATCTTGTGTATTAGTAAAACCTGTAGATGTTGGAAGAGGTTTGAATACAATTAAATCATTACTTGTTCTTTCAAAGTAAGAAGCATTAATTCCAATTCTATTCCCCCAAACTCTTGCATCAACTCCTATTTCAAGTTCTGAAAGTAATTCTGGTTTAAGATCTGGATTAGCCTGGAAGTCACTTACAGAGTTAGTAACTACACCACCATTTAAACCACCATTTTGGTTTGTGTTTTGTGATACACTATTAACTGTAGGATAACCACCTGGGAAACCAGCTGATGTTCCATATCCAGCTCTTATCTTTAAGTAAGTTAAGTCATCAGACTTTATGCTTTCATCCATTGATGTAGGCAAGAATGATACACTAGCACTTGGATAGAACATGCTATTATTCTCAGTTGGTAGGTTAGAAACCCAATCATTTCTAGCAGATAATGATACGAATAAGAAATCTCTATAATCGATATCTGCATTACCAAATACACCTAAAGTGTTTTGGTGACCGTGATATGATAATGGTAATTGATTCTCATAGTTAAAGTGTTGAATCACACCATATACAATTTGTCCACTACTTGCAACACCTTCACGATCATAATTTCTCATTTTTGATTCAGCTCCAACTGTCCATGTAATTCCAACATCATCGCTTAAATCACTACTACCATTTAATCCAACATAATGGTTCCATATTGTAACATTGTTATCCCAGGTATCTAAGTAACCAAATATAGCCTGGTTAAAGTTTACACCATTTTTGTTAGAGTATGCTCTATTTCTCTCATTATACCAGTCTATACCAGCACGATATGTAAGAGATAAATTATCATTAATATCATAAGTTAAACTAGCAGTACCAAATACTCTATTAGTAGTTTGACCACCTTGAGAGTTAGCTACTGACCAGTTTGGATTAATAATATCATTACCATTTCTATAGTAAATACTACCTCCATTTTCAGGAATAGTATATGGTAATCCCATTAAGTCAACACTTCTTGGTGTAAAGAATACATTACCAAATGTTGACCATCCTAATGTACCATTACCTCTAGAAGAAGCAACTGGTGGAGACACCATTCTAGTATTACTGTAGTTCATTGAACCACTAATTGTGAACTTGTTGCTTAATTCAGCACGTCCACCAATAGAAATTGTATTTCTTTTAAGTGAATTACCAGGTGTAAATCCTTTTTCATCAAGGTTACCCCAGTTTACATTATAAGATACTTTACCGTCATCAGATGCACCTCTTATATTAACAGAAGTGTTTCTTACACCACCTGATCTAAAGAAATTCTCAACACTTTTGTAAGGTTTCCACTCATAACGCTCACCAGTATATTGTTGGTTTAATACGTTATTACCACCTAAAAATGCATTAAGGAATGCTCCAGATCCATATGGATGTTCTACGGTACCAATACCAGTTGGATTACCGTCATCATCTAAAGTTTCTATAATAGTTCCAGCTGGGTCATTTGCCCATCCGTCAACACCATCTCTAGCAAATGCAGGTCCCCAGTTACTGAAGAACCATCCAAATGATTGGTCAAAACCGTTACCATACTTGTCTTGATAATCTGGCATTGATGCTATCTCATTAACAAAATAAGACTGGCTAACAGTAATTTCAGTTTTCTTTGGTCCTTTAGGGCCAAGAGAACCTGATTTTGTTGTGATTACAATTACACCATTCTTACCAGCTGTTCCATATAGTGTAGCTGCTGCTAAACCTTTAAGAACGTTAACACTAGCAATATTGTTTGGATCAAGATCTAAAAATCTTGTAGATCCAAGATTACCACCAAGGTAGCCACCTTGTGCGTTTGTTTCACTACTGAATGGCACTCCGTCAACTACGAATAATGCCTGATTGTTACCATTAATAGAAGTATAACCTCTAATAACAACATTTGTTGCAGAACCAGATGTACCACCTTGAGAGGTAATATTTACACCTGATGCTTTACCAGATAATACTCTAGCAACATCACCTTCAGTTCTTTGTTCCATTTCTTCGCCTGATACTTCACTAACAGCATATCCAAGAGCTTTCTTTTCTCTTTTAATACCAAGTGCAGTAACAACGACTTCTTCAAGTTGAGCAACATCTTCACTCATAGTAACATTTACTGTATTAGAAGATCCTACTGTTACAGTAACAGAAGAATAACCAACATATGTAAATGATAATACAGCTCCCTCGTCAACCATGATGCTATAATTACCATCAAAATCTGACTGAGTTCCCGTTGTTGTACCTTGAACAATAATATTTACTCCAGCTACAGGCATTCCTGAATCATCAGAAACAGAACCTGAAACTGCCTTTCCTTGCGCAAACGTTAGTTGCGCGACTAACGCCAATATAAGCGTCAAAATTCCACTAAACTTTGTTTTCATTTTTTAATTTATTTGAATTAGTCCAAATGCAAAAATCATAATAAAATGTTAATAAAACAAAACAAATATGTAAAAATTTGCATTTTATTATTAGTCAACAGGTTAAATATTAAAAAAAAGATTTAAAATTTATATGTATTCTAGCATTTTTTGTGTCTATTTTATTTCGCCAATCTGAACCTATAGCATAGTTTATAGAAAATAAACCACCATTTGTAAGCATTCCAGCTCCAATTCCAATACCATATATATTACTATAGAGATTCATTATCTTATTTTCATAATTTCCAATATCTAAAATGTTATTAATATATATGCTTTTGCTCAGCTTGTATCTATATTCTGATATTAAAAGAAAGTATTTATTTGAGAATAAGCTATTTTCATCAAATCCTCTTATCGATCTAGCACCTCCAAATCTGGACAATTCATTAGAGAAGTACGAATCAGATTCTAGAATTTCAGATTTAAATCTGAAATAAACACTGTTTTTTAACCCCAAATCAATATTCTTAATAAAATCTAAATTAAGATAACTCTGCTTTATTTCTTGATCATCAGAAACTCTATTTCCTTGAGAAATTTTAAACAAATAGCTTTGTTTAACTGGAAATAATAGATTTTCCTGATCAACTTTTATGTATTCATATTTAAAATCTTTAAATAGAGTTTTAAAATCTTGAAAATTAATATTAGATGTTTCTAATTGTTGATCTGAGTTTATTGAACGAAGACCTATTGAAAATTTATGATTATTAGAATTTTTATAGAACAAATTGATAAATTGTTCATTTGATACAAAGGATGAATCTTTTTTTGTTAGCTTTAGACCTAATTCAATTCCTATTGGACTTTTAAATATATAAGGCATATCAATATTGGTTTTTAACATTCTGTCAGCATTTTTCTCACTTTTGTATAAAAATTTAATTTTTTCTCCAAAATTGAAATTATTTATAAGTTCAAAATCTAAATATCCTTGTAATTGAATATTATTCTCTAACTCATCATTTGAAAAACCAATAAACCCATCAAAACTATTCTTTTTCACTTTTTCGATATATAAATAAATACTTGTTGAATCGTTAGTGAAGAGAATTTCGGGTTCTTTTGTTTGCTTAATGAATACAAGCTGATTTAATAACTTGCTATTTTCCTTAATCTGATCGATGTCAAATTTTTCTCCTATTTTATATTTTGTAAGATGTTTAACATAAGATCTAGAAAATTTTTCATAACCCTTAATTACTATTTTATCAATTTTTCTTTGTCTTTCATGACTAATTTGAATTTCAGCTTGTAAATTATCGCTACCTAATGACTTAAGATTTACAAATTTTGCTGAATTAAAAGGAAACCCTTTCTTTGACATATATTGATTTATTTTTTTAAAAAAATCTTCAATATTTTCGATGGGTAATTTTACACTATTTTTACCATCAATTATTTTATAATTTTTATATTCTTTTAAACTTATTGAATCAAGGCCTAAAACATATATATTTTTGATCTTATTTTTTAATGATATATCAGCTATATATTCTCCATTTTTTATCTGTTGAATTTGATTTAATGAAGTATTTATAAACCCAGTTTTTTGAAGATTTTTAATTACATTATTAACCTCATTTTTTAGCTCTTTAAAAGTGTCAAAATTTTTGCTGTAATTTATTGCTGAAATTAGATCATTTTCTTGACCAATATTGGAATATATTTCTAGCTTTAAATTTTGTGAAAAACTTATGCTGAAAATCAATGCAAATAGTAAAAATAATTTGTTTTTAATTTTCATGAATTATTGTCTTAAGAGCTAACGAAAATTTTATCATTTTAATATAATTTACAGGAATAATTAAAAAAACATTTAAAATATATCTGTTAACATTTGAATAATTGATTTTAATTTTTACCTTTGCACGCCTTCTCGAGAAATACGAGAGTGGAATAAATTAAATAATATATGCCAACTATATCGCAATTAGTAAGGAAGGGAAGAGCCAAATTAACTAAGAAAAGTAAATCGGCTGCTTTGAATTCGTGTCCTCAGAGAAGAGGGGTTTGTACTCGTGTATACACCACTACTCCAAAGAAACCTAATTCAGCTATGAGAAAGGTTGCAAGAGTTAGATTAACCAATGGTAATGAGGTGAATGCTTATATACCAGGAGAGGGACATAATTTGCAAGAACACTCAATAGTATTAGTTAGAGGAGGAAGAGTTAAGGATTTACCAGGTGTTAGATATCATATAATTCGTGGTGCTCTTGATACTGCTGGTGTAGAAGGCAGAACACAAAGAAGATCTAAATACGGCGCAAAAAAGCCAAAAAAATAATCAAAGCAATTATATAGATGAGAAAAAAACAGGCAAAGAAACGACCTTTATTACCAGATCCTAGATTTAATGATCAGCTTGTTACTAGGTTTGTTAATATGATGATGTGGAGTGGTAAAAAATCTACTGCCTTTAAAGTTTTTTATGATGCTATTGATGCTGTTGAATCAAAAAACACTACTGAAGGAGATGATAAAAAGGAAGCCATAGAAATATGGAAAGACGCTTTGTCAAATGTTATGCCTCACGTTGAAGTAAGGAGTAGAAGAGTTGGAGGAGCGACATTTCAAATTCCATCACCAATTAGAGCAGATAGAAAAATTTCAATTGCTATGAAATGGCTAATTAATTATTCTAGAAAGAGAAATGAAAAATCTATGGCCTTAAAGCTAGCAGCAGAAATTTTAGCTGCATCAAGGGAAGAAGGCGCTGCTGTTAAGAAAAAGGTTGATACTCATAAAATGGCAGAAGCCAATAAAGCATTTTCACATTTTAGATTTTAATTATGGCTAGAGATTTAAGATATACTAGAAATATAGGTATTGCTGCACATATTGATGCAGGAAAAACTACTACTACTGAAAGAATCTTATATTATACGGGTGTTTCTCATAAAATTGGAGAAGTTCATGATGGAGCTGCTACAATGGATTGGATGGAACAGGAGCAGGAAAGAGGGATAACAATTACTTCTGCTGCAACAACTTGTAATTGGAATTTTCCAAGTGAAAATGGAAAGCCAACTGAAGATTCTAATTCATATCACATGAATATTATAGACACTCCAGGTCACGTAGATTTTACAGTGGAAGTAAACAGATCATTAAGAGTGCTTGATGGTCTTGTTTTTTTATTTAGTGCTGTTGATGGTGTAGAACCTCAGTCCGAGACAAATTGGAGACTTGCAGATAATTACAAAGTCCCAAGAATGGGATTTGTAAATAAAATGGATAGACAAGGGTCTAATTTTCAGATGGTTTGTAAGCAAGTTAAAGAGATGCTTGGTTCTAATGCAGTTCCTATTGTCTTACCTATTGGTGAAGAGTCAGATTTTAAAGGCATCGTTGATCTTATAAAGAATAGAGCAATCGTTTGGCATGAAGAATCTATGGGGGCTACATTTGATGTTATAGATATTCCTGATAATCTTAAGGAAGAAGCAAAGAAATATAGAGGGTTATTAATTGAAGAGGTTGCTACCTATGATGAAAATCTTCTTGAGAAATATATGGAAGATGAAGATTCAATAACTGAAGATGAAATTCACAATGCTCTTAGAGCAGCTGTTATGGATATGTCTATTATTCCAATGATTTGTGGTTCAGCTTTTAAAAATAAAGGAGTTCAATTTTTATTAGATGCGGTGTGTAGATATTTACCTTCACCTGTTGATAAAGACGCTATTGTTGGAAAAAACCCTAAAAATGATGAAGAAATTTCAAGAAAACCTTCAGTTGAAGAGCCTTTTGCTGCTTTAGCTTTTAAAATTGCTACTGATCCTTTTGTTGGAAGATTGGCATTTTTCAGAGTCTATTCAGGTAAATTAAATGCAGGTTCGTATGTATTAAATAATAGATCTGACAAAAAAGAAAGAATTTCTAGAATATACCAGATGCATTCAAATAAACAAAATGCTATTGATTGTATTGAAGCAGGGGATATTGGTGCTGCAGTAGGCTTTAAAGATATTAAAACCGGTGATAGTTTATCTTCGGAAAATTCTCCAATAGTTCTTGAAAGCATGGACTTTCCAGACCCTGTAATAGGTATTGCTGTTGAGGCAAAAACCAAAGCTGATATTGATAAATTAGGAATGGCATTAGCTAAATTATCTGAAGAAGATCCTACATTCACTGTAAGAACTGATGAAGCATCAGGACAAACTATTATTTCTGGAATGGGAGAGCTGCATTTAGATATTATTGTAGATAGATTAAGAAGAGAATTTAAAGTAGAGGTTAGTCAAGGTGAGCCAATGGTTGAATATAAAGAGGCAATTACGCAGTTGGCTGATCATAGAGAAGTTTATAAGAAGCAATCTGGTGGTAGAGGTAAATTTGCAGATATAGTATTTACTATAGAGCCAGCTGAGGAAGGAAAACCAGGATTAGAATTTATCTCCACTATTAAAGGAGGTAACGTCCCAAGAGAATTTATTCCTTCTGTTGAAAAAGGATTTAAAGCTGCAATGACTAATGGTCCTTTAGCTGGATATGAAGTTGATTCCATGAAGGTTACTTTAAAAGATGGTTCATATCATGATGTTGATTCTGATCAATTATCATTTGAGCTTGCAGCAAAGATTGGTTTTAGAGAAGCTGCAAAATCTGCAAGGTTTGTTATCATGGAGCCAATAATGAAATTAGAAGTTATTACCCCTGAAGAAAACATGGGAGATATAGTTGGGGATTTAAATAGAAGAAGAGGTCAAGTAAATGACATGGGTGATAGAGCTGGATCAAAGGTTGTTAAGGCTGATGTTCCATTATCTGAAATGTTTGGATATGTGACTTCATTGAGAACATTATCGTCAGGTAGAGCAACTTCTACTATGGAATTTTCTCATTATGCTGAAACTCCTTCTGGTATTGCTGAGCAAGTAATTAAAAATGCAACAGGAACAATTGAAGTTTAAAAAAAAATTATGAGTCAAAAAATTAGAATAAAACTTAAATCATATGATCATAATCTGGTAGATAATTCTGCCGAGAAGATTGTAAAAACTGTTAAAAGTACAGGTGCTGTAGTTAATGGTCCAATTCCATTACCTACTCATAAGAAACTATTTACAGTTTTAAGATCTCCTCATGTAAATAAAAAATCTAGAGAACAATTTCAATTGAGTTCATATAAAAGATTGCTTGATATATATAGTACATCATCAAAAACTATTGATGCATTAATGAAGTTGGAATTGCCGAGCGGTGTTGAAGTTGAGATTAAAGTGTAATAATAAAATCAGAACTTGTTCTGATGACATGTCCGGAGCGTTTCGCAAAGGAAAGATGGTAAAAAAATAATTTAAAAGGGTTGAATTATTTTTGACCCTAAATTTTTAAAATAAAGTTGAATATAAATAAAATATTATGTCTGGGTTAATAGGAAAAAAAATAGGAATGACCAGTATTTTTGATGACAGTGGAAAGAATGTTCCATGTACTGTTATTGAAGCTGGTCCTTGTATTGTTACCCAAGTCAGAACTGAAGAAATTGATGGCTATAGTGCTCTTCAATTAGGTTTCGATGACAAGACAGAGAAAAATGCTATAAAAGCAGAAGAAGGTCATTTTAAAAAGGCTGGATCTACTGTTAAGAAAAAAGTCGTTGAATTTAAAGGTTATGATAAGGAATACAAAATTGGTGATAGCATTAAAGTAGACCATTTTGAAGAAGGTGAATTCGTTGATGTTTCTGGAATTTCAAAAGGTAAAGGATTTCAGGGTGTTGTAAAAAGACATGGATTTGCTGGTGTTGGACAAGCAACACATGGTCAACATAATAGATTAAGAGCTCCTGGATCAATTGGAGCAGCTTCTTATCCAGCTAGAGTATTTAAAGGGATGAAGATGGCTGGAAGAATGGGTGGAGAAAAGGTAAAAGTTATGAATTTAAGAGTTTTGAAGGTTATACCTGAAAAGAATTTGTTAGTGCTTAAAGGATGTATTCCTGGGCATAAAAACTCTTATTTAACTATAGAGAAATAATGAAAGTAGCAGTATTAGACTATAAAGGTAAGGACACTGGTAGAAAGGTTGAGCTTTCAAAGGATATATTTGAAATAGACCCTAATGATCATGCATTATATTTAGATGTTAAGCAATATCTTGCAAATCAGCGTCAAGGTACTCATAAATCAAAGCAAAGGGCTGAGATTACTGGTAGTACAAGAAAAATTAAAAAACAAAAAGGTACAGGTACTGCTAGAGCTGGTAGTATAAAATCAGGTGTTTTTAGAGGTGGTGGAAGAATCTTTGGACCACAGCCTAGAGATTATGACTCAAAATTGAATAAAAAACTTAAGAGATTAGCTAGAAAATCTGCCTTAACAATTAAGGCAAAAGACAAAGCAATAACAGTTGTTGAAGATTTTGAATTTGATTCTATAAAAACAAAAAGTTTTATATCTGTTGTTAAAGCACTTAAACTAGAAGATAAAAAATCTTTATTTGTCTTTGGAGCACCAAATAATAATGTATATTTGTCGTCTCGAAATTTAAAGAACTCAGATGTTGTATTATGCTCAGAATTAAGCACTTACAATATTTTAAACGCAAATAAATTGGTGCTTTTAGAGAGTTCGTTAAATGAGATAAAGACTAATTTAAGTAAATAAGAAGGAAATGAGTATTTTGATTAAACCAATTATAACGGAGAAAGCTAATAACGATAGTGAATTAAACAATCGTTACACTTTTCATGTTGAAAAAAAGGCTAACAAGGTTCAAATTAAAAAGGCTGTTGAATCTGTATATGGAGTTAAGGTTATTAAAGTAAGAACGATTAATGTCCGTTCAGATAGAAGTATTAGATATACAAAGGCAGGAATTCAATTTGGAAAATCAAATGCAATAAAAAAGGCAATTATTCAATTGGCTGAAGGTGAATCAATTGATTTATATGCAAATGCTTAAAAATAAAAAGTAATGTCAGTAAGAAAATTAAAACCAATAACACCAGGACAACGCTTTAGAGTAGTAAATGAGTATGATGCGATTACTAATTCTAAGCCAGAGAAGTCGTTGTTAGTACCTTTAAAAAGAACTGGAGGGCGAAACAATCAGGGTAGGATGACAATGCGTTATAAGGGAGGTGGTCATAAGAAAAGATATAGAGTTATTGATTTTAAAAGAGATAAGTATGGTGTTCCAGCTGAAGTAATATCTATTGAGTATGATCCTAATAGATCTGCGTTTATAGCACTACTAAAGTATGATGATGACGAGAAAAGATATGTAATTGCTCAAAAGGGATTAAAAACGGGGCAAAAGGTAGTTTCTGGAGAAGATGCTTCTCCAATAGTTGGAAATGCAATACCTCTTTCTAAAATTCCTTTAGGTACAATTATTTCTTGTATTGAATTAAGGCCTGGAAAAGGTGCCTCAATGACTAGAAGTGCAGGTTCATTTGCTCAGCTAATGGCAAGAGAAGGGAAATTTGCAACAATTAAATTACCATCAGGAGAAACAAGAATGGTGCTCTCTAATTGTTATGCTACAATTGGTGTAGTTTCAAATTCTGATCATCAGCTTGTAGTTTCTGGTAAAGCTGGAAGAAAAAGATGGCTAGGAATTAGACCTAGAACTAGACCTGTAGCAATGAATCCAGTTGATCATCCAATGGGAGGTGGTGAAGGAAGAGCTTCTGGAGGTCATCCTAGATCTAGAAAAGGAATTCCTGCAAAGGGATACAGAACAAGATCTAAATCTAAGGAGAGTAATAAATATATTATTGAAAGAAGAAATAAATAAAAACTATGTCTAGATCATTAAAAAAAGGACCATATGTTCATTATAAACTGAACAGAAAAGTAGAAAAAAATATAGAGGAAAATAAGAAAAACGTGATTAAGACGTGGTCAAGAGCTAGTATGATTACACCAGACTTTGTAGGTCAGACAATAGCTGTTCATAATGGGAAACAGTTTATTCCTATATATATAACTGAAAATATGGTTGGACATAAATTAGGAGAATTTTCTCCTACAAGATCTTTTAGGGGTCATGCTGGAGCAAAAAACAAAGGTAATAAGTAAACTATGGGAAGTCGTAAAAATAAAATGGCGGAAAATATTAAAGAAACTAAGAAAAACTTGGTTACTGCTAAATTAAGAAATTGCCCTACATCTCCTAGAAAAATGCGTGTAGTCGCAGATTTGGTTAGAGGTAAAGATGTAGAAAAAGCACTTAATATTTTTAGATTTAGTGAAAAGGAAGCTTCAAGAAAATTAGAAAAATTACTATTATCTGCAATTTCAAATTGGCAGAATAAAAATGAAGATTCTAATTTAGAAGATGTTGGATTGTTTATTTCTGAGATAAAAGTTGATAGTGGCTCTATGCTAAAGAGATTAAGAACTGCTCCTCAGGGAAGAGCTCATAGAATAAGAAAGAGATCTAATCATGTTACAATCGTGTTAGATAAAAAAAACAATGATGTTCAAACTAATTAAATAAATGGGACAGAAGACAAATCCAATAGGGAATAGATTAGGAATTATCAGAGGATGGGAATCTAACTGGTATGGAGGAAATGATTATGGAGATAAGCTAGCTGAAGATGAAAAAATTAGAAAATATATTCATGCTCGTTTAGCTAAAGCTAGTGTCTCCAGAGTTATTATTGAAAGAACACTAAAAATAGTAACAATAACTATTACAACTGCTAGACCAGGAATTATAATTGGTAAAGGGGGACAAGAAGTTGATAAATTGAAGGAAGAGCTTAAAAAGATTACATCTAAAGAAATTCAATTAAATATTTATGAAATAAAAAGACCTGAATTGGATGCTTTTTTAGTTGCTACCAGTGTTGCTAGACAAATTGAAAATAGAATTTCTTATAAAAGAGCTGTGAAAATGGCAATTGCTGCATCTATGAGAATGAATGCAGAAGGAATAAAAATTCAAGTTAGTGGAAGGTTAAACGGTGCAGAAATGGCTAGAAGTGAGCATTTTAAAGAAGGAAGAATTCCTTTGTCAACCTTTAGAGCAGATATAGATTATTCTCTTGTAGAGGCTCATACGACATATGGTAGAATAGGAGTTAAAGTTTGGATAATGAAGGGAGAGGTATATGGTAAAAGAGATTTAAATCCTTTAGTTGGCTTATCTAAAAAACAAGGTAAAGGCAATAGGAGAAAAAGAAAATAATAAATAAAGGCTAAATATTATACTGTAAATGTTACAACCAAAAAAAACAAAATATCGTAAGGTTCAAAAAGGAAGAATGAAGGGAAATACTGGCAGAGGTCATAGACTTTCTAATGGAATGTTTGGTATAAAGTCTTTAGATTCTAATTTCTTGACATCTAGACAAATTGAAGCAGCTAGGATTGCAGCTACAAGATATATGAAAAGAGAAGGAAATATATGGATAAAGATATTTCCAGATAAGCCTATCACCAAGAAGCCTCTTGAGGTTCGTATGGGTAAAGGTAAAGGTGCAGTTGAATATTGGGCAGCAGTTGTAAAACCTGGAAGGATATTGTTTGAAATAGGTGGTGTCCCAATAGAAATAGCAAAGGAGGCATTAAGGCTTGCAGCTCAAAAATTGCCAGTTAAAACAAAGTTTATAATAGCGAGGGATTACGAAGAAGCATAATTTATATCATATGAATCAAAGTGAAGTATTAAAATTATCGAATGAAGAACTTAAAGAACAGCTCATTGAGCAAAAAATGAAATATAATGAGTTAAAGATGTCTCATGCAGTTTCTCCATTAGAAAATCCTATTCAGATAAGATCTTTAAGAAGATCAATTGCTAGAATAGCAACTGAAATAACTAATAGAGAAAGTAAATAATTATTATTCTATTTTATGATGGAAAAAAGAAATTTAAGAAAAGAACGT
>Ga0163179_10001402_pt1 | contig 17067 bp, 4 predicted proteins | sample AtlANTMetagenome_FD_109643 | JGI IMG/M metagenome (GOLD analysis project Ga0163179, IMG submission 109643) | Marine eukaryotic phytoplankton communities from the Atlantic Ocean - Atlantic ANT 2 Metagenome | ecosystem: Environmental > Aquatic > Marine > Oceanic | place: North Atlantic Ocean... | reverse complement strand
CGTTCTGGACGGACGGATCGACCCGGAAGGTCTCGACCGATGATAAGGCCGATTACCGTTATCCGCATGGCGAGGCCACGCCGAAGTAGAGCTGGTGGACCGGAATTCAAATAAAGAGAAACTTGTCTGACTTGATTCAAATAGCAGTCCTGCTTGGCACGGTGGCCGCCGTGGTCCTGCTGGTCATGATTCTGGGACGGCTCCGGCAGGGCTCCACGGATTCCGCTGAACGGGTCCTGCGGGATGAGTTGCGGGCGGGTCGAGGGGAATCCCAGGAGGCTGCGCGGGAACTCCGGGAGGAACTTGGGCGGGGGCTCAAGGACGGGAACGATTCGCTGACCAAGAGCCTTGCGGAAAACAGCAAGGTCCAGAACGCACAGTTGGAAGGGTTCGCCAAGAAGCTGGAGGAACTCTCGGAGTCCAACCGGCGGGCCATTGACCGGGTGCGGGAGAATCTTGAAGAGCGGGTCAAGGAGTTGCGGGAGGGTAACGAGAAGAAGCTTGAGGAGATGCGGAAGACGGTGGACGAGAAGCTTCACGAGACGCTCGAGAAGCGTCTGGGAGAGTCCTTCAAGCTGGTCAGTGAACGGTTGGAGAATGTGCAGAAGGGACTGGGAGAGATGCAGAACCTGGCCTCCGGGGTGGGGGACCTGAAGCGGGTGCTCACCAACGTAAAGGCGCGTGGGACCTGGGCGGAATACCAGCTCGGGGATATCCTTGGGCAGACCCTGACCCCGGAACAGTACGCTTCCAATGTCCAGACCAGGGAGAATACCACCGAGCGGGTGGAATTCGCGGTCAAGTTACCAGGGCCAGAAGAGGATCCCGGGAGCTGCATCTGGCTACCGATTGACTCCAAGTTTCCCACTGAGGATTACCAGCGCCTTCAGGCTGCCGCGGACAAGGCCGATGCTGAAGCCGTCGAGAAGTCCCTGACTGCGTTCCTGCGGACCGTGCGTAACTCGGCGAGGGAGATCCAGACCAAGTATATCAACCCTCCGTCGACCACCGACTTCGCGGTCCTGTTCCTCGCCACCGAGGGAATGTATGCGGAAGTCCTCAGGCAGCCCGGGATGCTTGAGGAGATCCAGCAGAATCATCGGATCCTGATTGCCGGGCCCACCACCCTGACCGCGCTGCTGAACAGCCTGCGGATGGGGTTCCGGACCCTTGCCATTGAAAAACAGGCTAGTGAAGTGTGGCAGGTGCTGGCTGCGGTAAAGACGGAGTTCGGCAAGTTTGGCGAGGTTCTCGACAAGGTGAAGCGTCAACTCGACACCGCCAGTCGGTCGATCGAACAGACCGGTACGAGAACCCGGGCCATGGAGCGGAAACTGCGGTCGGTGGAGAGCCTCCCGGACGATAAGGCGACTGAACTGCTCGGACTGGACGAGCTCGATCCGGCGGAGGACGAGGAGGGGCTATCATAAAATGCTGGTTTACTAGCATTAATCTTGTGTGGGGCCGGGGAAATGATACAAGGTGGGCAGGTGTTAGAGGTCAGAACCATGCTCCATCACATTACTGCTGCCGCGATTGCCGGCTTGATAGCAATGGGAGCTTCAAGTTCGGCGGCGGTGGCGCCTCTCAGTCCGGAGAATCTCCGGAAGGGATCCACTCACATCATCACGGGAAGAGTCCTGGAGGTAAAATCGAGGATCGAGAAGTCGCAGTTTGAGAGATCTTTCGGGCTTCATCGTGACCGGGTCTTCACCATCAGGCTCCAAGTTGCAGAAGTTTCGAAGGGAAAGGGAGTGAAGCCTGGTGAGAAGATAATTGTCACCGCTTGGCAGCCGGCCACGCGGATTCCTCCGCTGCCGGGGCCGCAGGGGCATTCCCCGGTTCCCGAAAAGGGCGAGGTCGTGACCGTCCATGTGGTATCGAGGAAAGGAGCCAGCTTCATGCCCTTCATGCCGAACGGGATCCGCATCGAGGATCCCAAGCCTGCCCGGTAGCTGGGGCTGTGCCGGTCACTGCCCAGTTGTCCACTCGACTCCCTGCCGGGACAGGATTTCCTCTTCGAACTTCTTTCTGATGTTCTCCCGGAGGCGGGATTGCTCTGCTCTTTTCAGGCTCGCAGCGACGGATTCAAAGGAGCGGGTGACCCCGGGTTTCCGGTCGACCAGACGGACGAGGAAGACTCCCTCCCTGCGGATCGTTACCTCGGAAATCTCGCCCTTTTCCTCGAGAGAGAAGGCGATGGCGGCCACGGCCTTGCTCCATGAATCGAGATTGCCCTCGCGGCCCATCCATCCGACCAGTCCCCCCCGGAAGCGGCTGGCGGAGTGCTCTGAGTAGTCGGCTCCCAGCACCGAGAACCCTTTTTCAGGATGGTCTGCGATATCCCTGTTCTCGAGGGCGAATTTCCGAGCCTCGGCAAGGCGTTCCTTGTAGCGATGGGCCTTGTCCGGATCGGGGCCACTGTCGAGCCAGAGGACGGCAACCTGCCGGGTCTCGGCTGACTGGAAGCGTTTGATCTGGGCTTGGTAAAGCTCGCGGAGGCGCTCCTCGTTGACCTCCGGGGGCTCCTTGAGGAGGGGGTTGAGTTTGCTCTCGCGCAGTCGGGACTCAAGGAGGCGGTTGATCTCGGCGTTCACCACCGGATCATCAGCGAGTCCGGCTTCAATGGCCTCGTGGGCGAACTGGGCCTGCCGGACAAGATCATTGAGGGCCTTCTGGCGGGTTTTTTCGTCGGTGCGTCCCCCGTGCTGTTCCTTGAGGTGGTGGGTGAGATCCGTTTCATGGATCACGATCGACCCGACCCGGAAGAGCTCATCTGCCCGCTGCTCCGGGAGTGGAGTTGAGGGCTCGGCAGTGCTTCCGGGATCCCTGCAGGAGCTCAGCGTGACCAGGAGGCAGAGAATGACGGGAGCGCAACGAATCCCGGTAGCTGCTTCCGCAACGGTCATGATCCTGTGGTGAAGGATTATTCCTGGCCGGCGTTATCCGCGGAGGCAGGGCTGGCGATAACGGCCCGTCCGCTGTGGCCCTTGAATTCCCACATCAGGAGCATGGGCCGGTCAGGATCGACCTGGCGGCGGAACTGAACCGGACCTCCCGAGGTTTCCGCCATCCTTTCGCCGTTGATGGAGAAGACGAGGGAGTCGGACTCGCCACCCTTCTGCACGGACATGTCAAATTCCAGCAGGGTGGGCTCGGTAATCTCAACAATGAGTCGGCTCGTGGAACCGGGAGTTCCCGCGGTGCTGGTGAGATTGCCCGTGGCGGGATCCGTGCGCCATGTGGAGGAGCCCCTGAGGCCGTAGCGCCCGGAAGAGGTGAACCTCTCAATTCCCCGGTCCAGCAGGGATCCCTGGTCGACGGTAAAGACGAGACGATAGAGCCTGGTGTGGTCCTCCTCCCCGCGGGGTGGGCCGATGAGGGTGAGGGCGTCACTGGAGAGTTCCCGGGAGAAGGAGCCGCTCACGTTACGCCACTGGTTGTCCCGGTCGACATCATGAACCTCCCAGCGCAGGTCGGCGGCCGAGGTCGAGAGAGGAGTGCTGAGGACCGGTCGGTTCTCCACCAGTCGGAAAGTGAGCCCGGGAGCGGTAAGGGTATCGTCGGCGGACTGGCCGGCGGCATAGGCACCTAGCAGGTTGCTCAGCTGGTCGGACCGGTCGCCCTGAAGCAGGTCGAGAAGGCTGGAGATCTCGCCGCCGGTGGCCGCGGTGAGCCAGCGATCAAAGCCACTGGCATCAGGATCAGGAGTGGCCTGCGCGGCGTAGACGGTTGCCTCGTGGGGATTGCCGACGAGATAGCGCTCGCTGGGGACCAGGCGCAGCAGGGCCATACGGGTCATGGCGCCGTCCCAGCCATCCACGGTGGTGATGGCCAGTTCGACGGTTGGTTGTCCGGCCGGGATGGTGATGGTGCGGGGCACGCTGTTGATGTGAGTGCCTTCCAGAGCGGTACCATCCAGTTCGAGGTTTACGGTGAGAGCTTGCGTCGGCGCTCCGTCGCGGATGACGCGCACACGAGCCGATTGACCGGAGGTGAGGGCATTCGGTTCGGTGACCACGAGGTGGACCAGGGGATCATCGCTGACCGAGCGGGCCGCCGGGTCTCCAGTAACTTCATAGCGGAAGTGGGGAAGGATGGCGGTTTCCCACCGCTCCGGGCCTTCGGTCTCGAGGTCCGGCAGGGGGCGGAAGGTGATCAACTTGCTGGTCTCCCCGCGGTCGAAGTTCACCACCGCACGCTGGCCATTCCTGCTGACATCACCCTTGAGGATCACGTCCTCGCCGAGGGCATCCTGGAATAGTCCGAGGGGGACCTCGAGGGCCCCGGCGGTGCCGTCGCCGGTGCGGGTCACTTCAACCGAGAAGGAGTCCTCAGGAGACTCGCGCAGGACGGTATCGTCCTGTGACCCGGGAGCGAGGGCGAGGGTGACCTCGGTGGGAATACTCAACCCCCCCATGCGGATGCGGCCCTCGACGATCAGTTCGATCACCTGCCGGGCGCCGAAGACGGTGTCCTGCAGGGCGATCTCCTGGGTGGAGCGATCAGGGCGCTGCAGCATGAGGATGGTGTCGAGGGTCGGGATGGGGGTGTCGAACCGGGTATCGAGCCGGGTGGAGAGGAACTGGCGGGCATCGCCCGATTCCCCCCAGAAGAGGGCGGACAGGTCGATGACATCGTTCTCGGGATCAAAGCCGACGATGAGGTCGTTGCCGGTGTCGATCCCGCCGAAGACAAAGGTATCCGCACCGGAAGTGCCGCGCAGGATGTCGTCCCCCGGACCCCCGGAAAGAATGGTTTCCTGCCCTCCACCTCCAAGGTCATCGTCTCCGTGCCCTCCGCGGATGATGTTTCGCCCATTGGCGGCTGCGGCCAGTTTGACCGGGGGCAGGCTGGTGCTGAAGTCCCAGATGACGTGGCCGCTCCACTTTGACTGCAGGTAGTCGTGGACATCGCGGAGTTTCTGCTCCGGCAGGGCGGTGGGGAAGATGAGTAATTCGTGGAGGCTTCCCACGAAACCATGCGCGATGGGATCCTCCACCGGGAGGGCCAGTCGTCGCGCGCCGATGGTGGGGAGGACCGGGTCGAGGGTCTCGGGTTCGAGTTCCTCGCCGTTGTAGGAGAGTCCAAAGATGTTCTGCACGGTGGAGTCCTCACGGCGGAAGATGCTGGTGGCGATCTCCCCAGGGGAGGATTCGTAACCGCGCACCGCCAGTCCATCGGCCTGGTAGAGCGGGGCGTTCGGATAGGAGACGGCCTTGGCGGCTGGCTCGAGGCGGAGGAAGCCGCGATTGGAGGAAAGGAGAACCTGCGAGTTCTTGCGGGAACCGGGGGAACTCCAGACCGCGAGGATGGTGTGATTGCCGGGAGGAATGGCCTCATTCTGGAAGAAGAGGTGGCTGGAGGGATTGCTGAACTCTACACTGTGGTGCTTGCCGAAAGGTGCCACGGAGGGCTGGTTTTCCTCGAGTGGTTGCATGGCATTACGCTCGTTGCCGGAGCGGTCGGTCCAGGAGGAAACCGTTTCCCCGGCTGGGAGGGAGGCAGCGTCGAGCCAGAGGGAGGCATCGTTCCCATCGGTGCTGCTGGGGCTGGTTGCCAGCAGGCGCACCGCGCCGGACTTCGGCTCTCCGCCGTCATTCCAGGACAGGGGGAGGGAGGCAGACCGGATGGAGGGATCGCGGTGCTCGATGGTGAGGCGACCGGACTGGAGGGCGGAGGCGGTGAGGGTGACGGTGTTTTCTGCAAGAAGAGCGCCATCCAGTCGGACCAGAAAGCCGTTCAGGAGAGCAAAATCCAAGGTGAGGGAGATCTCTGCCGGGGAGCTGTTGGAGTCGTGGAACTGGAGCAGGCAGCCTGCTTCCCCGAGTTCGGGGACAAGTAGTTCTGCGGTTGCCAGTTCGGGATCGCGATTGCTTTCCTGCGGGTCAGTCCCCCGGAGAAACTCGGCCCGGTTGCTCCATCCGTCTCCGTCGGAATCCGCATCTCCATCGGCAAGGTCGGGATCGAGGCTGTTCAGGCGCTCCCACCAGTCCGGGAGGCCGTCCCCGTCGCGGTCAGTGCTGTCGCCGGTGATCACGAGATCGAGGCGATAAGCTTCGGCACGGCTGGCAAAGCTCAGGGCATAGAACTCCTTGCTCCCATCGGGAAGGGTCGCTGGTTGGTCGTCAACGGTGATGCCCTCGATTCTGAAGTTGGCAGAGGTTTGCCCGATGGAGAGGAAGTCCCCGAGGCGCGGAGCCTCGGGGAGATAGGCGAGGGGGACCCTGAGGGCGTAGGAATATGGCTTGGCTGGATCTTCACCCGCCGGCTCAAGGGAGGTCTTGACCTTAACGCTGTTTCCGGCGCTGGCCTGGTTGGAAAAAGTCATCTCGAGTTGTCCAGACTGGAGGAGGACCGTTCCGGCTCCGCCTACCTTGCGAACCTCCCCGTAGAAGGTCACGAAGCCGTCGGTAAATCCCTGTCCGAACGCGGAAGTGGAGATGGCGAGGAAGAGAAGGAGGATTCGAGTGGTGGTGTTCATGGCGGCGAGAGGAATGGAGGTTCGAGGGCCCATGGTGGTCCCGGTTACTGGCCCTGGTGGGAGTAGGTGACGAAATGGAGCCTGATGTCGCTGATTGAGTTGATGAGATTGGTAAGGCCGACCTGGGAATCGGGATGAAGATTAGTACCGGGAATGACGAGGAGCCATTTGGAGTTCCAGATCGATCGACCCATGAGACGGGTGTCGAATGAAATGGCATCCATTCCCGCGTCGAACTGACCGAGGAATCCGTCCTCGTTTGCAGCATATCCATACATCCGGAAGTCCCCATGTCGGCGGAGGCTGCCGAACTCGCCGTCAATTCCATTCAGGCTGGGGATGAACCCGGGATCCCTAAGGTTTGTGTCGTTGATAACAAAGGGCGTGGGGACCCGTTGCTCATGTATGGTCCAGGTGCGGATGCCTGGCTCCAGTGAGCTCGAGGTGCGCAGGTAGTCATTTCCCACCGGGACCAAGTATCCGCGGGGAGTGGAGGCAAGACCCGAGTCGGTGTAGTCCACGAGCCAGACGCCAACCTGGCGGATCTTGGTTGCGAAGTTCGCTGTGCTGTAACTGTAATCGCCGTTTGCGAGAGGGAGGCCAAAAAAGTTCCGGCCATTCTCAATGTGGCTGCCGAAGGATATCACAAGGGCGGGTTGGGGGCCCTCGGCGGTAGACGAGAAGGGGCGGCAGTGGCGAACAAATTCCGGCATCTGGGTGACGTCTGGAACTACTCGGGCCCGGAGTGCCTCTTTCCATCGGTCGTTACTGGCAGCGGAGGATTTGGGTTCGATTCGGAACAGCTCACTACGGAGGGACATTTCACCGTTTTCGATCTGTGGCGTCTGGATTCCAATCTGTCCCTTGAGGACATCGAAGTTGCCCTTTAACTGGGCGAGGATCTCGGCGAGTCCTCCCTGGCCAAGAGCGGGTTCGCCGTCGACCCAGAGCCCCAGGTTGCGCTCTTTCACGATCTGATCAAGCAGGCTGGTGGGCGCGGCGGGGTGCCCGGGATCAAAACTAGTCTCGTAGTCGTAAGCCCGGGCAGCCATCCAGGTGTAGCGGGCTGCATGGCTGAAGGCGGATTGATATTTGGTCATGGCCTCATTGCGGGAGAGGCGGAAGAGCATGTCCTGGTATCGGTTTTTCTGGACGCTGGCGGCGAGGACCTTGTTGAAGGCCTCCCTCTCTCTCATCAGGCGGAAGCCTTCTGCGATGGTGGTCTTGTATTCCTGCTTCTTGAGTTCCATCTCATGGACGGCAGTCCCGATGGCGTCGCGCATCGGTTGGTCGCTCCCCGAGAGGTTGACCAGTTCCTCGACCATGCCCTGGAAGGCGGACAACTGTTCAAGGCGAGCAATATTGCGCTCGTTGTTGACGATCGTCTCATCGCGGATCATTTCGGCAACTAACCGAGCCAGACCTAGGTAGTGTGACAGAGTTCCTGTCACGGACTTTGACGCAAGGTCAGCAGCTGCTGCTATGCCACGCGCTACAGAACCGATATCATTCGAAAATCCGACGCTTCCGGGAGCGGCCTCAATAATAGTATTCGCAGTGCCCTCCGCTATATCTTCAAACCGTTCAGCGACGCCCAAAAGAACGTCAATGGCCACAAATGCGCCATTAAAGGCCCGCCTGATCGTGTCGATCTCATCCCGGATCTCCTCGATGTCCTCGAAGATTTCCAGTTCCCTGATAATGCGGGCGGTCTTGACTTCCCAGTCCTGGAGGAACCCGATGTAGGTGATGATGGATTCATCGATGGCGATTTCCGCGAGGAGCCATTCCTCGAGGATGGTCTGGAGGCGGCCGTGACTGGTGCGTTCGCCCCAGTCAGCGGGTGCTGTAAAGCCATATTCTGATGCCGTGTCATAGGGAACACTGAGGTCGCCAACCTCGGTCTCGAGGTGGTAATCATTGTTTCCGATCAGAGTCTCAAAATCCTCCTCTCGCTGATCTTCGTTCGTTTCCCGATTTGTGGACAAGTCACGCCAGAGACCGCCGGTGGTATTGTAGAGGCGTACCACCTGAGGATTGTCCATGATTCCGAGCGAATCCTGGGCGTAGATGTTCTGAAAATTAGCGGTTCTGCTGTCTCTGGAACCTTGCAACTGGGGGACGATCTGGGAGATGCTGGTCTTTTTGAGATACGGATAGAGCAGGGTGTCGGGGCCGAGATATCCCTCAGGGTAGACCTTGCCGGATCCAATCGTGCCGTCGTAGGGTCGTCCGAAGATCTCAATAAGCCGGTTCCGGTAGTCAATATCCTGACTTAGGGCCTCGACAATAATGGCCTCGGTGTCATCCGCGATGCGCCTCAACTTGTTTTCGCTCATGGCTGCAAAGTCGAGGGTTCTCAGAGCGTTGCCAGAGGCTGCCACAGCCCGTTCGTAAACTTGTTCAAAGTGAGAAGCCTCAAGCCCCAGGCCGAGTTCCACATTCATGGCAAATGACAGGGCATTGGAATCGAACCCCAGCGGGTTGACCCCATTATTGGCTTCGTCCATGGCGGCCTGGATCTCAAGGAGGCTGCCGGCGATCTCGCCGATCTCGACCGAAGCGGTAGAGCGCTCGATCCGGTCCAGGCCCTCGGGGTTAGGGACGGGCGTTGCATTGCCGGCATCCTCGGGCAGGAGGGCATTCGCCACGGCCCAGTCGAAATAGGCCCCCTGTCCGGTCCGGTGGGCCCACTCGGACACGCCCCAGGCCCGGGCGGGTTCTGCTCCGTCCGTATACCCTTGCCATTGGCCATCCGGATCCTGAGTGTAGTGGAGGCGATAGGTTCCTCGCACAATGTCCCGGCCGGTGCGGGCCTTGCCGGCAGCGAGCTTGGCGAAGGTCTTTTCGTCGAGGTAGTCTACCTCGACGACGTTCTCCATGAGGGAGTAGAGTTCCGCGCGGGAGTTCCATCGAAAAACCGGTTGCTGGAGAAGTTCGTAGTGCATCCCTGTGGCCGAGAGGAAGTGGCCCCACGAATCACCATGTCCCTGGGGGTAGAGCGCCCGGGCATCATCCTCGTTGATGAATCCGTCGGTGTTCTCGTCATAGATATTGTAGTTGACGGTATAGGCGGCTTCCCCGAGTCCTTTCGCGAAATTCCAGAACATGCGGTTGAAGACCGGGTAGCTCTTGCGGAAGTCCGTGCCCCGCAGGAGCGAGAGTTCCTCGTGCATCAGGCTGGCTTCGAAATTCTGGAAGGCATGGGTGTAGGAGACGACGTTGGTGAGGCCGCCGTCGTCAGAGACGGTAATGGTGGAGTCCTGCGCATCGCTGTAGGCTTCCCGAGCCAGAAGTTCATAAAGGACCGAGAGGCGGGTAGCGGCAAGCAGGAGAGCCTGGTTGATCCCGTCGGTGCTGACCGGGTTCGAGGAGTTGTCGATAGAGAGTTCCCTGGCGCGGGCGAGGACAGTCTCGTAGAGCTCGATGAGTCCCGTGTTCTCGATCACATTCTTGTCGGGATTGAGGGCGACCCTGCCCGCGAAGGGGGCCCCTGCGATCTGGATCTGGCTACTGTAGGTAGCGGGACTCTCGTTGCTGAAGAAATCAGTATACCGGGCCTCGTAAGGGTTGATCCGGTCGAGGACGCGTTTGACCCAGCCCATGACGAGCTGGGGGATGTAGCGCTTGGATCCATCAGCCTGCAACTGGGGAGAGTTGGCGGCGCCTGCCCACTGGAAGGGGGCCGGTCCCTGGTCGGTGACGGTGTTGCCGCTAACTGTAACGCCTGGTCTCCACTCCGTCCCCGGATCAGTGATCTCGAAGGGGACGAGGGTCCAGTCACGCTCATACTTGTGGCGGTAGCGCATGAGGACCATCTTGTCCGCGAGGGTGATGTCGGGGCGTCCCTCGAAGACAATGGAGTGCAGGCCCAGATGCTTCTGGTCACCGCTGAGGGCAGCCCGGTCCTGGGGCAGGTATTGCTGCCAGAGCGACTGGCCGGTTGCGGGATCGCTTTCCAAGAGGGTGGAGTCAGGACGGATTTCGTTGGCCACGACGTCGAGCGGTCCGGCGTCACGGATCCACCACTCGTAATACAGATCGTCGGTATTGGCTCCGAATTCTCCGTTGTGCTGGATGGTGATTTTCTCACTGAAGGCATCCGCGCCCTCGATGGCCTTGAGCGCACCGCGGTAACGGTCGGGAATCAGTTCGATGATGTGAAGGGAGACAGGGGCTCCGTCCAGTTCTTCCCGGTTGTTCTCTGCGATCGTAATGTAGGTCGGGGTAGTGGAGGATGCGATGAGGCTGCCTGGTCCTCCGACCAGGGCCGCACCTGTCCCAAGGCTGTTGAGGTGAACAAAATCGCCGCTGGATGATGCAGAGGTATAGGTGCTGGGGTTGCTGCCCGTGACCGTCCAATGGGTGTCGATTTCCGTCTGGATCGTTGCAAGGCGTTTAAACATATCCCTTTCGTCCTGGCTCAGGGAGGAGTCACTCTCGGAGATTGAGGGCGGTTGCTGGACCCCGGCATAGAATTTTCCGTCGGTGCTGAGGGCTGTTCCGTTCGAGTCGAGGACGGGATGCGGTGCCCGTGAAGCCTCGAAGATTTTGATGACCGCATTCCGCCAACTAGGGTCCGCTGAGAGAGAGTAGAGCTTGGAATATTCGCCATTGGTGAGAACATTTGGTTCCAGGACGTTCACCGGGTCAGGACCGGCGGTGAGATCAGGATCTCCGCTTTCCTTGTCATTGAGGTATCCCCGCAGAACAAGCTTCTCGGCGAGGGAGTCGAAATAGAACCGTTTCTGGAGGGAGCCGGGAAGATCCTTGAAATACCATCTCTCCGCGATGATGAGGACGTTGGGGGAGGCCGGGGTGAACCCCGCATTGTCCATCTGAGCAACGGTGAAGGGCTTCTCGCGGCGGTCGAGCGGGCGAATGATACGAGCCGAGTAGTCTCCAACATTGTAGGAGGCAGGGGAGGTGCCGGATTTCTTGAGAACCATGCTGGGGCTGGCGCTGTCGTAGACAATCTCGGCGGCGGACATGGCGACGAGGGCCGGGAGGCCCTGGGCCCCGGGTGTCTCGTTAAAATGCTCTCCGCCCTGGTAAGTTAGGGTTTCTCCCCGCTTCAGTTTCGGGTAATCCGAGCGCCAGTAGGTGTCGTAGGTGATCTTGACTGGCTTTGGGGCGTCGTCGATGTTGTTGCCGGTAGCCGCCTTATTGTCGCCACGGAATTCGGCAATTGAGGGTGAGGAAGAAACTGTGGGAGGGAGAAAGGCAACCGGAGCGCCGACGGCTGCCCCCGGGAGGTAAAAGTCGGGACGGAAGGGATAGAAATACTGGTAGAAGAACTTTCCCTCGCCTGAGACGATCCAGGCGTTGCGGTTGACGTCGCGCCAGAGGGTTCGCTGGGAACGCTGGGCACCAGTATCCCCCGTTTTCACATTTCCACCTCGTGAATCATTCATTGCTGCGTTGCCGATGACAAGGTTCAGCGGATAGGGCGGAATAAGAAGATCTCCTGCAGCAGCTGGGTAGAGGAATTCGTATTTGAAGTTGTAGGTTCCGTCAGGGTCCATGGTCAGGAAGCGGTCCTCGGGGTTGGCGGCACTCTCGTAGGCGAGACCGGCTTGGGCAGAGACCTCAGAATTTGTCGGGCGGGGGAATTTGATCCCGCCACTGCGAGTGCCCTCAACCTTGTAGGCTGCCATTTCCGGTTCCCCGGTAGTCAGGTTGTCGACCTGGACGAGCACCCACGGGTCTGAGGTGTAGGTGTTGATGCCTCCGGTCGTGTTGTTGATGCCCTTCTGTAAGGCGAAGGCCGCGAGGGGCGGATTATTGGGGATGTCCTCGCTAGTTTCCTTGATCCTGAGGGCGGCCCGGTTCGATCCTGCGGCAAAGGCATGTTCCTCGTTGGGATTGAATCCTGGTTGGTTCCGGGCGGGCTGGTTGTAGATGGAGAAATTCGCATAGTCGCCGAGTCTGTAAACCTGCTGGAGTTTGCCGTTCAGGTCGACTCCCTCGGAGCCGACGCGACTGGCGATGTAAATCCGCTTGTCCGCGTGGGGTCCGGGTCCTCTGGCTGCGGGGAAGCTCACATGCTCATACTTCACCGAGACGTAGGGCCAGGCCACGTTGGGGTGGAGGATCTCACTCTGGCGGAATGGATTCTCGTAGTAGGCCTTTTCAAGGAGTCTGTTCCCATTGGTGAAGAGGCGCTTGTCGTTTACCGGATAGAGAGGGCCCCAGAGTCCGACCTCGGCCTGCCGGTTGTAGAGGTTTGCATTGTAATTGGAGATCCGGTTCAGGATGTAGCCGTTCCCGTCGAATCCGGCGTCATCGAGGGTGCTGGTGATGCGGGTCGCTACTTCCTGGATTCCGATACGGGCCCTGGGGGTTCCTGACACGACACTAATTTCCCATGAGGAGTTAGCGGTGGCCCGGTTGTCGAAGGGGGTAGATGTTGCGAGGTCCTCGAAGTTGAAGAGGAAGTTGGGGTTTGCGAACCGGAGTTGGTCGGCAGCTCCGGAATTGGAGCGAAGGGACCTGAGTTCTCCAGACGTCAACCAGACTCCGGAGAGGGAGGTGTAGCGTCGGAAATTATCGAGATGGAGCCTGCTGTTGGGGTCTGCGCCAACTCCGAAACGCAGTGAATCCGAGAGGGCTACGGTTTGTCCGACGGTAAAAGGCGCCCCTCCGCTGACCGTGGAGGTCCGGATGGCTTTTTCTGCCCTGATCCCATCCGCATAAAAGTTAATTACGGTGAAGGACGTGCCGAAGAGGGTCTTGGTAAAGACGTGGACAACATAATGACGCCAGTCGTTGCCGCTGGTGGTAAAGTCATGGGAGACCTCGACTCCCTGGTAGGAAGCGGTGATTCGTGGTTGGGGGTTGGGAGCCTCGGCGAGCTGGATCGAGATCTTTTCTCCTATGGTGGCACCGATGAGGTCGACCGATCCGGAGGGTGAGCCAGGGGTAGCGGTAAAGTCGGACCCGGACACCAGAGCTGCCCCGGTGGTGAGGTTGGTGACCATGATGTCGTCCGGGGCTGTAAAGCTGAACGGGGTGGTGATTGTCTGGGTACTGGAAGATGCCGTTGCGGTGGTTTCTGCCAGATTGTTGCTGAGGGTCACCTTGAGGTTGCCTCCCTCGGTGCGGAAGATGTCCACTTCGGCGTCATCCGGGCGCAGGTTGCTGGCATTCATCCAGAAATCGATTGCGAAGGATCCTTGGCCCTGATCCTGGGTCTGGCCGGAGGACTGAATGATTCCGAGGTTCTCGTCGTTGTTGAGGGTGAGTCCGTGCTGACCGAGAACCAGTGCTGGGTCAGTTACCGGTAAGGACGGTCGTGGCTTGGAACGAACGATCCTCACTACGAGGTTCTCCCTGGTCAGGTCGCCGGTAGCGATCTCGTCGGGGTTGGGCCGACGGCTGTAGAGAAGGACACAGCGTCCCACTCCCTTGGCGGTGAATGGCGCACCGGTGGTGGTGGTGCTTACCGTCGAATCGGTCGCCCGGTCGGTGAAGGTCAGTTCCTCAAAATTCCATTGGTCAGCGCTGGAGATATCTAGTTTGAGAGGAGCTTGCCTGCTGGGATCCGGATCGAGGAGATATCTATAATGGGCGTCCTCTCCAGCAGTAGATGAGTTTCCGGGGAAGTCCGTGCTCACCCCGGGGAGCTGGGTCTCCATCACGTAGGATTGCCCATTTTGCTCCCTTTTAGTCTGACGGAGGGGGCCTCCGAGTTCTTCTTCCCGTTCGGAGGCGAGGGGAACGGTGTCAGAGGGGTAACCGGTGACGATCTCGACCTTATATGTCGTTTCCGGGTCATTCTGGTCGGGCCAGTTAATCTGAAAGCTTCCGGGGTGAACCGGAAAGAGGCGTGCGTCCACCTGATCCCAGCGTAGGGGGGTTTGAAAGGCTGTGCCATCCGCTTCCGGTCCGACCCGGACATGGGCGGCGGTATCGCCAGGACCAAGCGAACCCGTTCGAAGGATGGCGCCCTCGCAGAGGTCCGGGACCAGTTGGAGGTCCGGATTTCCGGCGGCATCGAACGACTGGCCGAGTGGGATCTCGGCCCGGAAGACGGTGGGCTCATAGACAAAGTTTATGGTGGTTGGCCGTTGGGCTATCACTTCGTATCTCCGGGCAATCCGGGATCGGGACGCGGAGTCAGAGAAGTATTGGTCATCAAAGGAGGAAATATCCGTGCCGAGAGTCTGGAGATCGCCATCTGGAGGGGAGTTAAAGTCGCCAAGGGTCAGGCAGCGGTCTGCGGTGCGGTAGAAACTGCCGACCCGGACCAGGCGCCCTACGTCGATCCAGGCAAGATTGGTGGTGTAGTTTGTTGACCAGTATGTCCTTTCTGACCCACTCCGATCCTCCTTGAAGACATCCACGAAAGATTGCCCCAGGACGTCGGCCTGTTGATCAGGGTTCCCGACTCCAGCGGCGAAGGTGTAACGCACCTGGGGAACCAGGTTCCATCTGATGACGGTCCAGTCATCGATGGTGAGTTGGCTGGTCTGCATCCGGTTGCCCTGCTGGGAAGAAAGGGAAACCGGTCCCATGGCGACGATATCGGTCTCGGAAGAGGGGGAAACTGCTGTCTGGTAGGATCGGGTAATGAAGCGGTAGCCCGGAACGTCTGAGGAGAGGAAGTCCGTTCCGATAATCCGGTCGATCGATGCAGACAGTCCTGTCTCTGCATCAACCCACATTCTTCCTGCCGCAGGATTCGGGTTTCCTGCCCCTCCGTTCAGGATCGCCCCCGTGGATACATCCGTGTCTATGAAGACGGCAAACTGCAGTTTCCATTTCCATACCACGGAGATGTCCTTGGTAACCGTGTGCTGGAAGAAATTGCTGGTTCCCTGGGTGACAACGGTGTCGATGGCATAGCCTTCGCTCTTGAGTCGGTAGACTGCCAGTTCGTCGTCGTCGTAGCCGATCCCCGATTCGCCCATGGCGAGAAGAGGGCTGAAGTCCTTGTTCAGGTAGATGTATGCCGGGGCCTCGAAGTCCTGGACGTCGCCAACGTCGATAGTCCGGTCGTTCATTGGCACCGAGGGATCGGGCATGAAGCCAAGTTGAGAGTTTCCAATTCTTGCCTCAAGGTTGCGGATGATGCCACTGCTTAGATTTGATATCGCCCCCAATGAGTCCGTCGCTACCGTGAATGTTGATCTGCTGGTACGGGTAGCAACGGTGAAGGTACCGTTGTAGCCATCGTTCCTTCCTGAGATTTCAACGCGGTCTCCAGGCCTCATGCCATTAGGCTTGCTGGTCTCTACGGTAAGAGTGTCTGCTGCCCACTGAAGCGATTTGATCTGAACCGGGGGCTGTTCGTAGGTGCTCCTGATGTCGACGAGTGCTGGTCTCGTGAATTTAATATTCGGTGTTTGGTTGTAGAGGTCCTTGAGCGGTCCGAATTCTTCTTTAATTCCTACGCCCGCGTAATTTTCGATCCCAATGAGGAGGTTGGATGTGACGTTTCCTGGGTTGGGCATTGTATTCGGGTAGATGAACTCGATCGTATTGGTTCCCTGAGTGAGCTTGACCTGGAAGCTGTATTTCTTGGACCTGTCCTGATAGAGGGGCATGTTGTAATACTCCAGGATGAACACTTGGTTGGGGGCTGTCCCCTCGGTCTTGTAATAAACCTCTCCGCCTGAATCCGCTCGCAGGTCTGTCCAGAATGGAGCGATAATATTTTTAGGCTGTACACTGGAGGGGATGTCGTGGGGTGTGTATGCTGTGGAGGGGCCTCCGAAGCGGAGAAGGCCATTCGAACTGGCATAGACAGCTTTGTAGGAGCGGTCGTAGAACTGGAAATCGAAGCCAAGGGGGATCTGCTCGGCGACATCGTCCCTGTTCAGGCCCGAAGCCCTGGTGCCGGAGGATCTGATGTTCGAGAAGCCGGAGTTCCCGGAGACAACTTTGTATCCAAAAGTGTCTGAGCCCGGAGGTAGATCGCTAGCCGTTCCTTGCAATTGAATTTCGAAGTCCCCTGATACGCTGGGATCGTTGGTGGAGAAACTGAGAATGGAGGCTGATTGCTCCGCGGCAACCGGCTGGTATTGCAGCGTAAATCTTATGTTTGACCCGGGGGCTACAGTAAACGCCTGGTTGTTATTAGGAGAGGGGATAATGGAGAAGTCGCCTTTTCCGGTGATTCCTTTGAAGGTGAGATTCAAGGTGGAGGGTCCAGTATTTGTGATTGTGAGTGTTTTTTGGACGGTAGACCCGACGTAGACCGTCGTTGGCGAGAAGTTCACGACGTCATTGTCTCGGATTATTGTGTCCACCTCTGCCCCAATCGCCGGGGAGAGGGAAGAACCCTTCACCTTGAGCTCGAAGGGAGATCGGTCGGTGTCATTGCTTGTGATCTCGAGGGTGGATTCACGAGAACCCGACCCGGTAGGAGTGAAGGTTACGTCGAAGGTTTCCGACCCACCTGCTGCCACGGAGGCGGGAACGGCGCCCACCACGAACTCCGAACTGTTTGGCCCTGTATTGCTGATGCCGTTAATTGTAAGGGCTGTGTTTCCGGTGTTTTTTATGGTAAACGTTGAGGTCGAAGAGCTGTTTATGGCAGTGTTCTGAAGGGTGACTGTGGGGGGCGATGCCAGGTTCGG
>Ga0163179_10001401_pt1 | contig 17079 bp, 21 predicted proteins | sample AtlANTMetagenome_FD_109643 | JGI IMG/M metagenome (GOLD analysis project Ga0163179, IMG submission 109643) | Marine eukaryotic phytoplankton communities from the Atlantic Ocean - Atlantic ANT 2 Metagenome | ecosystem: Environmental > Aquatic > Marine > Oceanic | place: North Atlantic Ocean... | reverse complement strand
CAGCAGATACAATCTACTATACGTGATGATTACACTTTTAGTCGTCCAGGCAGAAAAGGTTGGCACACTGGTGCTATACTTCCTGGAATGAACTTTCAAGAAACTATTGATCTTTGTATTTGTATTGATATGTCAGGTTCAATAGGTGACGAACAAGCTAAAGACTTCTTAAGTGAAGTAAAAGGTATTATGGACGAATACAGAGATTATAATATTAAATTATGGTGTTTCGATACCGAAGTTTATAACGAAGCTGACTTTAGTGCAGATGGCGGTGATAACTTAGAAGACTATGAAGTAAAGGGCGGTGGCGGCACTGACTTTATGGTTAACTGGACTTACATGAAAGAAAATGATATTCAACCCAAAAAGTTCCTTATGTTCACAGACGGTTATGCATGGGACTCATGGGGTGACGAGGATTACTGTGATACAGTATTTGTTATCCACAGTAATAGAGATAAAAATTTGCAGGCACCATTTGGTATTACTGCACACTATGACGAAGCTGCATGATAAAAAATAAAAACCCTAATCCACTTAACGTGTTTAATATACGTAAAGTAAAAACGGCTGTGCCTTATTTTGAATACGTTAATCTTCCTGTTACATATAATATCGAAGAAGCATTATCTACTTGGATAGATTCCAATCTTCGTAACAGATACTATATTGGCCGTAAAATCACTTTAGACTCTGATAACAAATTTAACCAGGTAATTACTGTTGGGTTTGAAGAGAATCGTGACATGAGCTATTTTATGTTAGCTTGTCCACATTTAAAGTATACTTAAAAACTATAGCATAATTAATTATATAGGAGAAAAAATTATGAGCGATGATAACCAAGAAAAGACTGTAGATGCAGCTGATGCAGCAACTGCTCTTGCTGGAGAACCTTTAGGAACACCAAATGGTACTGAAGCACAAGCTGAAGCACCTGCAGGACCTGATCTTACAGTACAAGACTTGCAAGCAATTAAAAGTATTATTGATGTAGCAAGTCAGCGAGGCGCTTTTCGACCTAACGAAATGATGACGGTCGGACAGACTTATAATAAGTTAGAACAGTTCCTTGAAGCAGTTTCGAAACAACAGCCGCAACAACCGGCATCTTAAGGAGAAAAGTATGTTAAAACATGTAGGCCGAATGGTCAATAACCAAAGGCGAGTAGTAGTAGCTTATCGAGTAGTACCAGGTGAACCAGATCAAAGCATCATTGTTGATACTAGTAGCTTAATGGCTGAAGAACACGATGCTCTAATTAAGGCAGTAGAAGATGCAGCAGGTCAAGAGGCAGATGAATTTGCAACTGTAATGGCAAGATCACCTTTACCAGACGGGTCAAATATGCTTGCTCGTTTTCATACAACTGGTAAAATGATGAAAGTACCAAGTGATACAGTTGAAATGACTCCTAATAATAACACAACTATTAATCTTGCTGAACTTAATCAAACAATTGCAGATCAAAAAGGTGTAACTATTGCTGATTTAGCATTAGCTGATGCGGATGGCAGTCGACCAGAAACAGTTACTGAATCAACTGATCCTACACTAACAGCATCACAAGTAGCTGGTGGAGACGACGGTGTTATTACAGATGAAGTCTTAGCGGCACAATATAGGTCACAGGCAGATGCTCTTTTTAAAGAAGCAAAAGCTCTTAGAGAACAAGCAGAAGAGCTAGTTCCTACAAAGAAGAAGACTGCTAAAAAGACCGTAGAGAGTGTCTAAAAGTAAACTTCCAGCAGACGTAATTGATTATTGGCCCGAAGTTTTCGAACATATCGAAATTAAGGCAGTTCCGGTAAAATACATTTCATCAGTACATGTTACATTCCAAGACGGAAAAGAATGGGATATTGAATTTGATGAAAGCAAAAAAAGCTCAGATAAGTATTTAGAAAAAACTATTAATACATTTTTTAAAGAATACAATGACGTTATTAGTAAGGTTGAGTTTAAATTAGACACTCCAAACCTTGTAAATGACGTTAAATCCCAAACAAAAACTTTTATGAAGCGATCTTGATTAACGATAGTTTATCTTTAAAAAGGTATAAATACTAATAAGAAATGAGATTCCAGGAGTTAACAACATGGCATTAAGGCTAAGACGAGGTACCAACGCAGAACGTGGACTTATAACGCCTAAAGCAGGCGAGCTTATCTATACTACTGATACTAAAGCTTTATATATAGGCGATGGCACTACAGTCGGCGGCGTTATTGTACAGGGTGCAGCTGGTGCTACTACACTAAACGATCTTACTGATGTAACCTTAGGTTCGATTGCAAACGGACAGGTTCTATCATATAATGCTGCATCTAGTACATGGGTAGCATCAAATCAGACAGCTATTGCGTTTGGTAAAGCAGATGCACACACAGATATAAGTTACGGGCCCGATAATACTGCATACCAAGGTGATATACTATTACATGACGGTTCAAACTGGCAAGCAGTAGCATTCCTTGATAGTCAAACTAGAATTAGTGTTGTTGGTGCTGATAGTACACTAATAGTTGACCATGTTAATAGTAAACTCAACGGAGAGCTAACTGGTAATGTAATAGGTAATATTAAAGGTGATGTTACAAACGACAACGGACTAGTTCTTAATGCAACAACTAAAACACTTTCTGGTGTAAAACTACTAGCAAATAATGGTACTACTGCTTATGATCCTACACTGAGACACTTCTTTGGAGATTTCAAAGGTAATGCTCAAATGGATATTTACAGTTCAGATAATTCGGGAATTGTTAAGCTATTAGATCATAATGCAAAAGTCTTAAATGATACTGATATTTCCGGTGGTAATATCATGAACAAAGACTCTTCAATAATTGTGGATGCTCAAACTTCAAAAGTTTTTGCTGAACTAACTGGTAATGTTATTGGTAACGTAACAGGTAATACTGTTGGGTTCCACACAGGAGATTCAAAAGGTTCTGTGTTTGGTGATGATAGTACATTACTAGTAGACGGAGTAAACGGCAGATTTGTTGGACCTGTTGTTTCAGAAAGTGTCCAAAGTAGAAATGTTAAATTGGGATCTGCAGCAGATCCAAATACAATATATCTAGTACAAAACGGTACTGGATCTAACTTTATTATTTCAACAGAAGCTGCAGCTGGCTCAGTCCAAATTCCACGTAACACACTTATTGGTAGTAGTAATGTAGCTGTTGGAAGTAAGACTGTAAGAATTTATAATGATACAGCTACAGAAGGTACAATTCCTGTTTCTATTATGCATGCTCATAATGGCACTACTGGTTCGAGCATGGGTGTGCTTAGAGCTAGAGGTACTAAAGCAGTACCATTAACGGTTGCTATTGGTGATACATTAGGTGGATTTGGTACTGCGGGTTATAACGGATCAGCATACAAAGGTGCTTCAGGTATTAGATCAGTAGTAGATCAAGCTCCACAGTCGACACATATTCCAGCGTCGATTCAAATGTACAATACTAAGTCAGATGGTACTCAGCAAGTAGTATTATCAATTGGTACTGTAGACTCAACTGCGGCATTTACTGGACCAGTTAAACTTCCAGTGTTTGCAGATGACGCGGCAAGAAACACAGCAGTTAGCAACGCACAAAACGGTATGATAATTTACCAAACAGACGTGCATAAGTTCAAAGGTTATGCTAACGGTGCTTGGGTAGACTTACACTAATAGGTTGACAACATAGTCTTTTTATAGTACAATAGTGCTATGAAAGAGTATATCCAATCTAAAATTCAAAATATTCACGTAACTGACAAGTCTTTACACTATGATGGTAGTGTAACTATTTGTAGTCATCTTCTTGCACAAGTTAATATTGAAGCATATCAAAAAGTTGATATTATAAATCTTAACACAAGTGATCGTTGGTCTACGTATGTGATTCCTGGTGGTGAAGAAGTATTTGAATTAAACGGCGGCGGAGCACGTCTAGGTGAAATCGGAGATCCATGTGTAGTATTAAGCTATAAACTCTCTTCTCAATTCGAAGGCACAAGTGTTGCATTTTGTGATAAGTATAATAAGCTAACAAAATTTATAAAATACTAACGAAGAGGATTTAAATGCAGACGTTACCTTTAGAAAATTTTGGGTCACTAGGTGCCCAGGCAGTTGATATAAATTTACAAACTGCAAGTGACGAGGAACTTAAAGAATTAGGTGAACTTGTTCTTAACAAATTAGTAGTATATGTAAATGCAGAAAATGCGTCAGTAACACCTGAAAGATTTCAATATATACAAACCCGCTGGGGCGACCCTATATCTTCAGATGCAGGTAAGAGGCTAGAAGAACGTGTAAAAAAAGATGGTTGGAACAAACTTTATGTAGAAACTGCTAGAGATATGAAAGCAATGCGTAAAGATATGTTACCTGGTATGATTAGAGTTACAGGAATTAAAGATAAAAAAGGCAATCGCACAGGAATGTTTGCTGACGGAGAACTAGATTGGCATAGTAACCAACAAAGCGATAATGACGGCTATGCTCCTTTAATTGGATTACAAGGTGTAGAAGGCACCGAAGGAAGCTCTACTGAATTTTTACAAACAGTTGATGCACTAAATGATTTAGAAAATGACACACGAAGTGAAGTAGAACAGCTAATTGCAATACATAGTTTTGGTGCTGATAGAATCAGTAGAGGTACATCTAAATCACAAGCATTAATTACAAATTTGCAACTTGTTCCCGAAGATAATACAGAAATGCCAGTATTAGCAATTGCACCTAACGGTGACAAAGGTATGCATTTTCCTTGGACAAGTATTGTAGGATTTAAAGATTATACACAAGAAGAATTTGAAAAATTATTTAATTATCTTGTAGAACATTTATGGCAAGACAAGTATGTATACAAACACATGTGGCAGGATGGGGAAATTGTTTGGATGGACCAAATTGTTACCCTACATCGACGACCAGGTAGCGATACCAGCAAACGTTTGTTACATCGTATGTGTTCTAATTGGAGTAATATAATTGCTTAAGGTAGAATATGATAATTTAGCAAGTACAGATATAGTAAAAGAACTACATACTCACGGATTAATAATTGTAAAATGTAATAAGCAGTTAACACTTGAAGAATTTAAAAATATTAAATTGGGAAAACCATTAATTGCTAAACGTCATACATTAGATGATGAAAGAATTGTGCAATACGTAAGTGATAAAGGTGCATTTGGTAGCGGAGATGTTGACTGGCATAACGACTGGAGTTATGGTAGTGGCAATTACTTTGGTACAATGCTTTACAATTATAAAAATGGTCATTTAAGTGCAACAGATTTTGTCGACATGCGGCATGCATATGAAACTTATCAAGATAAAGATTACTTGCAAAGTACTACAGGTAATTATTTTCCGCCAAAAGATTTGCACGAAACACACTTTACTCCAAGAATGTTAAAAATTATAGAAAAAGCAAAAGTGTCAAGAAAATTTGCTCACACACATCACATAACAGGCGATACTGTAATGTATATAAGTCCAGGAACATTGCAAGACGAAATTGATGTAAGTGAACTAGTCAAACATTGCGAACAATACAAATATGAACACAACTGGCAAGACAATGACATACTAATCTACGATAACCTTCGGTATATGCACAGGCGAAATGCATTTGAAGGTGAACGTGAATTATGGAGAACACAATTTTGGGTATAAGCACTAATGCTAAGATTAGAGGACTGCTTTTATTTAATCATATATTAGCAGGGTATATTTTATATACTGCATTCTCATGGAATATGCTCCTTGTATCTTATATATTAGGATTTATCTTAGGAGGCATAGGTATAAGTGTAGGCTATCATAGATACTTCTGTCATAGATCTTTTAAAACTAATAAATTCTTTGAATACTTATTATTGAGTATAGGTCATTACTGTGGCTTAGGTAGTGCAATTACTTGGGCTGGAATACATAGAGAACATCATGATACAAGTGATACTGAAAAAGATCCTCATAGTCCAAAATATAACGGTATACTTAGAACACTAGTACACATTTGGAAAAGATATGATATAAAACCAAAGTATGTAAAAGATCTATTAAAGATTGATAAATTAAAAAAACAGCATAGATATTATTTTATTACACTTTTTATATTTGTAATATTACTTTTACTATTAATAGGACCAATGTATACAGCGTACTTTTATTCTATACCGGCTGTATATGTTTTTTATGCTACAGGAGTTATTAATAGCATAAATCATATAGGTGGAAAACCAAATAATATAGCTATGTTAAATTTAATAACAAGCGGAGAAAGCTACCATAAAAATCATCACGAGAATACCAGATCATGGAAGTTTGGAAAGTATGATCCTATGATTCCATTTATACAGGCAATTAAAAAGTGAAAAAAGAAACAATGAATTACTATGAACTAGAGCCTGAAGACAATCATTTCAAGGTTATATTTGTTGATCTTACACATAGATGTAACATGGACTGTTTTAATTGTTATTTGCCAAACAGAGTTATTCCTGACATGGATGAAAACATGTTATATGACGTACTAACTAGACTTCCTGAAAGAGCATATATAAGACTTATTGGTGCAGAACCGACACTAAGAAAAGACTTAACTAGCATAATTAGAAAAGTATTAGATCATGGACACAAACCTAGTGTAACTACAAATGGTCTAAAGTTATCAAGTTTAAAATATTGCCAAGAATTACGTGATGCAGGATTGCGTATGATTCTTATTAGTATGAACGGTGCAGACGAACAAGATATATATGAAAAAATAGATAATCATAGCCATGCTCATAAGATGAAAATGGAGGCATTAGAAAACTGTTTTAAAATACCCGGATTTATTATTAACACAGGAACTATTATTGCTAAAGGTGTAAACGAGCATACATTGCGTAGACAAGCTGATATAGTTGCAGACTTAACAGACAAATATAAACCAAAAGTAAAACCAGTTTTACGTGTAAAAAATATTGGTGATCTAGGAAGATTTATGCAAGGTAATACTATGGCTTTTGAAGAACTTGTTAACGTAGCAAACGAACAACTAGGTATAAGCAAAGAAGAAATAACTTCACAAAGAATTGAATCTGGTACAAATAAAATTACACTTAATAATTATGGTGAAAGTTATTTGTTTGAATATAGAAGTGTTTATATAAGACTTATAAATTGGAACGAAGAAGATGAATTTAACGACGGTGGAATTAATGGAAGTAAAAACCGTGGACGATTAACTGAGGACGGTAAGATTGCTCCGTGTTGGGAGCATATCGTTAAAAACGAATATGGATACTAAATGATTACAAAACTAAACAATGAACATAAAAATCAATTTGAGGACTTTATAGAAATACAAATTGAAGCATATGACTTATCTAAAAATCATCTATGGCAAAATATAGAATTTACAAATGATAATAGACAAGTATATGGTGTATTCAAAGATGATAAGCTTGTACAAACAATAGCAAGTAACTTATTGCCTAACATGCCATGGTCAATGCTAGATACACAAATTACAAAAAAAGGTTTGACTCATTTTCAAACAATTAAAGATACTACAAAGCTCTTCCACGCTATGTTTGATCATAGAGAGGACCAAGGTATATGGGGACATTGGTATGCTAGAGATGCAAGATTGGACAAAGCTAGTAAAGCTAATCCAACTACAGTAATAGACGGTGTGCCAATGACAAGATATGCCGCAGGCATACTGCGTATGATAGGAAAAAAATATCAATATACAGAAGCTGCTCATGTAAAAGCAGGTCACTTAACTAATAACAAATTATATGATTACTGCATAGGTAATAAACCACTACCTTATGATGTTGCAATAAGATTTTTATTTTTAAGAACTCCTGAAATGTTTAGAATAGCTGATAAAGTTACATATGGAATCTAAAGTATTAATAAATTATCAAAGCAATAATCTAAGATACACATTACAAGAATTAACAAACTATAAATTGTGTACTTGGCAGTCACATACTAGCGAATTTTTAGATAAAATGTTACCGCAAGTGCCAGACGGTATAGAACATTATTCAATTACTTCTAAAGACAGAGCAGATTTAGCACAACAACTTCGAACAATAATAAAAGAAAATAATGTCGATTATATATTTCCTTTATACAACGACATGTTGCTTCCATATATACATGACCTAGTAGGTATTACAAAAGAACAATGTGATATACTATCAAACAAAGAAAATTATACTGCACATGCTTATAATGTAGGAATTCCTGTGCCAATGACTCATACATCATTACGTAAAAATTTTCCTGTTGTAGCAAAACCTGCAAACGGTACAGGCGGCATAGGTATAAAAGTTCTTGAAAATTGGAGCCAATACAGATACTTTTTAGATGACATACATTATAATGATTTAGATGCGGGTTACATATTCCAAGAATATATAGAAGGACCGACAGTAAGTGTGTCGGGCAGAATAGTAAATGAAAAATTTATTTTAGACTGTATATATGATATTGAAATAAGTGATCTTCCATACAGGGCAGAAACAGGGTTTACGTGGCCTAGCAAATCTAGTATATCAGTTCAGTCAGATATAAAAGAATATTGCAGAATTATGTGTGAAAGCATAGGGTATGATAATGGTACTTTTATGGCTGACTTTGTTGTTAAAGATGAAGTGCCTTATCTAGTAGACTTTAGTCCAAGATTAAGTACTAGTGGACAGACTATAATAAAATATTCAGCAGGTTGTGATTATAATAGAATTGTAATGGATAGTATTACATGCAAATCAGACCTTAGAGTACAACTAGATAAAGCTGTAGTATTCAGACATTTTAATCTTGAAAAGGGAAAATACGATATAAGTATGAATGAAGGTGCTGAATATGAAGAATTACATCTGCCCAAATCACAGCAATTCCTTAGAAGAATGGATCTTTTAGTAGGCCTAAATGGCTATGCAATTACTACAGGAAAAAGGCTCTTAGATGCCGAGTTAAAGTACAAAAACGTACTAGCACACATCATTGTAACTAAACAGTCGTAAAATCTTTTAGTGTAATATAATCAGGTCTTACGGCGTCTGTCGTGGCGTTTTTTACTGTATTATAGCATACAAATAGCACTTTTCTGTTTTTATGGCTCTTATTTGCCGTGCTAGCATGCTTTAAATTTGCATGCATCAAAACTATATCCCCGGCTTTGCCTAGCACTGTATGACGCTTATATGCGTTCTTAGACGGTATATTATTGGGTATCTCAGTACTATTATGCTTTATAGTCCAGTCTCCTTTTGGTGGCTCTTCGACAGGATCCAAATGGCTACCTTCTAATACTTCTAATGGTCCATTTGTATTAGTCATGTCGTCCAAAAGATATAACACACTGATAGCATTTGGATTTGGCATACCATCATAATGATGCCAATATGTATAATCACTGTGCCATGCATACTCGCCTCCAACACCTGCTAGCTTATAATTAAAGTGTACTTGATGTACATAAATATCGTCGCCTAATACTTCTTTTACATTAGCTATTGCTGGATTATCATATACAAAATCTTTCACATCCTTATTATACCAATGCGGTGCAAATACACTTCTAATACTTCCATCATTTTCATAGATAAAAGATTGTGTTCTTTTTTCTAGTACATCACTACTAGCAGAAAGTAATGCAGATGGATCAAATGCATTACTAATTATTTCATAGCCTAATTTCTCTAACATAAATATATTTAACTGATAAATACTAGCAGAAGGAGTAAACATGAAAAAAGTTACATTAAAATTTCCACACAGCGGAAGACGCATTACACAATTTGTTACTGAAATTATTGATGAGCTGGACAATGATCAAACTGCATTTGCTAATTGTTTTAATGGACTGAAAGCTATGACCGACGACGGTGATATTTGGTTTAGGAACTATGAACATGACGGTGCTAATATTAATTGTGTATTCATCTTAGACTCTGATGAATCTGTTACAAAATTTGCCCCTCATAGAACCTATCTCGAGTCAGCTACAGGTCATATTGAAACTACAGTTGAAGATATAACTTTTGACGAATTTGCAGCATTTGCGGCAGAAAGAGACGAAACTCATGTGCAACATGCTCGCAAAGCTGAACTAAATCCAGAAGGTGCAGCGGCTGCAAACGGTGAAGGCGACAATATTATGTAGCAAGCAATATATCAAGTAAGTCTTGATACGCTAGCTCATATACCCCGTTATATTTTTCTTTTAATAAATCAAATTCTTGGAATAGTTCATTTTGCATAATTGGCGACTGTTCTAGTCTTTCCCAACCAGTAAACTTTGACCTTTGAGCTAGTTTAAATTGTTGGCTATATATGGTGTGCTTGCTAGTACGAGTACTAAGTTTACCTGGTAATTCATTATTAACTAATTGCATAACTCTAGGCTCTAGTAAAAAACTAGCTGTCATCTCGGGTGTATATCTTAAAAAATCCGGAGTACCCAATAGTTCTTGTGATTCAAACCAACCCATGTAACTATTAACTCTTTCAGTTTCCTCCCAACGCCAATCACCATCAAAGTTTTTTACATAAGGTTCACCGTTAGCCATTATAATTGCACCATCTATTTTTGTAAGTGCATGCATAATACTAGGAATTTGATAAGCACAACACTTAGCCAAATTAGCTATTTCAATAATTTTTCCGCTAGTAATAAAATGATCCATATCGATATCAATTACTATTGGTTCTATATTATTTTCTTGGCAGTACTTAAATGCAAATTTATTATCATGTTTATTGTAAGCACCATAACTAATAATTGCAACTTTAAACTCTACACCGGCTTTTCGAAAAATATTAACCATGTATTCACTATCTAGTCCGCCACTGAATAATAATACTAATGGTGCGTCAATTGACGAGTCTATTAACCTTGCTGCACGGATACTTTCTTTATAAAAGCTATCTGGAAATCTAGTACAAGGTTCTAAGTTAACTGCCCAATTATTACCATTACCTGTTGTAGTAAAATAATTATTGTGTGTTAAATATGTCATTTGATATTATGTCTCCGTCGATAAGCATATCGAAAGGGTGTTTGTTTCCAAAAAATTCGTTTGGTGCCCAAGTATCATTTTCTCTATCATAATCGTACCAAGGTGATACACCTATTACTAAGTGTGTCCTTGTGTTAGAAGTATTAACAGATGATGATACTCTATGTGGTAAATTAGTGTCCCAACTATATAGTTTACCAACTTTCAAATTATAAGGTTTAACATCTTTCATTTCAAAAAAGAATTCGTCTGATGTTGTAACTGGTATGTTTAATCTAAGATTTATAAAAACAGGTTCGTCTCGATGCCATCCTGAAGTATTATCAATTGGTGCAGTTTCTCCAACTATTGTACTAATACGACTTCTAACTATAGTTCTTTTTATCTTTGATATTAAATTTCCTAACTCACCTATTTTAGCTGCAGGTGTTAATTTTGTAAAGCCAAAAGTATCATAATAACTATCCTTCAAAAATTTATGGCGATGTGTTTGGTTATAATAAAATTCTCCCATTTCATTTTTTGGAGTTCCGATACTGCTTACAGTTTCGTCAATATTATCTTGATGATTAGGATTTGATGTAAGACTAATACTTTTATAAAAATCTACAGTTTGTGATTTAGTTTGCCAACCTCTAGGGTTATATGTTTGTAATATATTATTCACTGACTGTTCTAGCTTATCAGTATCTAAATTTAAATCAATTTCGACACTTTTGGTTTTGGCAGATACAAGATTTTTATTTAATTTAGTCATACGAATTAACCATCGAGCAACTGGTAATGCCTTAGGACATGCTGATGTCGGAAATGTTTGTTGCATATAAACCCCTAAATAAATACTTATATGAATGCTTTTGAACCTATAAATGTTGACTTTGATCAACAAAGTCTTTATAATGATTTAATGTCAACAAATATGTTTGATAAAAGCTTTCTTGCTACAGTTATTTACACTGAAGGCAGAAGCAATTACGATAAAGATGGTTACTTTGAAAAGTATGATGACGTTACACATTACGATGAAAATCGTAAGCTGATCCAAAACAAATACAACACATTTGTAAACTATAACTTTACACATATTCCTGGTATACCTGCAACAGATGATACTTGCTATTTGGATACATTTAGAGGTAGAAGTCCTATCTGGCATGTATATGATACTGCATGGCAATGGAAAAAAGATACTCCAAAAAGCTTAATTGATATTGTAGATAAATTTAACTTAGATTATGTAAGCTGTGTTCGGTTAGTAGGTCAAACTCCTCCTAGTAAAGGCATAGTACACGCTGATGCTAGATATAGAGATAACTTATTATATTTTAAAAACGGTGGCGTAGCAATTACGCTTAATGTATCCGACGGTGGAGGGCACTTACAATATAGAGTAGGTGATCAAATGCACGAAGTGGATGAATCAAAATATAAGTGTTGGCACTTTGACGACAGTATGCCACATTGCACTACAGAAATATTTACGCCAAGGGTACAAATAAGAATATTTGGTAGGAAAAAAATAAATGGTTAAACCACAAATAACTATTGTTGGTGGTGGCACTGCTGGTCTTATAACAGCATTGGTATTAAAAATAAGATTAAATTGTGATATAAAATTACTAGTTCCAAGTGATATTGGCATTATTGGTGTGGGCGAAGGATCTACGGAGCATTGGTCTCTGTTTGTTAAGTTTCTCGGTGATACCTTAACAAACAGTTTAGTAAAAACTAAGGGCACTATCAAAACTGGAATTTACTTTAAAGGTTGGACACCTAACAGAGGAGATTATGTACATAGCTTGCCTAATGATTATTTACAACATCTTGGAATGACTCCAATAACCTTTTTAAAGTTTTGGAGTGAAGATTGGTCTAACGAACAATTTATAGGCACAGATCTAAAACACAACATGATTACTGACTTGTTTGATACTCGTGGTGGTAAAGTAGAAACAGGTGGATGGAATCAATTTCATTTTAATACATTTGAGTTAAACAACTATCTAACAGAACATGCAACACGTCGCGGGATAGAAATTATCGATGACAAGGTACTTGAAGTAAAACAAGACCAAAACGGTATATCAGAATGTATAGGCGAAAAAGGAAATTATAAATCAGACATATGGGTTGACTGCACAGGTTTTAAAAAAGCACTAATAAGCCAGCTAGGAGCAAAATGGGAGTCTTACGAAAAGTATCTACCTTTAAAAGAAGCAATTGCTTTCCCTACAGAAGAACTAGATTACTATCCTATGCACACAGAAGCAAAAGCAATGAACGCAGGGTGGAAATGGCAAATACCTACATACGGTAGATTTGGTAACGGGTATATTTTTGATACTGATTATATTACTAAAGAACAAGCACATCAAGAAGTTAATGAATTATTTGGTAGAGAAATTGAAATTGCTAAACATATTAAATTTAATCCAGGTAAATTAGATAAAGTTTGTATTAAAAATTGTGTTGCTGTAGGATTGTCAGCTAACTTTTTAGAACCATTGGAAGCTACATCTATCGGAACATCTATTAATCAAGCATTTGCATTAATGCACATAATTATTGATGGTCAAATTTCAGAAAGAGATGCTAAGAAGTATAACAAAACTGTTGACGATATAATGATTAATTCAAGAGACTTTGTTGCTTTACACTATATTAACGATAACAGAAGTAGTGAATTTTGGAGAAACTGTGCTAACTTACCAAGGCCAGACTCTTTAATTAATTATTTAGATATATGGAAAGAAAGACCACTTGATGAATTAGATGTAGACAATTCTAGAGCTTTTACGTTATTTAAAGAGCATAACTTTAATTATATAGCATACAGTCATGGATTACTAACTAGCAGTGTGTGTAAAAAATATATAGATTCTATTGATCCTACATTAGTAAAAAGTGTATACTATCAAGCATATGAAGATCATCTACAATATAGATTTCATAATAGTCAACATAAAATACCTCATACTCCCCACAAAGACTATATACTCCAACTGCACAAACTTAACGGAGATCACAATAGCATTGTTTTCCAACACTACTACGATAAAAATAATTTAGAATACGTAAAGGAACACTAATATGGATTGGAAAAATTTAATATTTTCACCCTTAGATCTTCCTGATCCACCTGAGATTGATATGGACGAATTCATATCATGGCATACTGATCAAAAATCTTACATGTTAAAGCACAATCAAAACAGAGTTAATAGTACAAATTTATATGGAGGTTACTGTTGGCATATTAGTTGGGCTAAATGGTGGAACACATATGATACCCAAGAGCCATGGATATGCAATTTTGATAAACGATTTCCGGAACTAGTAGAATACTTAAATTTATTTCCGTTCAAGCAAATGAAAAGTATTAGTTTCTTGAATCAAATTGGTGGAGCAAAAGTTGAACCACACAGTGACCCTGATGATCTATGGGGCATGAGGTTTTATCTTAAAAATAAAACTAAAGAAGCACTTTATTTTAGCAGGATGAAAGAACCTCATAATCATAGGATACGTACTATGGAAGATACTAACGGGAATCCATTAAAGGAAAGACGAAACCATTTAGACTTTTGTAAAGACGAAAAAATTTATGCAAAGTTTCCTAAAGATCGCTGTGCTTGGATGCTTAACAGTTATAGAGCATGGCACGGTATTGATGAAAACCCTACTCCAACAGGTAGCAGAATAACTTGTGCAATAATAGGTGAGTATGACAAAGATAAGCTATTTCAATTATTAGATGCAAGTACTGAAAAGCATAAGGAGTATCAAATATGGTACTAATGTATACTCCTATAGACTTACCTGCTATGGATTACAATCGTGATGAATTTATAAAATGGCATGAATCAAAAAGGAAAAGAAATCAAGATAACATAGGTTATACTTCTAAAGACTTTATTGCTCCTTGGATGGTTAGTTTTGCATATCATAAAGATTATGGCTGGTGTAACAGATTTTTAAAAGTTATTCCTAATTTTAAGGATATACTGCACAATCATTTACCTTATAGTGATATTACGTACATTAACTTTTTAGAACAAAAAATACCATGTCAACTACACCACGATGTAGGTTCAAGACCTGCAAAGGAAGATGAACCAGGTACATACAAAGCATTTATGGTATATGACAAACCACTAATGTATTTCCAAAAAGACAGAGAAGTAGAAGAGAAAGTTTATATAAAACACCCAAACGAATTAACTAAATGGTTTGCTATAAACAATTACGATGCATTACATGCTGCTGACTTACCCAAAGAACCTGATAGAAAAATTATTATGACTATATTAGGAAAACTAGATATAGAAAAACATCATAAAATACTATCAAGAAGTTTAGAAAAATATAAAGACTATACTATTTCACTTTGAATATAATCGTTTACTATTTTATTTTTATTTGTAATCATATCCTTAACTGGTAGGTCTTTTTCCATACCATTAAACTTATTACAATGTTCATCTATGTCAACACCTAAGCTTTCATAACTTCCACAACTCCACCCTCCTACTTTAAGTAACGGTCTATCTATATTGCGTAACTTACTAGATAATTTACCAGCTTGCATTGAGTTCATATAATCATTGCGCCACATAGTATTCCAAGTATTAGATGACCAATCATTTTTTTGTATTAAATGAGGAGTAGATGCTACTTCGTAGCCATATTTTTCAGGTTCTCTATCAATAGGTGAATGATATTCGTGGTGTTCTTTAGAATGTATTAGTAACGGATACCAAGTCCACCAATCAATTGCTTCGTGTTCAATTACTTTGTTATGCGTTTCCCAAATACTACTTTCATCTTCATATGGTAGTCCTACAATAAAATTACATTGTATTTTTACTTGTCCATTATTTTTAGATTTCATATCTGTAATAGCATCTAATACCTTTTCTGCATTAGCACCTTTTTGCACTGCTTGTCGGGCTTTTTTGTTTAAGCTTTCTACTCCCAGACTTGCACCACGTAATCCAGTTTCAACTAGCAAATCTATTTGTTCCGGCCATCTTACTAGTAATTCGGGTTTAATATACGTATCAAATTTAATTTTAAAAGGCAAACTAGTTATAATATCGTGCATTAATTCAAGTTTAGCCATACTATCATTGTATGTATCATCCATAAAAGAGTAACTAGTAGTACCAAACTGTTCGTAGTTACGCATAAATTCATTATACATATCTTCTTTAATTCTTACATAATCAAATTTAGTTTTATTGTTTAGAGGAAAGTTACAGAATGCACAATTAAAAATACACCCTCTAGCAATTTCCATAGGCAATGTTTGCTGTGCAGATATTCCATCTTCTGGCTTCCATATAACACCTATATTCGACAAATCTTTTTTATCGTATTGATGATTGCTATCAATAATTTTTTTACTCTTGTAATCTTTCCAGATTGGTGTTGGGCCTTTGTTTGCTAGATAATTAGTAACAGCTACAGTAGCATCGTCAGCATATCCAGTTATAAAAATATCTGCCCATGGTACAAATTCAACAAGACTTTTTGCTCCTCCTATAATGAAAGGAACATTATATTTTTTTCTTAGTTTAGTAAAAAACGGAGTTCTTTTTGCAAGTAGTTCAGATGTGTTAAAAAATGTTGTACTAAAACCGACCCATAATGTGTGTTTTCCAACATACTTTTTTAATGCTTGTTCAATGTGTTCTTCAGTTAGATTATGAAAATAGTCTATTACTTTTACACTATATCCTTGTGCTTCTAATTCTGTTCGAATACGATAAGCGCCTAATGGTCTAAAGTAATTTCGAGAACCTACATCCAATCCTGTAAAAATGATTGCATGGTACATTTAAATTTTTACTAATCGAATTACCCAAGCACTAGGATCAATCTCCCACCACTTATATTGAAAATCCCATTTGCCTGGTTTAGCATGATGATTATTATGCCAACCTTCACCCCATGTGATTGCGGCTAACCACCAAGTATTTCTACTATCTTCTTTAGTTGTAAAGTTACGATACCCCCAACTATGATT
>Ga0163179_10001399_pt1 | contig 17094 bp, 16 predicted proteins | sample AtlANTMetagenome_FD_109643 | JGI IMG/M metagenome (GOLD analysis project Ga0163179, IMG submission 109643) | Marine eukaryotic phytoplankton communities from the Atlantic Ocean - Atlantic ANT 2 Metagenome | ecosystem: Environmental > Aquatic > Marine > Oceanic | place: North Atlantic Ocean... | reverse complement strand
GGTGCTTCTTTAATTAGGTATCTATCGTTAGAACCATCATTAATTAGTACATCTACTAGAATAGCTGTACCTCCTGTGTTAGCCACAAGACAACCAATAACGATTTGTTTGTTTGATGTAGTTGAAACTACTGTCGTTAAGCTATTGTTTGCTATTCGAGAGTTAGTTGAACTAAAGTTATTTGCCATTTTTTATTTTCTCCTTAATTATTATCCAAGTGCTAAACTGAATGGGATTGCTGTTGGGTCTGTTTCTGTTTGTATTCCTGTATCAATGTCTGCCCAAGCAGAACCATTGTAGAATTTTAAAGTATTTGATGTTGAGTTAAAAAATAAATCTCCTGCATTAAGAGAAGACGTTGGGTCTGACGAACCAACTCTATATCTTTCAGCAAAACTATTAATTCCTGAAATATTATCTGCAACAGTTGTTACATTAGCTTTTATTCCTTCAATTGCATTTAAATCAGAAACAAAATCTGTAGTTGCTAATTGATTAAGATCATTAACAATATCTGTTGTTGCTAAAGTATTTAAATCAGAAACAATGTCTGTAGTTGCAAGTGTATTCATATCAGCAATTACATCTGTTGTTGCTAATAATGCCATATCAGCTATTACATCTGCGTTCGCAAGTAAAGCCATATCAGCTACACAATCTGTTGTTCCTAATAAATCCATATCAGTAACAACTGCAGAAGTACCAAGTAATCCCATTGCAGTAACATTTGCTGAAGTACCAAGATGCCCCATTGCTGTTACGTTTGCAGAAGTTGCTAATAAATCCATATCAGTAACTATTGCTGAAGTACCAAGTATAGCTAAATCTGCTACAGCATCTGTAGTACCTAATCTTCCAATTTCAGTTGCTTTAGCTGCTACTGCACCAATATCAGCAGAATCATTTGCAACTGCTGTAACATCGCTTGCTATATTTGCAACTGATGTAACATTTGATGCAATTCCACTTAATGTACTTATATTCGATGCTATTCCAGCTACAATATTTACGTTAGTTACATCTTGAGTAAATTCTAAAGCTGTTCCACCTGAATTTACTGTTAAAAATTTATTAGCTACAAGATTTGGAAAAGTAAGATTAAAAGTATTTGCTGTTGTTGCTGCAGCTTTAGGAGAGAATTTTAAATCTCTTTCTACTTGCTGAATCATAGCAATAATTTTATCTAACTCTGTATTTAACGAGTCAATTTGAAATGCACCTGAAGTTGGAAAGTCTGTTGATCTTGCAACAGCTAAATCTCTTGAAATTGTAATTACATCATTAAGGGTAGCCCCTCCCCCCAAAGTAATTGATCCACCACCAGAAACTCCTGCTCCTGTTACCGAATATTGTGAAACAGATGACGGTGATGCATTGAAAGAAAGTTCTGTTGTTCCATTAAATACTTTAATATCAGCAGTAGTAAAAAATTCAAAAGGAACAGAAAAACTAGTCTGTCCACTTGTTGCTGTATATTGAACTCTAGGTTCTGTATCAGAAATAGTTATAGCCATTATTTTAATCCTTTTTGTATGTCGTCAAACAACCAATCAAGATACCATACATTCTGCCAAGGAATTAACCTACGCACATTTTTTGCTGTGTGATGGTTATATTTACCACCTGCAACATCATACATAATATCAAAGATGTTATAAATTTGTCCACCAGATGGGCCAAGTATTGTTCCCATTTTCCATCTTGTAGATGAACCATAAGGTTTACCTGCACCTAGTAATGGAGAAATTCCAAATCTATTGTCTGTTAAAGTTTCTATTGCTTTATTAACATCACTATAAATTCCTGCTAAACCAGATCTATCAAAAGCATTTAATAATTTTTGTGACAAAGGTAGTTTACCATAATCTCTATTAAATCTATATTTGTGATACAAACCATCAATCATCATTCCAGATCCAAGTAACAAAATAGAACCAAATAAAAAATCAGCATCACGTTCTTGCATACCTCTTAATAAAATTCTTTGAGATGCTGCTGCTGCAAACTTTTTAAACTGAGCTATAGTTGATCCTACTTCTGTACTCATCCATAAAGCTGTGTCGCCTTTGCCTGGAGTTACAATAGTAATATTAATATCTTTATTTAATGCTGCACCAAAAGCTTTTTTAGCTGCATCGTCTGTCCATTCTGATGTACCTGCAATAAAGTTATGTTTTAATTTTGTACCATGAGTTTCAAATTGTACTGCTATTCTTTTAGCCATTTGTTCATCAATACCAGAACTAGCTAAAGCTGTTTTCCATTTATCAGGTAAACCACCTTTACCCCATTTAATAGAGTCTTCTATTATTCTAGAACCAATAGTAACTGATGCCATAGATTTAGCCATTTCAGTCCATCTAGACATAAGATTAATATACATAAAGTTAAACTGAGAAGTTTTACCCATTGCACTTTCCATCTTGTTTACAAAGCCAAACATATCTGATGGCATATCTGCAAATAACATAGCTCTTTGATTAGTAATTAGATCAACTGCTTCACCCCAAGATTGAGCTTCTTTTTTACCTAATTTGTAAATAGATCCACCACTTATACTGTCAGCTAATAATTCAAATTGTGTTTGAAATCCTCTTTTAATACCAGAGGTCATAACAACTCTAGCTGCGTCTGGTATTGCTGCTGCAAATCCAGTAAGCATTGTTAATGCATTATAGTGTTTCATTGTTCTCATAGCTACAGAAGTCCAATGATGAGGATTAGATGGTAAACCATAAGTACCTCTAAGTAATTCTACTGCTGCTTCTAGATCACCTAATACTTGATTTTTTTCTTTAACTAATGCTAATCTTTTAGCTTTGTTTTGTGTAAAACCAATTTTCATATTATATTCTGCTGCTACTTGTAACAGTCCAGGCTCAGTCATAGACTCAGCTTCAGATACATATTTGTACCCCATACCAGATGTATCTCCGTATTTTTTAGTTAATAAAATATCTGGTACTATTTGTCTGTAGTATGCTTTTTGTAATGCAAAAATATCATTACCAATCATACCTGCATCTAATAAAGCTAATTGTGCTTCTGCATCTAAATTTAAATTTCTAGCTTTACTTGCTCTTGCGTATCTTGGTCTATTAAATAAAAATCTTTCATTAGCTATTATTTCGTTTAATTCTTTAATACCACCATTTTTAACAGCATCTAATTTAACTAACATTTTATCCCAACTTCTTTTTTCAAATCTTGTAAATGGAAAATGACCAGATAGATCTTCTACTAGTTTAGCTAACTTAGCTTCGTTCATAGTAATATTTTTACGAACTAAAAAATCTTTAATTATTTTTTTAAATAACGCAGGATTATTATCAATAGCTGTTTTGTTGTAGATAATGTTAATATAATTTTTAACACCATCTGGTGTGTTTTTAATATTAGCTAATCTGTCTGTTAATTTTTTTATTTGAGCTTCTAATAATTCTACTGTCCATGTAGCTGTTTTTCCGTCTATTTTTGATTTAACAACTTTTCTTACTTGCTTAGTATCTCTAAGCATTTTTAATACACTTTTCATTGCAGCTAACTCTTGCTCTACAGGAGCTTCTCTTAATTTATATTTTTTTATTTGCTCCATTAATGGGCCATATACTTTTTCTTGTGTAATTCTTGCTGCTTCTTCTACAAACTGATTAGGATGTTTTCCTGTAATTCTAGCTCTTACAATTTCTTGAGAAAATTGTGACATAGAATAAGCTTCACTATTTAATGTATTTCTCCAATTAACACCTATTTCTGTTTTAGGTTTTGTTTGACCAATACTTTCTAAATACTTCATGTAAGCAGTTTTAATATCTTTCATGCTTTCTATTACTGCAACTTCTTCCATCTTTAATTGTACTTCTAAAGATGCACCAGTTGATTGAAAGCCCCAATCCTTTGTGTTCTTTAGTTTAAGCAAAGGAGTGTCTAGAATATCGGACATCATTTTTCTGCCATTTGTTGTTGCCGATTTCATTACTCTAAATACAGGAGTCCAAGGGCCTTCTTCTCCAAATTTAGAGAAATAACTTTTTACAAAGGCTTCCCCTTCTAATCTTTTTCCTGCTGTTGATAGATTTTTAGTATCAGTATTAACAGCAGCACCTACTCCACTAGGTGCAGTATCTATTTTATTAGGATTAACTAATACTCCATCTTCATATATTTTATTTGATCCATCTAATTCTTTAACAACCATTCTTTTAGAATTTTTGTTTACAGGTGGTATCCAATCATCAGCTAACTTAACTGATTTTTGTATAATGTGTTCTGGTACAGGTGTAGTAAATTTATTAATTACTGCAGGTATAACAAACGATGCTAATCCAACAATAGGTACAAAACTATCATCTCTTAATGGATCTAGGTTTTGTTTTATTATTTCTTCTGTTGTTGCTGCCGTGCCAAAAACTTTTGCACTTCTAGCTGCTTTACTAAATAATAAATAAGATGATGGATCTGCAATAGCTCCTGTTATTCTTCCTAAAAAATAATAAGGAGATTCTTTTTCTATAGACGCATTATGTTTTAGTTGAGCAAGTATATCAGTAGTTTCTTGTGCATTTCTGCTAAACATAAACTGATCTTTTATTTGTTCATAACCTTCTAATTGAGGATCATTAACATAAGAATAACCAGCATCACCTTCATATTTTTGTCCATTAGAAATTTCATCGTATGCCATGTACAATAAATTTTCTTCTTTAAAACCATCCCATAAATCTGTAGCTGCTTGAGTAACATTTGGGCTATATACTTTTTGTTGTTCTAATGCTTTTTTTTGAGCATCTTCATATGTATATGGTACTGCTTGAGAATAAGTAATACCCATTTAATTTTTGCCCCATTTACCTGCAAATGTTTCATATGCTTCTGACACCCCTTCATTAATATATATATCAATCATTAAATTACCTGCTGGATAATATGTATTAAATGCAGAAGTTTTTCCTGGAGCTACACTAGTATTCATTTTAGACTTAATCATAAATTTAATAATTTTTGAAATTTGATTAGTGTCTTGAAAATTAACTAAACTTTCTGGTAACATTTCTGTATTTTTTAAAGCATTTAGATATAAATTTTTATCGTTAACATTAAAACTAGAAAGTAATTCTTCTATTGTTGGTGTATCATTTAAAACTTTTTTATTACCAGGAACAATAGTTGACATACTAATCATTTTCATAACTGATGCTTTAACACTATCTTTTGGATGACCAAATACAGCTGTATTGTTTTCAGCTACAAGATCTAATGAATTATCATTTTCTGTTTTTTCTAAACCTAATAAATTATTAGTTCTTTGTGTTAATGGTAAAGATGTATTGTTATAATTTGTACTTGCATAATGTCCAAACATCATACCATTTTGATAACTAGTATGAGGTTGTTTATGTGGTGGATAAATAGATTCTAAAGCTTTTGATTTATCGTTTAATATTGTAGATGAATTTATTTCATCAGAGTATGTTTTTAAATCTGCATTTTTTTTATTGTTAATTGCAATCTCATTCATTCTTTCATCAAGATCTGGAACATCTTTTCCTAATAAATTAAATAACATTTTAAATGGTTTGACTTCATTAGGTACATCATTAAATAATGGTACATCCATCATCCAAGACCAATTAGCTAAACTAATTAAACCTTTTTCTCCAGCATCTGCAAACTTATGCATTAAGTATTTAGATGAACTATCTGTAGGTTTAAACTCACCTAGAATTTTATCCATTGTACTAATGTTTTCTTTAGCCAATACTTTTAATAAATTATCTTTAGTAGATGGTGCATCTTCTTGATCTACATTTTGCCAACCATCTGGTTGAAAAAATTCACCAGGTTCTGTAATTTTAATAAATCCACCTTGGCCATTAGATACAGAAACACTATAACTCATTTTACCATTAATCATATTTCCTGTAGGTTCAAATATAGGTAAAACAGATCCATCTTTAATTTTAGCTGCTAAGTCGTCAAATGTTAATTTATGACCATTTTTATCTATACCAAATAAACCATTAGCTTTATCTTCTGCACTTTGTGAATTATGCCATGCTACAAATGTTGGCATTATAGACATAGCAATAGCTGAATCTCCTAATCCAAACTCATGTTCAATACCATGTTTAGTTAAACTATAATCATGGCTATCAAACAATATACCTTTGTCCATATTGTTGACTGCTTTTTTAGTATATTTACTTGGAGTATAATTTGCTTTTAATAATTTATTTAATGCTGAATATGTAGCTCTAGATATTACATCTTTGTTAGATATATCTACATTACTATCTGCTGCCATAAATTTTAACTCATTAGTAACTTTAGCTATAAAGTCTGCTTTAACTGTTGGCTGCATATCTTCAAATGGATTACTTGCAAACCAATGAAAAGAATCTTCAAACAATACTTTAGAATATTTATTACCATCTCCCATTATTGTAGAAAATGATAGATCTCTAGATACACTTTCTCTAAATGGTAAAAATATTGCTTTTAAAAATGTTTCATTACCATCTAATGCTAAATCAATATTTTTATGAAACTCTTTTACATCAAGATTAATTTGCGTATTAACACTTTCGCTTATTTCTTTTTTATCTCTAACATTCCATTTTTTAGCTAAGTCAATTATTTCTCCATTACTCATAGATAAAGCATCGTTAGTTGACATATGGTACAGAAAACTATTTGTATCTATGTTTGTATGCCATCCACCAAACTCTCCACTAATTTGATTATAAAACTCTAGCTTTTTTTTAAAAGCCATCATGCTGCTTTCTTGCTCTAAATTACCTGTACTAGTATTAAAGTAATTAGTCCAAGATTTAGGAATACTTCCTTGTTGTTCAAATATGTTTTTTACTTTCATAAAATTCTCATCTGTTACATCCATTATTTCATTTGGACTTTTAGCTACACCATGTTCAAACAATATATGTTGAAAAGCTTCTTCTTTTTTATCTTCAGATAAACCTGTAGGAATAATTCCATTTTTCATAGAGCTTACATGAGCTTGTGTTTCGTAAATTTTATTAATGTGTTTAGTAATTGTTTTTACATTAGCAGCACTAACACCATTATAATTTTCACTTATATATTTACTTAAATTACTGTTAGCTCCTTCTATAAAATTACCAAAATGTAAACTATTACCTATTTCATTTTCTTGATCAAAATTAAATTTTGTATTTACTTCATTAGCTTTTAATTTTTTACCTCGCCAATTACTATATTGATTCCAAATAGCATCTGTAATTTCTTTTCTAGTATCATCATCATTCATTTGATTGTTGTAGATTTCTAATATTGGATTATTTGCTATTTCTTCTGATGTAATAGGTATAGGATTTTTATTATCTATTAATAAATTAATATAATTATAAGCATCTATTTCATTCATAGTTTTCATCATGTTAAAACCATTAGTAATATGTAATGATTTAGTACCATTAGTTAAATTGAGCATGTGTTCTTTATCAGATCTGCTTTCTTTAGATCCTGGTTTAACTAACATTTCAAAATCTTCGTGAGCTTGGTTATTTAAAAATAACATTGCTTTTACTGTTGCATTATTAACAGCACCTTTTGCTGCATTAGTATCTGGATTATCTGCTGCTACACTATGAGAATATTCTGCATTAGTATTAAGATTGTTATAAATTTCTGCATTATTAAATTCAAATTTTGCTTCATCTAATTTAAATCTATTGTTTGCTGCACTATTAACTAAAACACTAGATGATGAAGACAACATAGCATTAGCTTGTATTTTATATACTGCTGGTATTTTTTCTAATAAAGTTTGTGAATAAGTATCTACTGCTGCTTTCATATCAGCAGGATTGTTTTTTAAAGTTTCATCTAAACTAAATTTTAAAAATTGATCTCTAGTTTTTATTTGAAAATCTTGAAAATAATTAGCACTTGCTGTTGCATCAGCATTTCTTTCCATTCTTTGTAATGTTGGGCTAATAGCATCTAATGCAATACTAAAATTACTTTTAGTTTCTACATAAGGTATTTCATTAATAGTTTTAACAATATCAACTTGTTTTTTTCCTGTTTTAAGCATCGTATATATCCTTTTTATATTTAGCTTCTGCACCAGCACTTGCTATAGATAACCAACCACCAAACTGTTCATTTTTTCTTTTACTAGCAGATTGTTGTTGTGCTAAAGAATATTCACTTACTTCATTTGAAACATTTAATCTAATTCTAGCTATATCTTTGTCTGCAACTAAATTTTGTTGTTCTTGAACATTTAGAAATCCTCTACTATCATCTGAATAACCTGCCCCTGCAGCAACAGCTAAGTTATGAGCTTTAGCCATTTTAAGATCATTAATTCTATCTTCTTCTTGTTCTTCAGCAATTCTCATAGATTGTTCTTTTTTTACTTCAAATCTTTGTTGTTCAATGTTTGATTGTTTTTTAGATTCTTTAATATCCATGACAGTTTTAGCTGCTGTCATTACAAACATTGTTACTGGATCAGCACTCATGCAAAAACTACCTCCACACTCATACCCAAGATTTTCATAGGTAAAGGATCATCTTGAGAAATTGTTATTGTTGGGCTTTTATTGTAACCTAAAAAGAAAAATTCTTTTTTTTCTGTTACAGGAACTAGGTCAGAGCCACCTATAAAATTAACTTGTTGTACTACTAAAGATTTAGAGGTGCTGTCTGCCCCTTTAATAGTCATGTCTAAAGTTGAATTTAAATCAACGATGGCTCTTGATATTCTTCTTGGAAGACCTGTTAATGGGCCTTCTGGTAATTCTTTATCTATTGGCATTGTTTCAACAATGGGAATAAAATTAAATCCTACTTTTAAAGCTGTAGCTTTTGGTGCATTAGTTAATGTTATTGTATCTGAAGCTGATACTGTAAATGTTCCAATTGAACTATTACCTTCAACTACATTAACAGATTCATTTGTGTAAATTCCATTTACTGTATGTAAAAAACCTTTTGTTAAAGTTATAACTGCATTATCTGCTGGACTTACTGCTAAAGTTTTATCAAGTGTTAAACTATATTCTCCACTACCATTATTAACTAAAGATTGAATAATATATTCAGTTGCATTACCTGCAATTGTAAATGCTTCATTAACTTTAGGAGTAGAAGTAAATCCATCTACAATTAATACTGTTCCGGACTGAGAGGCTCCATGAACTAAAGGTGTTCCTTTTTGATTTAATGTAGAAGTTGTTTGGCAATCAAGTGTAGTACTATCATCATCTGCAAATTTTTCTAATGTATAAACAGTAGAACCATTTAATGATCTTTTGCCAATAGTTATTAAATTTTCATTTAATGCTGCAATAGAATGAAATGTATCATTATTTCTAGTTAACCATTGTACCCACCCTGCTATTTTTTCATCTCTTACAGAATGAAATACAGATAACTTACCTGCGTGTGTTGTTCCATTATTTAAAAAAAAAGCATATTGTTCTGGTCTTGTTAAATTACCTTTTAAAATAGCTATTTCTTTTGGGTTATCTATTAAATGTCCTGCAAGTATAGAAACAGAAGTAGATTTATATCCATCATCTAAATCAGAATAAATAAATTCTCTAATTGTTTTACCATTTTTTTGAACAAAACCTGCTGCTTGATCAAACATTTTAGGAGCTGTTCTAGAAATTCCATATGGTGATTGTCTTTTAATACTTATATTAGCTTGTGTAATAGTATTATCAGAAGCAACTGGTACATAGTATTCACCACCATCTGTAAATATTTGTAAGTCTTTACCAGATAACATATGTCTAACTTCATTAACTTGGTCGCCTGATATATCAATATCAATAGCATCTGCTGAATCTGCGTCATCAACATCAAAATTAAAATACTCGGATATTTTAGATGCAAGTATGTTTGCAGGTTTAGAATATAATCCACCAAACCATAATCTGTTTGCATGAAAAGTAACTGCTTGAGGATAACCTCTCAAACTTGATATAGATTGTTCATCCCAATTTATTGTTGCTGTTGTATTTGTAAGAGTTTCATTAACTGTAGCTGTAACTTGTGTTCCACTTGTATAACCAGTTATAGTCATTGTTTTTTTATTTTTTCGTATTCGTACTCCTACCCATTGTGATGTAAATGTACTAGTATTTGCTGTAACTGTTACCGAACCTGTTGTTCCTGAAGTAGAAATAGTAGTCGCTGATGGAGCATATTTATAATATGGCTCATAAACAGGATAACCAGTAGAATGAGTTTGAAATTCAAATGCAGTAACAATAAATGATGTTGCAGATTCTCTAAATATTCTTCTTGTAGGTCTATTTCTGTGTGTAACAAAAATAGTATCTCCAAATTGTGCAAAATTTAATTCAAATAATTCTGCTGTAATCCAATTACAATTTGTTGTGTAGTTTGATGTAATAGATGTACCAGATGTATTATATACATCCATTCTTCCATTAGATAATACTATAATAGCAACTTCATCATCAGAAAATATAAATGGAATAATTCTAGATTCTGCAGGAAGTGTTGCTAAATAATTAGTACCTGGTCTTCTCATTAAACCACCTTCTGCTAATAACGCAAAATTTTTACATTCTTTAGCTCCTTGAAAATAAGATGCAACATCTGTTCTATTTGCTAATAAAGGACTAAGTTCACCAGAAGAAAAATTAGTTATAACTGTTCTTAATGTTCTTCCCATTATCCATCCGTTCTTGTAGAATTACGAAGGTTAATAAATCTTTTTGTGTCTATTACTTTTGTTGTTGTTTCTGCAGAGTCTATATTTTTAGAAACTAAAAATTGTCTTTCAGCTAATTCTTTAAATTGTCTTATCATTGCTGAATCTCTTGCTACCGAACCTGCAAATACTGCTGCTAATTCGTATTCTAAAGCTAATCTAAAATAAGGTGGAAAATAAGATTCATCTACTTTGTAAATATAATCCATAATTAATGAACTTGTTGAACCATAACTATTTACATAAATAAAATCTTGGTATCTTGAATAAGGTATTACATAGTCATTACAAGTAACTGAAATAATTTGTAAGACTTCTGGACTAGTTGGCATTTGATATGCATAATCATATCTTCCTGCAGGTGTATTACTTAATAAGGATAAAGAGCCTTGTGTTGTAGCAAATTTCCATCTGTGTCTTGTTAACGAAGCTTCTGTTACATCTGTATAAATATTAGATGCAACTAATGCTTCTGTGCTTCCATCAGAAAAAGATGAAATAGGACTTGCACCTATCATTACTAAAGCTCTTGCACATATATCTATACTTGTTGTTGCCATAATTATAAAAAAAATAATCTAGGGGGATTTCTCCCCCTAAATTGAAATTAGACTATGCTAATTTTGAAGTTGTTACAGTTGTTGCACCAGTTGCTGAAGTAACGACTATTAAATCAGACTCCATAGTGCCACCTACACCAGCTGCAACAAGGATCATATCACCTTGTTTAAGCTCAGCGTAAGCTGAATTGAAGTAACCACTACCTACTATAGATGAAGTTGCATCTCCGTCAGTATAAAACCAAAGAGAATTGCCACTCATCTGTGCTACCTTTTTGATAGGATTGTCAGTTGCGTATGCCATATTATTATTTCCTTTTAGTTATTATTCTGCACAAAGTTGAACTCTAGCAGCATCACCATCGATTTGTACTGAACCTAAAGATAACATTGAAGTTATTAGGTGAGATACTTTCTCAGGGATGTAGTTAACTTCAGTTTTAACATCTGAACCCACTCCTAAACCAATAGATGATTTATGGAATGCTAATGTTTTTCTATCTGAAGATGGTTTTGATAATCCAGAGTGTGTGAACCATAAAAAACCTAACCATCTTTTGGCAGTAATACCACCAGCGAATGGAAGATCATTAGGGCCTACATATTCTACTCTAGAGAATTGATCTATTGATAATAGATCAGACCATTGTTTAGGCCCAACTACCCAGTATCTTTGACCATCATCTGGAACGTCATTTCCGTTGAAAATTTCCATCATGTTTTTTGCTTTAATCAAAGACATACCAGTTGCTGAACTTGATACGTTGTTTGCGATTGAAGTTGCTCCATCTAAAGTGTCGATAAGTACTTGGTCAGTTTTTCTACCAAGTGCATATGCTGCTGAAGATGCTACAACTTGTCTTTCGTCAATGTTTACCTTTAACTCGTCTAACTTATCAACGTAATCTGCTGCATAGTAATCAGTTAAAGTTGCAGACACATTGCTGTGAGAAAGATCCATAGCAACTACTTCAGCATGTCTTGCTTTAGTATTTGCAGATCCTTTTGCTACTTTTTGAAATTTAACAGTATTTCCGTTAACACCATTGACTGTTCTAACAAGGTTCTTAAGTTTGCTTCCCATTCTTTGGTAAGCCATATGAACTTCTGCTTCAAACTGAGTTATAAAGGCATTAGTTATTGATGTTGCCATTATTGTGTCCTTTGTTGTTATTGTTTAAATTACCGATTATCTTTTTAATGCAGGGGTTTGTTATCCAAGAAGGGCAAACATAAACATTTTAAAAGGTCTTAATTTAGAAATATTCTAAAGAGTGTGTTATTGGCAACGCACATTAAATCCAATGTTTAGGTATAGTAATTACTTCTCCATATTCAATTTCACCATTTTCATCTTCTGAGTAAGTACCAAACAAAGTAATATAAGCATCTGTTTCTTTATAAATCCAAAATTCACCTGTTGTGCAAAGAGCAGGTTTAGCATTATCCATTTGTTTAATAGATAACCAACCTGTTTGACTTACACAATCAAGCCATTTTAAAGGTTTTTTTAATCTTTTATATTTAGAATTAACTTTGTCCTTTATATGCTTTTTCATATAACTCCGTTACCCTTCTTACATAACCAGGATCTCTTTTAGAACTATCCCAATAACGAGGATCATTTAACATTGATTTTAAATCATCTTGTGTTGCTTGTGCATCAACTTGTGTATTTGATGTTGGCATATTTGAATCTTTAGTAAGTTTCATTATTTCTTCAACAACTTGAACTCCTTCAGCAGTTGCAGCTAAAGCAGAAATTGTTGAAAAGCCTTCTGGAGTTAAATGTTTTTTAGACCACATAGATGCAGCTTCTATTCTTTCTTTTCCTGCATCACCAAGTTTTTGTCTTTCTAATTCTGTATTAGGTAAATTAGCAATAGCATTATCAATAAAAGCTTTTACACCTTCATCATATTGGTCTTGTGATAAACCAGCATCTTTTGCAGTTTTATCCCACCATTGAACAATAGGCATATCTTTATCAATTTTAATATCTATTGAACTATCTAACTCTGGAACAGATAATTTGTAATCTTCTGGTACATTCCTTAATTTTTCAGATTCAATATCGGTTCTAATTTGTTTAGTAAGATCTTCTGTTCTTGATCCTAATTTAGATTCAAGTGAATTATAACTTGATGCTAAATTTTCTAAATTAACTTTGTTATTATCTGCATCCCAAAATTTATCTTGTATATATTCTGGTTTACTTGCTTCAGTACTATTAGTTTCTGTAGCGATTGGTGCTGTATTAGCATTATCATCTGCCATCTTGTTCTCCTTTTTTTTTTCTTGTTTTAATTATACCAACTAAAAATCTCATACCTTCAATATGAAATAATTGATTGCTAGTTACATTAGGCCCAGCAACTGCTTCAGTTGTAATTGATTGTAGGTATTCTAATACCTTTTTACCTTCGTCACCTTTAAATACATTTGCGAAATGTTTATTTAAGATCTCCTCATCTTTTGTAGATCTTGAATAACCATCTATGCTTGTTGTAATTTTAGGTTTTTCTTTGTTTAGTGCATCCCATGTCATTCTATGTTCCTGGTGGAACTTCTCCTCCTTCTGCTGATTGTTGTAGCTGAGTCATACGATCAGCTAATTGTCTTTGCTCATTTTCATCTCTAATAAGTTTTTCAGGAAGGTTCATTTTTTCTGCTAAATATTTTGCAGTTTCATTTTGATCTACAATTAAGTTAATCATTTGTGGGCCAAACGTACCTGCAATTATTTCATTAAACCTAGTTACATCTGCAACATCTTGTAAATGTTGAGCTTGTGCTAGAGGTGATCTTGGAGCTATTTTTACTTCCCTACCATTTACTTTAGGGATTTCTATTCTACCTTGTTTAGATAAAATTCTAATAATTCTTCTTAATAATGGATTAATTAATTCAGATTGCAGTCTTCCAAAAGAAGCACCTATCTGTCTAGATAAATCTGCCATTCTTTCAGATACTTCTGTTGCTGTCATTGGAGTACCTTCAGGTCTTCCAAGGGCTTCCATGTATAAAGCTTTTTTAATATTAGTTCTCATGTCATTTAAAACCAATTGAGCAACATCAAAGTTAGATGCTGCTTGAATTGGTAACAAACCTTTAGAACCTGGAGCTACAGGAATTAAAGAACCTGGTACAAGGGAAATGTTATCAGGATTTATTACACCATCATCTTCATAAGTATAAACACCACTTACTGACATTTGTGCATTTTGTAATATTAATTCTATAGTAAGGTTACAAGTTTTTATTGCACCCATTGCATTAAATACTGGCCCTCTACCATATACTTCTCCAGATGCTTTGTTCCATCTAAATACTAAATAAGGATTAGAACCATCACCAGAATATTCTTCTTCTAATAAAATGTGTTTAGGGTTTTCCATAACAACACAAAATTTATATTTTTCTACATTATCTTCGTAAATTTTATAAATAGATTCTATTATCTTAATTTCTTTTTTTTGTTTTAAAGGATCAAAATTTTCTGGTAATTTAGCTCTAGGATATAAAATATTTATTTCATGTGCTTTACAAGTTCTTGTTCTATAAACAGTATCAATTTTACCATCTGGGCCATTCATTAAACAAACTTTTGTTAATGGTATTGAAGTAAATTTAATTGGGTTTATTGCATCACCTTCTTCAACAAGAAGTATTCCTGTACCAATAGCAAGATCCATAAATGCTTCATGAATTTCTTGATTAAAATTAGATGTTTGTAATATTTGAAAAACATAATCTGTAATTTTATCTAGCTCTTGATTTATTGCTGGTTTTTTTTCTGGTGGAATTTCTGATCCAGCTTGGAAATCTGCCCATCTTGCAAACGTAGGTGTTATACCTGCTTGTAATCTTGATGCAAATTCTTGTACTCCAACAACAGCTGTTTCGTCAAAAATTTTATCGGTTCGTTTTTGACCTGGGGATTCATCATAAAAAGACTCACGATTAGGTAAGCAATATTCATATGCTTCCTCAAATTTATCTTTCCAATAATCTTTTATACCTTGGGCTTCTTTATACTTTTTAAGTATTTCAGTAACTTTGTCTGTAAGACCATAGTTTTGTGTATCTTCAGTTTCAATGTATGCCATTATTTATTTTTCTTTTTTTTTTCTTTTCCAAGACGTTCCATTTCTTTATCAACAGAACCTGGCCCATAAATAAAATCTATTTGTGCATCTGTAGATGGATAATCATCTCCATGTTTTTTTTTACCTTCTTTAATTTTATCTTTCATCCAAGCTTTTGTGTGCCAAGTTTCGTGTGCCATATTTATCTCCTATTAAGTTGGATCGAAGTAACCACGACCACCTGCATTACCAAACATTGATCTAGCTCCTTTTAATCCTTTTATTTTTTTATAATTTTCTTCTTTTTCTTCTTCTGTTATTTCATCTTTTTTTTCTTCTTCTTTTTCAATTATTTTTTTAGACTCAGTTTCTACTTGTTTTTCATTTTTTTTAATAACTGGATCTGCATCAGCAGTTTGAATTAAATTACCTTTGCTATCTTCTCTCCAACCAGGAAGTATATTTCCATAAGCATCTGTGCCTCCTTGCATTCTTTTATTATAATAATCACCATAAATTTCATTTTGTTTAGTTACTGATAAATTTTCAAATTGTAATTTAGAATATTTAGTACCTTTATAACTAACTCCTTTTTTAGAAAGCACTTTATCAGAAAAAAAAGTTCTAGAATAAACAGATCCTTTTTTTGCAAGACCTTCTAATGGCTTTAGAATTAAAAATGGATTGTCTACTTTTCCAGAATTAACAAACTCTTTTTTTTTTTGAGCTTGTACTGCTTTTTGTTTTGCTTGAATTTCAAAAGGATTAACTTGAGGTTTAGGAGTAACTTGAGGTTTTTTTTTAGGAATTGTAATAGTATTTCGATTATTATTATAACCATCTGGATTTTTTCTATCTACATTTTGATAATATCCACTACCTACTTTAAATCTTGAATGATTTTTGTCACTTCCTTGATTTCCACCATCTCTACTCATTAGTTTAGTTCCTCATCATCTTGAAAATCTTCTTCTTCAAATTCATCTATGTCTTTAGGAAACATAATATCTTCTAGATCTTCCATTAAAGATTGTTCTTCTGAATGAATATCTGCAATTCTATCTAAAATTTGCCTAGCTGTTTTTTTTGCCATGATTTTCCCTTTTTTCCCAAAATGGCTTATATCCAGCTTTTAGCAACGCACAATAAAGCTGATATGGTGTAAGGATCCACCATTTATAAAATCCAATTAACCTCATAATAAATGATACGCAAGTCAATTCTTTAATTCTTATTAAATGCCAATCATTTTTTTTGGGACAAACTAATATTTCAAAATCATACAGAGTTTCAAATAAATTTTTAGCAGCTATTGAGCTTAGAATATTTGTTTCAATACCTGCATGATTAAATTCTACATGTATCCAATGTTTAACATTAGTATCATAATGCAATGCACCACAATGACTAAAGCCTGGTTTTGGTTTCCACCACCAAATCCATTTAGCATATCTAACAGTTCTAGCATTGCTAAAATAGACTAGCCATTCCTTTTGAACAGATCCCATACTTTCCTTGTTTTCTTTTTTTGTCCTGCAAATACATCCCATTCTTTTTTAGCAATAACAGTTTTCTGTGTTTGCTTTCCTGATAGAATAGTACGACCTTCACCTGCACCCATCATTAAATATTGTAATGCATCGTGAACGTGAGAGTATCTATTCTTAAGTGGTTTCTCATCATAACGATCTCCAGAAGTTTGTAGTCG
>Ga0163179_10001398_pt1 | contig 17111 bp, 41 predicted proteins | sample AtlANTMetagenome_FD_109643 | JGI IMG/M metagenome (GOLD analysis project Ga0163179, IMG submission 109643) | Marine eukaryotic phytoplankton communities from the Atlantic Ocean - Atlantic ANT 2 Metagenome | ecosystem: Environmental > Aquatic > Marine > Oceanic | place: North Atlantic Ocean... | reverse complement strand
TCTTGATATTTGTTTTTGTTTGATTGGTCTTCTGGAGCAAGTTTTGTTTCCAGAGCTTTTGTGATTGCGTCAAAGTTACTTTGACTTGATTTTAGACTTTCAAAATCCATATGTATTATCTCCTTGTATTAACATATTCGTTGTATTTGTGTAGGCTGTATAATTCGCCTTCATTATTATTTATAATAGTTTTACTTAGCATTTCGCAAATAATCTATCATATTTTTCGGTGTTGTTTCAAAGTATGGGTCATCATCAATGCCTTCATTATTGATACCTGGTTCTTGAAACCATTTCTCAATTTTGCCATCATTGATAACTGCCATATATCTCCAACTCCTATTACCGAAACCTAAATGATTTTTACCAATTAGCATTCCCATAAATCTTGTAAAATTACCAGAACCATCAGGTATCATCTTGACACTCTGTATTTTCATATGCTCTGCCCAAGCATTCATTACATAAGAATCATTTACTGATACACAATAAACTTCATCTATACCTAACAATTTCATTTGAGCATATTCTTCTTCAAATCCAGGTAATTGTTGAGATGAACAAGTAGGTGTAAATGCACCAGGCAAACTGAATAATACAACTCTTTTGCCCTTGAAGTAATCATCTGTAGTTTTATTCAACCATTGACCACCTATAGCACAACCACCATCTGTTTCAACCTCATCACCAACTCTAACTCTAAAAGTTACTTTTGGTATTTGTAAATCTCTTTTCATACTTAAAATTTTCTTTTGTTAATCGTTAATAAAAAAATATGCGTCTTTCGTGGGATTAGTTGGAACGCACCCACAATCTTCCAGGAAGAGTCCATTTCTGATTAAGATTTGGTCCCTACTCAAAACTAAACAAGGTGTCTTCAGCCATTCGGCCATAACCCTCCTTGCCCATACCTTTAGCCCTCTTAAGCTATATTCAGCCAGAAAGAATACTACATTTGCAAATATAATATTGTTACGCATATTAGATACAATATACATCAATTAGAGTATATTGTCAAGCGTGGAATAGTCAACATAAAATAAATTTTTAGTGCCTTTCCACTCTTCAATTTGGCCATTAACTTGGTCACGGCCGTCATTAAAATTGTTTACTTTATAGAAAGTGGTGTCCTGAAAACCGTCAAACATTGCTTTCCATTGTCTTATCCAGTTTACAGCAGGTGTAGGAGAGTTGTCTTTTGATACATAATGCTCTGTTCCTGCAAATAAATTGTTTACTTTTTCATTGGTACTGTACAGGTCATGCCCTATTAAATAGACTTCTTTTGCCTTGTATACCTCACATGCTACAAAACCAGCACTTGCACCACAAGCCCAACCTAAATCTCTAGGTTTTTGTATGTCTGATAGTGAATGTGAATAATCTGGTTTCTGTATCCATGATACTCTTAATACGGCATGGTGTATATTTTCTGGTACAACTTCACCAGTTTTCTTTTTAATCTTTACAAGACCTTTTAGATTCGCACCATGCATTACAAATTCTTGAGCGTCATTCTTATCATTTTCTCTGATAAAATTACCTGATTCTTTTATCTTATCTACTTCTATTTTATCTAAACCACCTGATAACATACTATCGTACATCATGGCAGGCACTTTTGTCCAATCTCTGAAATAACAAGGTATTGTTTGTGCCACACCAGCATGATAAATTTCATGCATAATACCATGGTCAACGGAAGTTAAAACATCTGGCATAAACTCTCTGTATAATGCATTACAACCAAATATCTTACCTGTTTTTCTCAATTTAGATAAATCAAAACCTTTTCTACTTTCGCCATTGCCAATACAATATGCTCTTATTGGTTTTTTATCATCTATCACTTCACCACCTCTAGGCCATCTTTCATCAGCAGTTGGAAATCTATCTGCTTTATTTTTTCTTGACATTTCTAGGCCTAGTCTTAACATCTCTTCTTCTTTTGGCCATTCTTCGTCAAAATATTTTTTTACCACAACTTGAATTTTTCCAACCTCTTCAATAGTTCTTTTATAGGTTTATATACCGTCCAAATCTCTGTTATGTGTTTATCAAGTTTTTCTTCTATCTTATCTAACTTCTTTTCAATTCTTTCTAATTTATCTGGTATTCTATCCATAATAAAAATTCACAATGCCACTAGCAAATATAAAGATTGCAACACCATTTAAAAGTATTAATGCTCTATCGTGCCATAACATACCAACAATCAACCAACCTGATACACCAACTAAATGTGTCCACATGTTCCAAGGTTCTATACTTGCTGATGTTAATACCATGCCTGATAATATTACTAATGATGAACACCATTTTATATACCATGATAGGTCATATTTTGGTGTTACTTTTTTAAATACTCTTGATGAATTTAATGCTTTAATCTTATCATTTAATTTACCTGGAGTAAATACATTACCAAACTTATCTTTAAATTCTTTAACCATTTACAAATACATCTTTCATTATTAACTTTGCTTCTGTTCTATTATATAACACAAACGGCCTCAACTTGGCAAGCGTATGTGCGATTTTAGGCCATACAATTTTTTCATCAATCTCTTTATTCCATACCTTACTAAACGATAGAATTGAGTCAAGCACAATGGCGGTCTGGATGTGAATTTTCTTTTGAATAAGTAATCGCAAAACTCTAGGATGTTGGCCGCTGTATATGCGAAAGCCATCATCAAAAGAAATGCCACGCTTGCTAAAATCATAAACAATAGCCATACAATCGTTCCTAAAGTGATATCCAAAAGCTTCTTTATACTTTCTATATCTGGAATAAGTTTCAGTACCTTCATTGTTAATTAAGTTACCAATCCACTTTCTATCATCAATGGCGAAATTACTAACAAAATAATCAAGGACTCTATCGGCGTTATACCGCTTACTAAGCTTATGAAAAAAATATCTATCATGTCTCCTCGTAAAAGTTTCTAGTTTAACATTAACTCTACCACCGTATTTTTGATAATCATAATCGGTTGTAAAATGATTTTTAACTGCCAAATAAATTTTAAATACATCATATCCACCATACATAATTAAACAGGTAATGTACCTACCTTTTCCATTTTAAGTAAATTTGCCTGTTGAGCCTCTACTTGTATTTTTTCTTTTAATGATTTTGATATCAGACGACCAGTAGTTTCTATTTCAATATTATTTTCATTACAATACCAAACTATGGCGTCCATGTAGGTGATTGGTTTTTTGTCTTTAACAACACCCTCTATAATTAGACTAAATTCTTTACTATTCATACTTTTAATATATCATTTGTTGCTAAAAATGTAAAGCGTGGATTGATTCTGTTACGAGGTACAATCCACAAAACCCTAAACAGCCTAAGCTGCTAATGCAAAGTTATTATTGTTTGCGTTTAATTAGCATTTAAGGTTGCCACCTATTAATCTCGGACAATTTTCTCAATACCTGTCGAATCCTGTATCAGCCCCATCATAAGCTCACTCATCTATGAGTTTATGGTGGAGCTGGAGGGAATTGCACCCTCGTCCAGCGTATCTACCATAATTGTCTTCAACGACTAATTCTTTTTTATTCTGTTGTCTTTGTCTTTTCTTGGCGGCTCTTTTCAATCGTTTTTCCCACCCTCTTGAAAGACAATGAATTTTTGCTATCTTTGCTATGCTGATATTCCTGTTTTATCAATTTGTTTTTCCATAATTTTTTCTAAATCTTCTTCATTCATTTCTGAACAACCCATACTTTGAATTTTTAAATTCTCACTTTGACCTTTCATATCTAGGTAATATTGTAAGCCATCATGTAATATAGTCCAGTTTTTTGCAACATAGTCCTCACATGTAATTCTATCATTAAAGAAAATATCTTGACGATATTTTGGTTCTAATGTTTCAGTTTCAATATTAATCAGTATTGCCGTTATGAAAAATGCACTTTTCATTTTTTTATCTCTCTTCTAATTAAAGGTTCTGACCTTGTAGTGTCAGGTCAAATGACCTATACAACATACACGATTCATCACCTTTTGGCAATGCTGTAACTACTGGTATTGATTCTGTCTTATCTTCTTTAACAAAGTAAGAAACCATAAAAACTGGTTCTCCCTCTGCTGACGCTCCTGCTCTTCCTGTTGATACACTTTCTAATTTAAAGTCATGTTCTTCAAGATATACTGCTACATCCATAGTGTTACCACAAATTACTGGTAACTGCGACCAAAACATATTATAAGTTTCTAATGTATCACCTTTATGTCCTGCATTTGTAGCGTTAGCCCATAATGCAACAATCATTGCTATAATTATGCTTAATCTTTTCATTTGTCCCTTTCGTTAAGAGACCATTATGACTTGATTTTGTCTTTTGTCTTCTCTTCGTAATATTTATAAAAGTAGGCAATATTTTCTTTAAGAGCGACAAGATAATCTTTTTTATCTTTTACAAAAGCACGAACAGCGCCATCTTCGGAGGCCATAAGGATAACAATTTGCTCTATGCGTGTACCAAATAACTCTTCATACATTTCTGCATAAGCGGAACATTGAATATAATAATTCTCATTCCAAGCGTCATTTCTTTCCTTGTTGGCAGTTTTAAAATCTATTACAGATAATTTACCGTTATATTCACCGATACAATCTACTTGACCAGCAATTGTATATTTGTGAGAATACATAATTTTTTCAATGGCATGAATATTATCTATTGATTCTAAATATGGTTTTAATAGTCTGAATAGACCTAATGGTAGAACATCACGAATTGATGGCGTTTCACCTTTGAGGTATTGTTCAACTAAATCATGTGTTGCTTTACCTCTACGAGCAGCTCTGCCCATTTCCCATTTAGCTGCGTCTTCACCTACAGCTTGTCGCCACTTCTCTAAACCTGGTTTCTTTTGAGCACCTAGAACAGTTGTAATAGACGGATAATTCTTGCCGTCAATTTCATAGAACCTAAAACCATCAATTCTACGACCTTTGGTTTTAGGCCACTTGGCCTCATCTAATTGTATAAAATTCTTTGTCATAATTTCTCACCTTCATTTACTAATATAACATTTAAACATGATATTGTCAAGCGTCAAATTGACCTGTGTAACATATACATGTCGTTGAGTTTATCACGCTCAACTTTAAGACTTTCAATCTGTCAACCAACTAAATTTTTAGCCAGTTCGGTTGTTTCGTCAACTCTTCTAGTCCAACCTCTACCAAATGTTTCAAAGGTACTTAATTTTTCATAGTATCTTTGACGACTCTTTTGATAGTTTTCTATACTTGCTTCTATGCCATGCTCTTCAACATATGCACTTACAGCTTTTAAAGTATTTGGTCCTATGCCACCATCTGCAACGGTGCCAATCATAGTTTGTAGATACTTAGCTGCTCTACCTGGACCTGCATTTACGCCAAAATCAAAAACGCAAAGGTCTAAACCTCCAGGCAAATCGTCACCTTTCATTTTATCCCAATAACCTTTTTTGTATATTGGTGCCACATCTTCTACTGTTAAATCTTTCATATCTTTTGTGCCACCGTGTTCTTCATATACTCTTTTTGTAACACCTAAATTTGTTTCACCACCTGGGTCTTTAGGGTGATTCACATAACCACCTTCATGGTGTAATATTGTTTCTAAGCATTTATCGTAATTTACTTGCATTTTAACCTCTCGTTAATTTGAGTAACTTTTCTATTTGTGCCTTGATGATTGGCGTTCTATTAGGCCAATGAATATAAGGCTCATCACTTTTTGTTAAATTATATAGAAATGGTAAGATAAGTTTTTCAATATCTTTAAACTTAACTTTCGTTTCTTCGTCTGTTAATTCTTTTGTAACTGTATCTTTTTCTGCCACTATCTGCATAATTTCATTCATCATTGATTTAATATCAGATACATCACCTTTAACTTTTGCGATTTCTATATTTGAATTCTCTATTACTGAAGCGTCAACTCCAGGCTTATCATCTTCAGGTGGTTTATTAACAGGTGTAAACCCCCAATCGCCATCATCATGGTCAAATCCTCTCATGTAATCTGGCATATCTTTCGTCATCTTTTTTTCCTGTTTCTATGTTTTTTTATAACTTGTTGCGTCTTAATATCTTTGATAGATTTTTTACCATATCTATCTGCTAAAGGACTTGTTGGATGAGCGTCTGCAATTCTTGACATATTTTCAGCCCAGCCACCGTCCGTTTTATGTGTGATACCTTGTATACCACCTACTATATTTATAGGAACAATGGCTTGCTTGATATGTTTATTCTTCTTTAAAAATGCCTCTTTTTCTGCAATAGACATCATATCGTCATAAACTTCACCTGTTTTTGTGTTTTCAAAAGTATATGTTGGCATGACTATCCTTTAAAGGGGTCTTTTTTTTCAAAGTATTGTTCAATGACTTCTAATTGGTCGTGGTATTGAGCTATCACAGCTAATTCTTTTTCAACTGCGTCTAACACATCTGGATGTTCACCGACACCAGCTGCATTTTTTAAATATATCTCAACATTCATACAATGCTTTTTAATATGACCTTTAGCATGTTCTTTCATTGCTTCAATCATATTTTGTCTTGTATATTCACCTACTGATATTGACATTTTCTATTCCTTCCTTATACCATTGTGGCATTTTTGCTGGACTTTTCCATGTTGCAAATCTGCTTTTCTCTAATATATAATATTTTCTGTAACTACCAACGGCGTCACCAGGTATTTTGCAATGTTCAGGCATTGCTGGTTTCGGGTCAGTTGCTATCTTATTATACTTAGCGTTTGTAGGTGGAAACTTTAGTATCTCACCTAATTTTTGAATTGTAAGATGGTCTTTTGTATGATTGTATCTTTTCTTATACTCTTCATTTAAGGCCATCATATGTTTGTACAACCAAAGATAGTTATAAGCACTTTCAAATAACCAGATTGTACTAGGGTGTTTTACCCAACCTGCTTTATATAAAAGTGGTTCTAAATTAGTATTTGGATGTCGCCATCTTTTTATCTTACGGCCATTTGCCGTCTTATCATAATATTCTGTACCGTCTAATACTCTATGGCATGTACTTAACAACTGAGCAGATTCTAATATCATCTTGACAACATGTTTATCAATCATTTGTTCAGCTGCTTTAACTGGATGTTTATCTACATAAAAAATATTCATTAATGTATCTGCTTTCTAAAGTAATCCATTTCACCATATTTTTTACAAAGTTTTGAGAAGACATTAAACCAATAGTTTTTAGACCAATCAGTTGTAGACCTTTTACAAGCCTCCTCTGCTTTCTTAATTCTTCGTAATTGAAGTTTTTTTGTGGGTATTTGTTTTATCATAATATAATCCTATCACTATTTTTTAGTATTGTCAAGCTCTAAATAACGACTTCCTGGCTTTTTTTCACTAACATCCAACTCATTCCACTCCATTATCTGGTCTAGTTTGATTCGGATTTCATCAGGATCCAGTCCTAATTTCTTCAATTCTTCGGTGCCAAGACTTCTAAAAAATTCTTCATAATCTCTATTCTTTAGATTTCTTTTACCTAATTTTGTAAAAAAGTCTTTATAAACTTTTTCTCTATCTCTGACTCTTTTCGCTCTAGCTTTTGCGTTAGTAGCTTCTTTTTGGTAGTCTTTTTCTTGTTTACTTTTTTGTTCTGCTTTTTCAAGGTTTCTCCCTCTTAATGAAATATTGGCAGCTATCAATAATAATACTGCTAATGGGTCAAACACAAATATTAATACTATGATTACCCACCTTACTGCCTCATCAAAATAATCTTTTGCCTCATCACCATAAATTAATTCAGCAATATATTTTATAGGACCAACCTCTGCCTCAATCTTTAATTGTTCTACTTCAATTGAATACTTTTTATTATTGAGTTCTATAATTTTGCCATTGGCGTCTTCAATGACTTTATTTAAGGTGTCCCTTTCTTCTTTTTGTTTCTCTCGTTCTTTAAGACCTCTTGTAACATACTCCATATCAATATACTTGTCAAGAGCTTTATCAAGTTGGTCTAAAGTATCACTAGCACGAGCAATAGTTTTCTCTTCAAATGCAATTTGTTTATCGTATTGTGTTATCAGTAATTGATTATTACTAGCAGGTTCTACTTGGTCTAGGTGTGCCTTTGATAAGAAGCCAAAAATACCCATAGAAGTAATGAATATTAAAACAATAACGGCCATTGTTAGATAAGCCTTTATCGCTCTAGGTAATAATTTGTTACGCCAATTGTTATACAACCAAGAGGCAGCTACAAGTTTACCTACCTCTAATGCACTACCCATAGCAATAATAGGTAGTGTTGCACCTGCGAATAAAGTTGCTAGACCTATAATAGAATAACCAGCGGCTATTACTGATATAGATATCGCACTAATAAATGTTATTAATATACCAAACATATTACTTTCTATAATTGTTTTTATAATCTTCTCTTATTTTAATAATAATCTTTTTTACTTTAACAAAATAGTTTTTATCTGAAGCATAAGCGTCAAGTGTTTCTAACAATACAAATGGGTCATTTACACCATCATCTCTTAACTCTCTATACTTTTCATAAGCATGTCCATTATTTAGTGTCTGAATATAATGCAATACTGAATGGCATTCATGTTCATATACTTTTACACCCCACTTTTTAGGTTTATTAGTGGATAATATTTGCATATGTGGCTCTGATAAATCCCATGTTCTAATACCAAATAGATTTTTACCTTCAAGAGCAAATCTACTATTACCCCAACCTGACTCTAAAGCCGCCTGTGCTAATAATAGTTCTCTATTTACTGGATAAACATCTGTTGTAGTATGATACCAATAGTCAACACATTGATTAACATTATCTAAAAATTGTTGATTGTTGGTGTGTTCAAAATCTGGCAAGGCAAAATGATTTTCGCCTGCTAAAGCCATTGATTTTTGTTCGTACAAATAATAACAACCTCCCATAAAGGCCATTATTGATACAAACATTAAAGTTTGAATTATGGTTTTGATTTTCTGTATCATTTATCTTCTCCTGATAATGATATAATCATAGCTTGATATAGTTTCAGGTGGGTTTTCACCGTACTCTGACCAAGTACCAATTTCTATATTTTTATTTTTCCTCTGAACAAACATTAAATCTTTGTTGGTCATATATTTAGACATCTTTTTGAAGATTTTTTCTGATTGTTTCTCTGTGTAGTTGTTGAGAACATCTGTAGCCCAATTACCAGTATAATAGGTCATTTGTGGCTGTTCACCATCTATAAATCTATCTATCTGGTTTGGAATTTTATTGATGACCGCTTTTAGATAGTGGTCTAGTTCTTTTGTTTTTCTGGCTTGTGCCATGATTCACCTCTCTCATTATAAAATTATAGTCCCTTGATTAAAAATTTCTGAATTACATTTTTAGTTGGTATAACGGTAGTATTACCACCATCACTCAACTCATTATGCTCATCATAATTATAATCACTCATTAATACATGTACATCTTTGTTTTCTTTTACAAGCCAACCAGTAGATACACATATAGCAGGTTTACTTTTCTGAATTTCTTTCAGAGTTCGCCAACCTGAATCACTTTGAATATCCTCCCAATATACCATGTAGAAATCAAACTCAAATGGTATTCCTGGAAGCACATCTGATTTTTGTCGTTTAGCCACTTATTTCCTTTTTGTACATTTCATCTGCTTTCATTCTCAATTCAGCAGCTATACTCTCTAAAATAGATGGTAAATGTTTTTCAATAACATCTGTCATCTCTAAAGAAAATTGATATGCAAGTTTAGACATTTCTGCCTCTAACACCGACATATCTACACCATTGCCACTTATCTTTTCTTTGATAACATGTGCTACAACGGCTTGGTTGTAATCATTCGCACTTACTGATTTAGCAAAGGCGTTCAAACCTAACCACAAAACAGCAAGTATTAATATAAGTTTTATCATAGTATCCTTTCTATATATTGGTATACTATACACTAGATTCGTTCATTAGGCAAGCGCTTTTTTTGCTTTATTTCACTTGTTTTTTCGTGGTTTTGTTCTATTTTTGTTCTGGTCTGTAAAACTGGTCGTTCCAACCAAACGCTTCTTTTACTACAGATTCGGTTAAACCTTTATACATCTTATTCAAAGTCTTGTTTTTCATTCCTAACAATAGGTTCGCCTCGTCTTGATGTAAACCTTCTAACATCTGAATAAACATTGTTTCTTTTTGAGTTTTGGTAGTTTGGTCATCTGCACCTTTAACAAAATGCCATAACCTCTTTGCCTCATTTCTCAATAGACCATGTTCAGTACCAATTGGTGCCTCATTCTTAATAAATGGAGGGTCACCTGCTGGTAAATCCCATGTAATATTAGGGTCAAATGCACCTTTCAAGATTTGCTTAAGAGGAGCACTTGCGTTCTCCTGTAGTATAGCAATCTTTTTAGGTTTATCTTTAGCGTTGTTGACTTTTTTTAGAACCTCTGACATGAGTTGAACACTCTCACCAATACCTGCTGTATTTTGTGATTGTTTCATCATTGCCGGATTCATTAAATTTGGATGTCTTTGTTGCTCTGCCATAATTTCTCCTTCAATTCATATATCTATTTATACTAGATATTTCTTCTTGTACCAATTATAAAATGCCTTGTCCGTAAAGATTTCTGCAATCTCATTTGCTGGTACTTGGTCACTTCTTATACATTCTGCAAGGCTTTCATACTCGTAGGTATCTACCTTTCGAGTCATTGTTTTCTTTATACTATTCTCACCAAGTGTCATTAAAAATCTTCGGTTTTTTTCTTTGTTCTTCATCTTCTTTTTCTTTTTTAATTACATTAGTTGCTATTGTAAATGCGATTAAAAAACCTGTTACAGTAATTGTCATACCCAACAGAAAAAATAACCAACCATGTGTTAAGTCAAACATAAAATAGTGAAAGAGGCGGGGTTAGCCGCCTCTCTCTTAAAGTTGTTATGCTGAGTAAGCTACTTGCTTACCGAACACAGCAGTAATACCAGCAGCTATAATAGCTTTTGATGGATTACCTACTCTGTAAGAAACACCTTTAGAACCACGATTTTCATAAATCATCATTCCTTCGTTTCTTAATTTACCAACCATTGCAGCTGGTGATTTAAGGTCGTATGTGTTTCTCAAAGTTTTCCAAGTAACATCATTACCTTTTGCAAAAAGATTTCTCACTTTTGCTGTTTTTGAAAGTTTAGCTCTAGCCATAACTTCATCTCCTTTATTATTAAATAAAAAGTTAAACATAATTGTCTAACCCCCTTTCTTCATTTGCACTTATAGTTTGCCAACTATTCAATGGACAGAGCGTATTATAATAGTCTGCCATTAGAATTCTATTTGTTATCATTATCACCATCAAATTCAGGTTCAAATATAACACCACCCATATCGGATAAATCTTTTAATTCGTCTTCAACATCTGCACTCAATGGTCTATGTTCTTTATGTTTCATACCTAAAACTTCGCTATAATTTAATCTAGCAGATTTATTTTTACCAGTTTTATCTACTCTAATTGTCACCATTTTATCTGCAAGGTCTTGAGCTGGATGTCTTTTGCCAAAATCTCTGTATATAAGTCCTCTAATTGTATCAATTGTTAATGCTAAATCTGTAGTAAAAGATAAAGCTTGTGTTCTAATTCCCATTGCTACCATTCTATCTAATAAGTAATATGCAATCTCATCAACATTGCCTTCAACAAATTCTTTTGTTTGTTCTTCAACAAGTTTTTTGTGTTGCTTTTCATCTATAGGATTCTTAGCAGCTATTTTATTCTTAATTTTATTTAACGGAAATAAAATAATATTATCTTTATCACTCAACTATTTCTCCCTTAAAGTTGACTTGTTTCTTATCTGCAAAATGTTCCACAAGTTGATTGTAACCACCAATTAACTCACCATCAATTTTTATTTGAGGCATGGTTCTAACATTCTTACCAATATCTTCAATAAGTTTACTAGGGTCTGAATTAAAATCTTTCTCTAGTGATTTCTCTTCAAACTCCAGACCAAGGCCTTTCAATAAGGCCTTTGCCTTTACGCAATAACCACAATTATTCTTACTGTAAACTGTTATTGTCATCATCTTTCATAAGTTTTTCATACGCTTTTTTAGACGCCTCGTTTAAATTGTAAGCGTCAACAGCTTGTTCAATTGTGTAATTATACATCTTATTAAACTCGCCTAAAGGTAATCTTAAACCTACCCATGCTCTATAGTATTCGTTTTTAGTCAATGTTACATCTTGAGCAAAGATTTCATAACCTCTTACAGGCGTCTTCTTAATCAAGTTAACAATAGTTGATTCAACTTCGGATACTATCGTTTTTGTTTCAGTTTTACCTAATTCAGTAATGAATTGTTTGCTAGACTTATTCATTTCACCGGCAACTATGTCTGCTAATTCTGCTTTCGCAATCATCTTAGCTTTCTCTATCGCCAAATTTAGGTCTGGTGAAACTGCTGTTCCAACACCAAAGATACATTCTTTTTCATTATCTGCACTAGTAAACATGGATAAATCACATGCTTTAGTTTCAGAAAAATCTGCCATGTACCATTTTGGTACTTTGTTAACAACATCACCTTTCTCTGATTTTATTGAATAGGTACTATTCATACTTGAACACGCTGACAAACCAGCAATGGCCAATATGGCACCTAATGTTTTTATTTTATTTTTTATCATAAGTTTTTACTCTCCTTTACACTATATATTAATTCTTGTAAAAAGTCAAGCGTGGATTGAACATAATTTAAAGCTTCACTTCCCGACACATCATATATAATTATAAGAACAAGAGCAATAATAATAAGATATCTTATCATTTTACCTCCCATTCGCCATTTTTATCTAAACAAACCGTACCATATGACTTAAAGGCATGATTAGGCCGACTATATTTTCGGCAGTATTCTGGAGTTTTCATATCTTTATAATAAAAAGAGGCAAATAAGTCCCAATAACCTGGACCATCAAACTTCTTTCTACCATCAGCACACTCCAAAATTTCTTCTTTGACAATAGTATCACCTTTTTGTTTAATAATGATTTTAACAAAACAATATTGACCATCAACTTTTTTAGGTTCAACTGTAACTATTTTATCATAGTAAACACTATCGTCCTCTTCTAGCTTTTTAATTTTATCTAATACTTTATCAACTTTATCTACGGTACTTGTTCCGTATGATGAATTACTATTTGCTATGGCGTCCCTAATAACAATTTGTTTATTAGTTGTATCTGCAATTGCCATACCTGTTACTATCATAAAAATAATTAATATAAAAGTCCAAGTTAAGTATCTCATAACTTTTTGATAATTAAATGGGTCAAGCATATTTTTTCAATTCCTCTATAGATTGTTTTGTATTATAAATCTCTTCTTCAATAATGTCAATGGTGGATTGACTATTAGTAATTTCAATCAATTCTTGCTTTTCCTTGACTTCATTCTCTAATTGTTCTATTTTTGTTCTATAATCTGCCATATTAAGGTTTCTCAATCCATTGTCCATCAGGCATTTGACATGCCGTACCAAATATAACCTCTCTCTTGACGCCTCCGATACCAATTAATGGCCAACTACTTGTTATGTCAACTGTAGCGTCATAATCTTTACACTTCAAAGGTCCTTGTACATAGGAGCTAGTTACTTTTATAATACCTGAATTGCCAGTTTTACTATTATACCAATTTGTATAACTATTGCCTGGACTTGTATTTAAATGGTCAACAAATACTGCATTGTGAACATCATAATCTGATTGATACATTACATTAGCACCAGCAAATGCACCTACTATAGCACATGCACCAGTAACATAAGGGTCTGAAGCACCTAAAGCCACACAACCTGCAACACCTGTAGCACCGCCTGATACTGCACCTACATGACTTCTATTTACCGAACTGCAATTGGTCAGGAACACCGATAATAGTCCTAATAACAGTACCGATTGGATTGATTTCATATTTACCCTCCTCATTTTTCTTCATTGACGAGCAAGCTGTCGTCATGGTCAACACCAGAATAATCATAGTTAGTCTTTTCATAATTTCCTTTATCGTTTGCCACTAATAAACAATCTGCCTGAATTGTTTGAATAAAATTGTCTATTGTAGCTCTATCTGATTTAACAGGTCCGTATTTCATAACACGGAGCCTGTCAGCCATCTTTTTGATAGAGTCTATCTTATCGCAAAATTCACTAATTTTGTGATTCATCTTTTTCACCTAATAAACCAAATTTTTTTACTAGACTAGCAAAATCTTCTTTAGTTTTTGCCCAACTCTTTTTTTGATATTCTTTTGTTTTTTCAACTTCACCTGTAAACCAGTTACCAACTTTACCTGGTACCTCAGCTACATTTGAAACAAACTCTTTTGGAGTTATAGTCTTATTTTCATCTGCATTTGCATGGTTACTTGCTAAAGCAATACCAAGTACAAATACTGCAATCACCCAAATTGTAGGTAGATTGTCAAGAATGTGTTTCTTCACACTTTCCTCCCTGCTGTTTTTAGGTCACTTTTATTTACCACCATATAAGGACCCTTGTTATATGCCGGCACGATAGTAAAGTTTTTACTTGCTTCTATCTTCCAAGAATTGTCTGGCTTTGTGCCACCAGTACCAATTTTATTAGACATTGGAACATCTGATAAGGTGTTCTCTCTTGGCATTGTTCTATGAGCAATATCAATTGTATGTCTACCATCACTCGTCAACTTAATTCTACCATCATCATCACAATCAAAACCTAATTTCTGTAGATACTTGATATGTTTTCTCAATGATTCTAAATATAATTTTGTTGGCTTTCTTCGTCTTGCTTTACGAATTGCACCACTTGATTGATTTGTGTAGATAATTGCCATTAGTTTATACTCACCTTTTCTGATTTCTCTAATTCACTTTCTTGCATTTTTTCAGCATATGATTTGCCGAATACTTTTCTATAGAAGTGGTCTCTAGGATTAGATGAAGACCATGCCTCTAATAAATTTGTAAAGTTTATATCTAAACCATCATAATATTCTGGATGGTCTTTCTGTAACTCTACATGGTCTTTGAAAAATTGTACTCTGTTTTTGTACTTGTCTTTCTTTAATTTAGCGTCTTTGGATTTTGCAACATCAAACTCTGCAAAAAGAGTTTCTTTACTGTAGAACATAATATAATAGTAATAAGCCTTTCTCGTTTATATTCAATTAATACTTAACTATACCACAACCGTCTGGAAATGGCAAGCCTTTAAAAAAGCGTGATTTTTAGTGCTTTTTTCAAAAAAAGAGGCGCCAGGATGCACCAGGATTGGTGAATCAAAGCTTTCGTGTATCATTGTACCCTCGTTTTTTTAGGTTCCCCAGCACTTCCCCATTGATTATGCTTAGGATCCGTCATCTGCTTTATGTGTTCATCACTATATCCACTCACATAAGCGTCTTTTTGAGATTCGGCTTCTGCCCATTTCTCAAATTCTTCTACTTCTTTCTGTTTGAAACCAATCAACTTATTAATCTCATCTACGATAAGATATCTTGGTTTTTGTTCATCAACAAGTTTTCTAATAGATTCTAACTCTTCAATATTTTTTAAAACATCAATCATTTTTTATCCTCACTTGACATCAATAACACGATATAATGTATCGCCTTTAATAGGTCTTTTCTATTACGACCTGCTTTCTTACCATACCTACAAAGATACTTAATAGCATTTGCTTGGCAAAAATCTTTATCTATATCCAAATGTCTTAACATATCTTGCACCTGGAAACCATCTTTTGTGGTACTATAGTGTTCACCATAAGTACCTTTTATGTAATCATGTATTTCTTTGATTATTTTATCTTCATTATATTTCATATTATATTCCTAACGCTTTTATAACATCTTCCTCTGATAATGGCAACCTTTTACCAGATTGTATCCAGTCTACCATTTGTTCAAAGTTAAAGGCTTCATCTGCCTTACCTTCTTTTTCTAAAACTTTTTGTGCTACCTTAAAAAACTTTAAGATATTCATATCATTACCAGCACCATCTGGTTTGCTTTGATATTTACCTGGTCTTTGATTTGACATATTTTACCTCACTCTTAAAATCTTCTAAATGGTTTAAATTTGCATGACTTTGGTCTTTGATTGCATATGCTAAAGTAGCAGTATGTTCTAATATCGTTCTTTGAAACAAATCTTTTGCCTCGTCATATGTGTGAACAATAGTTTTTGTGGTCTTACCTAATGGTCGCCACTCAACTATAGAATAACTATCTGCGTTATCAATTATATTTTTTTCCCACTCTGTAATCATTATTCTAAATCGTCTGCTTTTCTTTTAACAATTTTTACTATCTGACTAAAATAACACCAGTTAGAACCACCAAATGTAACTGCACCTGTATATCCTAAATCTGTATCATATACTTGAGCATTGCAACTAGTATCTGACTCAGCAGCTATATCTTCTTTTTCTGTTGCGATACCTATATTGATAAGTTCACCTTGACGACCTCTTTGGTCTTCTATCGTATCACCTATTCTTATTAACATACTATACCTCCCATAAATTTAGTAACTTCTTCTTTGAAGTCATGTTTAAAAAATTCTCTTGTATTATATCTTTGACCATAATCTGTATAAAATGTATTATCATCATAATGACCAGATTTACCAAATTCATCTGCATATGTTTTATAATACTCTGAACCATGTATCATATTCACCTCTGAATAATTGGCATAGTTACTAGCAGTTTCTTTGTAATTCTTATCACAAAACTCTTTAACTTTTTGTTTGAATTCTTTGTTATTCAATCTAGTCAATTGTGATAATGGTAGATTTCTGAATATAGTATAATTGATAAAGAAATAATCCATATCTTCATCATCATAGTATTGTCTTTGATAGACTAGATGTATTGTTGATTCTTTCATTAAGCGTTCATTTCGTATTCAATAACTTCATCAATATTGTATTCATCAATATCAACCAAGTCTAGGTTATCAACTTTAAGTATCTCAGCTTTCGCTTTTACTTTGTCAATA
>Ga0163179_10001397_pt1 | contig 17118 bp, 19 predicted proteins | sample AtlANTMetagenome_FD_109643 | JGI IMG/M metagenome (GOLD analysis project Ga0163179, IMG submission 109643) | Marine eukaryotic phytoplankton communities from the Atlantic Ocean - Atlantic ANT 2 Metagenome | ecosystem: Environmental > Aquatic > Marine > Oceanic | place: North Atlantic Ocean... | reverse complement strand
GAAGGGGACCACACCTGTGTGTTGAACTTCTCCACCACGGATTTTGCTGTTGATGCCCCTGATTCTACCTGCGTTAATGCCGATACCAGCACGTTGTGCGACATATTTGCCAATAGCCATATCGCTACTAAAGATACTATCGAGGGTGTCATCAGCATCAACCAGAACACAAGATGCAAATTGACGAATAGGTGTCCTGACCCCTGCCATGATGGGGGTGGGGATGTTGATTTTGTGTCTTGAGATTGCGTCATAATACTGCCTAACGTAAAGTAATCTTGTGTCTTTGGGGTACTCTGCAAAAATAGTTGCAGCAATCATAATATACATTTGTTGTGGAGTTTCGTATACTGATCCACTACTTCTATCTTGTACCAAATACTTGTCTGCTACTTGTCTTAGACCTGCATAGGTAAACAAATAATCACGATCATAATCTATCCAACTATTAATCTTATATATTTCATTCTCATCATATTTATCTAAAATTCCAGAATCATATACACCCACATCTATACACTTTTGAATGTGCTTCATGATATGAGGATGATCTTCTGTTACACCATATAGTTGTTTACGTAGGGAGAAGAGAAGAAGTCTAGCAGCAACGTACTGATAGTTAGGGTTATCCAAACCAATAAGATCACTCGCAGAGCGAATGAGTATCTCCTGTATTTCTGATGTACTAATACCGTCATAAAATTGTATTCCTGATTGAATTTCTACCTGACTAGCAGAGACACCTGCCAATCCGTTACATGCTTTCTCAACCATGAGATGCATTTTCTCTAAGTCCAATGGTTCAATAGAACCATTTCTTTTTTGTACTTTGAGACCGTTGCTCATATTCGTTTCCAAGTTTGTAGTTTTAATTTTGCTTCTAACCCGATGTATGTGTTAGATTCTAGCAGATTTTGAACGTCACGTCCAGCTAATATCATATCATTGATATCTTTTTCAGATATATCACTAGGCCAGATGACTACTTTGTCTCCTTTATCGATGGTACGGGAGACTCTACCAATGTTTTCTCTGTTACGAGGTTCGTTATCAAAAACCCAAATATAATTGCTCCAACCAAACGTCCGAATATCAACATCGGAACCGCACATAGCAACCGAGTTTTCCACGAAGGTTGAGTCGAACGGTCCTTCGACAATGTAGATAGGTTTTTCTTCATTGATTGTATCAAGACCATATAGTTTTGGTGAATCTTCAGATAACATGATGGTCAAATATTTAGGTGTAACGAAACTCTGTAAAGCACGTCCTTGGAACCCAATTAGTCCACCATCCTTGTCATACATTGGCAAGACTATTCTTGCATGATCATTCTTCGTACTCTCAAATGTTGGTTTGACAGTATTGCAAAAATGTTTGAACCTATCTGCATAGAAAAAGTTAACTGGATTCAGTTTTCTCTTCTTCAAATAGTCACTTGCTCTAGGATTTGTAGATGCTTTAGGTAGGTTTATCTTCTTCTTGAAGACAGGTTTCTTGAAGGTAAACTTAGGATCCTCAGTGTACTTGCCCTTGCCAGTAAGACCTACCTTATACTTCTCTACAGTGTACTGACCATGAAGAGTCGGATCAATCTCTTTCAAAAATAAAGAGAAAGACTTTGACTCTCCACAATTATGACACTTAAAAATAAAGTCACCCTTCTTTTGGAAGAGGTAACCTCGTGTTTTATTCTTATTCCTTTTAGAATCTCCACAGAAAGGACATCTAAAATTATATAAGTTATCTTTTGTACGCTTAAACTTCTCTAGACGTGCCGATACCAACCCAATATATTTTGAATCAATAAAAAGCATTCCACGAGACTTAGTTCTCTTGAATTATAGCAGATACTTCTGGTGTAGTCAATCCTTGTCTAAGAAATCTTTGTCCGATTGGACTAACCAAGAAAGATATAACAGCAAGACTACCAAAAATAGACCACATTTTCTTTTCCATGAGTCTAAGACGCTCATCAACCAATTTAATATCCCTCTCACACCCATTCTTAATTTCTGTGCTTTGTCTATTAACTTCTCTATGTAATGAGTCGATTTTTTCAAATAAAACTGCATCGATCCTGTCCTGTTTGTCTAATTTCTCATTATGAACTGACAAAAGGTTACCCATCTTTACAGAATTATCCTGTAAAGACTCAACTATTTTTTCTAATCTTTCCAGCAGTGCTGTATTGACGTTATTATTATTGTCCACTACTAGGTCTTAATACTACCAATCTATTTATCAGGCATCCATGTTTTACGAGATCTAGGACCTAAGTATGCATACTTCTTCTTCTTTTTCTTCCTTACAATAGGGTCATCACCTAACTCAGTAGCAGGTTCTATATTACCACTAGAAATATTATTCGTAGGTATGTCCTCACGAATCATATTCATTATTCTATTGAGTTTGGACTCGTCCATTAGATAGAGTTTAGAATAACATTTGCTTCTTTATGTACTGGTATAGAATCAAGACCAGTCTTAGGAAAGTCTGGTATCCTATTCAGAAATAATAAAAATGTTTTCAATATAGACCAGTACTCCTTCTCTATCTTATAAAAAAGGAGAGGTACTGTTCCTTCACCAAATACATTGAAACATATGATAAGGTGGTTCAGAATGAGGTGATGCTTCAACTCTCCTGAAACCACATACTTTTTCAAAAGTCTCTTGATGTATTTGAATCTTTTTAGATCTTCCTCAAAGTCTTCCATCGTAGAAGCATGGATTTTCATAGTGTTTAATAGCAAAGAAGAGATGATTCTCTTCGTTCAATTCATCAAATTTCATTTACATTATGCTACAACTGTAATAGTTCCAGCAGCAGTTCCTTGAGCAGCACTAATTGCCATCTCAGCGTTACCGCCACCTATAGTATCAACGACTGTTCCACCGTTGGTATTAATTGATTGTGCTCCAACAGACAATACGTCGTCTTCCTCTTGCTTACCGTCACCACCAGTCAATGTGGTAGAGAATGTAAGAGTATCATTGGTCACTGGAAGTGTTCCATCCATAGTAAGAGTGAAGTTAGAAGCACTACCACCACCTGCTTTACTATTTGTGACAACCATAAGAGGTGCAGCAGTCGCTACTGTAACCTTCTCGTTAAATTCTACTACAACAGCTAGAGTTCCCCCTGCTGATGCATCCACTGCAGTAGTGTTAAATCTAACTGATGATATAGTTGCTTGTCCTAGACTTGTTGCTAGTCCTCCGATTGCTACCAACACCTCTGGTGTTGCATCGGTATTGTCATTTCCAGTAAGTATAGTACCTGGTGTTCTTACCCAACCACTATCATTGGCGAAGACATCCCTCTTCTCAACCGTGGTCAAATTCTTAGGCTTTGACTCATCAGAGTCTGTCGCTCCCCATAGTGGTGCCATTTGATTTCTGTCCTGTTTTCGTAATTTTATTTATTCAAGCAGTGCCTTCTCTAGTGCTTCGACTAGTTGGTCATCTACTTTGTTGCCTGATTTGGCAGCAGCCTTTTTAAGTAGTCCTATCAAGAACTCTTTGATCTTACCCTCTAGGTCTTCTGGGATTTTGTCTACTGCTTTGTCTATGATATTAATAGCAATAGGGAGTAGAAACTTTGTCATAATAATATTTGTAATGTGTATTATATATGCGTTAGCACTTCCACTTTCTCAACGCTAACGCTTTCCGAGTTGGTTCACCGTTAGGTTTCTTCATCGGTCCTTTTACACCACCCATCCTAGCACAGAATGATCTCTTCCTAGGACCACCCTCAGGTTGTGGTGCTTTCAAGTCAGAGCCAGGATTCTCACGTTCGTAAGACTTCCTACCCTTCTCATTCAATCCACCCTTCTTGTTCTTACCTTCCTTACGTTGCCATGCAGCAGACTTCTCTTGTACTATTTCCACCTCTTCTTTCTTATTACTTACCCACTTACCATTGACTAACTTACGTACCTCACCTCTCTTCAGATTTGATTTAGCTTGATCTGAACGGAATTTTTTGAATGACTTAGCCTTTCTATATTTTTTGTCAGCAGACTTTAGTATCTCATCCTTCAAACTTGGTTTGAATTGGTCACTTTCTTTCAGACCTATAGGGACTGATAAACTCATGATCCTAATCCTCTACCTGATTTCATGTTCTCCTTGCTGCCATGACGTGCTCTGGTTTCTATGTATCCCTTTGTATTACTACCATAACCCATCTCCTTGGCATCTTTTTTGAGTTGAGTTCTGTCATCAGACATCTTCTTGTACTTACCTGTACCTGCAGTGGACTTAGCACCCCTAGATTTCTTCTGTTGTTTGCTACCACTTCTCATTACAGCACCTTTACCATGCTCTTTCTTGATTTTATCAAGAACAAATGATAATGCTGCATCTTTTTGCTTGTTGCCTGATGGTTTTTTAGTACCACCTTTATCATAACCCTTTTCTTTTTTTAGACGAGTTGCCTCATCTATAGAACTAGGTGATCCATCACCATGCTCGATGACTTTGCCATTAGAATCCTTCTGATGATGCTCCTTTACACCCTTCTTTTTCTTTGCTAGTGTTTCCTTTCTCTGTAGTTCTGCTTCCTTTCTTGCGTTCATCATTGAAACAGATGATGAAACACCTACTTCCTCATCTACTTTTTTCTTTGCTGCCTTCTGTCTTCTGTTCATCTCCTTTGTAATTCTCTTAGTCATATGAGCATTAGCTGGAGATGACTGATCCATACCACTGAACTTCTTATGTGCATCAGCAAGTTGTTGATCAGTTGCTCTACCCATCTTACGATCAGCAGCTTCATCAAAGACACTAAACTTTGGTTGGTAACTTGCTTGAATATTACTATAGTCAACACCTGTCATAGGTTTTTCTTTCTTAGATCCACCAGAACTCTTTAGTCCTTTAGGTAGACCAGTTTTAGGATCTCTATCCTGACCACTGTAATACTTTACACTTTCCTTTGCTACACCTTTAGTCTTCTTACCTCTTCGATCTGCATGGTCTGCTCTTCTATCTCTCTGAATACCACCACCAAGTGCTAGTGATCCATGAGGGTTACCGTAGCGATCAAGTCTTTTACCCGATCTCTTATGATCTGGTACTAACTTATCAACCTTTGCTTCTTTTACAGTCTCTTCTTTTTTCTTTTTTTCTTCCTTCTTCTTAGTAAACGCTGCCATAGCACCTGATGGTTTACCTGATCCTTTATATAAACCGTATGATGTTCCCTCTTTTGTTACCCCTGCTTTTGCTCTTTGCTTTTCAGCAAAACTTTTGATAATCATCTTTGCAATTGCTCTTTTTCCATATGGATTACTTTTTTGTCCAAGAGGAATCTTCTTATCTTTTTTCATTGTGAGTTCATCAAGTTGCTCACCCTCTGGTTCATATGAATTCTTCTGCATCATGTGTGATGGGTCACCACCTGCATTTCTTATATTTTGCATATGCTGTGACTTAGTTATGTTACCACCAGGATTATTTTGTTGGAATAACTTTCTTTGAGCAGCGTTATCAATACGTTTCTGATTAAGTTTCTTTACGATATCTTTTAGAAAATTTTCCGATACTGCTTCTTCTTTCACACCACGCTTTGCCTTATGATCTGCGGTACGTGCTTTCATTGCATCCAAACCAGGTGCACCTTTCTGCCCCTTCTTCTCCATGTACTTTTTGGTTCTTGCAACAACCTTCTCACCTTGTCCTGAATGATAATCTTCCTTTGCAAGTTTATCACTCGCATCTAATACACCTTTGTGTCTCTTCTTCATCTTCTTATAGTCACCCTTCATAGCACTTGTTGCCATTTGTGTGGATGCTTTCTTGACGTAACTACCTAAAGTTTTTTTACTAACTTCATTTACAACTTCTTCTTTTACATTTTCCCTCTTATTCCACTTCTCACCATCCCACTTATGAGTCTTAGCTTTTTGTCTAAAGTATTCCTGTTCTTTTCTATCCTTTTCCCTTGCTTGATCTTCTCTATACTTCTTAGCACGAGCATATCCAGAAGCACTAATCTTTTCATCAAGTACTTCAACTTCTTCTTCTACCTTCGTCTTTGACCAATTATGGACACGACTTATAAGTGGAGAAGTTTTAGCTATATTTTTTTTTTTCCTCGGTCTTGACCTCAGGGTTGACCTCAATCTTATTCTTTACTCCTGACTCCTTTACATCCAATTTCGGATCTTTTTTTGTTGCTGGTGCCTCCCAGACAAAATCTTCTCTCCAGTTAGAGTAGGATTCCTTCCCCAACCTCTGATTTATTTTCTTTTTCAATCCTTTAGCAGCATCAATAGTACCCTTTATAAGAGCAGCACCACCAGTAGCTACCCCTGTAGCTAATCCAATACCTAACTTGCTACCATCGATCTCATTTATTTCTACTTCTTCTTTTTCACAGTTAGGAACTACCTTACCACCTTTCATCTTAGTTCCTTTTGCCTTGTATCCATCCCAACAAGTGTCAGCACCCACATTCTTACGTGCTTGCTTCATCTTACCTTCCATCATTTCTCTGGCATCTGGCATCTTAGGTGCCTTTATGATGTCATAGATTTCAGTTTTACTACCGTCAATATGATTTACTTGTAAGTCCTCTGCTGTATATCCTTTATGATGCATTCTTTTTCCAGCTTCATTTGTATAGGTTTCTCTTTCCATGTTACCACCCATCTCACCACGTCTTCTCTTTGCATTCCTATCTGCTGCTCTCCTTGCTGCTGCCTTTCTTGCCTTATCATATGAAGACATTGCTTCTACGTTCAATGTCTTAGGATAATCCTTGTCACCTTTCTTTGCAGGTGCTTCACCTCTTTTTCTCTTGGCATGAATGTTATCCCATAGTCCTTTCTTACCTTCTACTACTTTTTCTTCCTTTCTTGTGTCCTTACCATCTGCTTTACCACCCTTAGCTTTCTGTATAGCATTGTGCACCACACCAGCATGTTCTTTTGAACTTGACTCTGTATCGCCATCACCATCATAGTCCTTCTTTGCCTTCTTCTCATCGAGATGAACGCTACGTAAGTCTCTAAATGTACTCGCCCAAGGATTCTGCTCTTCAAACATGGTCACACGTATTCTTTGTCTTATGTTATTTATTTAGTCAAAATTCTACTGGTAAATGAAAAGTGGAAGTTTCTTTTGCTTCTGATATCCAACATCTGAACATTTCTTTTTCTTCATCAACACATATAAGATGGTTTGCACCTCGTCTAATTACCTTTCCACATCTATCTCCCCACTCTATCTCGGATCCTATATTAAATACCTCACCTGCAAGATACTGTTCCCTAATAGACTTCTCATCTACAGGGATAACATTGAGCATAGTATACTGATACATCTGACCGTTCTGCTCATATGCTAAATCGGTAATTGCTTTTGCTCTTGATCTTCTTACTACAATATTAATAGCATCAAAACCGTTTTCATATAAAGACTGTAACACATCATATATTGTCTCAGCATTCTTATCATCAATAATTGACTCACTGATATCTGGATACATTATTTTCAACTCATCTATATCTTGATCTCTACTTGGGAAGATATAATATACGCCACCCTGTGATAGTTCTTCTACTGCAGCAATAATATTATTAGATACCTCATCACTATCAAACTTATCAAAAGCAATTGTTAGAGGACCAGATGATTTTGCCTGTGATATAGCAGATGATGGTTGACCACCACCCATTTGAGAACCTGCACCATCACCATTTTGTGCAGATGGTGGTGTGAGTCCTAAGTTACTTACAATATCTTTAGCAAAAGTAGATCTAGGTGCTATCGATCCTTGTGCAGCAGGTTTATCAACCACTGCATCATCCTGTCTTTCTCTACCAGTGAACATTTTTAGTTCACCACCGACAGTTTTAGCCTTTAGATTACCTTGTTTGTCATACCAGTCACCATGACCGTCACCTACCAGACCCAATCTCTTTGCTTGAGAGGATGCTTTGGTAACCCTTGCCTCGGTTATGAATGTTAGGAACTGCTTCACTTATTTTTTGGTAAATTTCTTTACGATTACGATGAATAAATTTTAGACCAGAAGTCTGCATTTGTTTATATTTATCATCAGTCTCAGTAAAGATAATAAAAAACCGCATAAACTCTTTTATTTCATAATCCTCAAGTTGTTTTCTACGCTTTTTGTAAGTGTATTCCATTACTAATGCGTCGATAAACTTGTCATCTATTTTTTGTTTATTCATAGACCTGCTATTTTGATAAACGGTCCCATACCTGGCAATTCTTTCTTACATGCATATAACATTTGATGCATGAAAGGATCCCACTTACCTTGAGAATATATTGTCTGATAGGTACTCAACCATTCTAACCCCCATAGTTTAGCACATAATCTGTTACCTGCAGGTACTTTAGAATCAGCAGCAGTGCTCAACCCTTCATCATCTGCTTTACATGCAGCATCTAAAGCAGCAGCAAAACCTTTTTTATCACCATCTTCACCTCCATATGCACCAGGTGAATTGAACGTTATACCAGAACCACCTATGTTTGCTGATGCTAGTGCTGATTGTTTACTTACCCAATATGCTTTATGAGGTTCCCATGATTCACCTACCTTAGGTATGTGTGGATGAGATGTAAGTTGTTTACCAGGTACAGGATTAGTAACTCCTATTGCAGTTAGAAAATTTTCTAGTTCTGTAATAGCAGCTTTACCTAGTTTAGCACCTGCACCTTCAGGTGTTCCTTCATGCTGTGGTTTCTCTCTTGCCGATCTTGCAATGAATGATCTTCCCTGTATTATTATAGTCATTGCTTTTCTACCAGAACTACCATCATCTACCATCTTCCAAGATATTTCTTGTGCATTTCTCCATGCACGAGCGTTGACATCCCATTCCAAATCACATGTCATATCTTTACACTTCCATACATGTCTCTTTCTTGCATTTCTAGCTGGATCTGATAGATCAGGACTCAATTCAAAGTTAGGTTTCTCATTTGTGTCTATGTACTTGAGTGATATAGGAAGTAATTTTTTTGCCTCTACCATTTCCACCATCACAGAGTTTAGAATGTCTCTATTCGCTTGTCTCTGATCATTAGTAGTTGGATTTATACACATAGCATCTAATGTCTGTCTTATTATACCGTCCGACCCTACCTTTACACCACAAATATCCATAGGATTCCAGTTATCTAATGTAGATACTCCACACTTTTGTTGTGCCACACTATTCAAATATCCCATCATCCCATTACCCCTAGAGAATGTCCATCCACCTCTAGTAAATCCTTTTACTGTAAAGTATCTTCCTATAGCAGTAATTTGTTTGTAGTAATTGTCTTTCCATCTCTGTGGTGCATTGGGATATATCCCACCAACTCTATCAAATGATAATCTTTCTAATTCGTTTTGTTGGAAAGTGGTCAAGTCACCACTAGCATTCAAAAATGTCTCAAAGAATAACCTTGAGACATTCTCTTGTCTTTCGGTTGCTGCACTCATAATTCCTCCGTCATGGAGGTATTTATTTTATACCCAATATTTTATTATAGGATGTTCATCTTCATTGAGAGTATGGTTCTTAGGTTCTTGATGCAAGATAGCAACAGAATGATCTTCTCTTATCAAAAAACTTCTCAACTGATCAGGTTTAGCACCATCACGATAAGAATAAAAAATTAATGGTAGAGCAGTTCTTGGTATCTTTTCGTTGTGATAGAAGTCATCTGTACCACCATACAAAGATACAAAATGTTTTGCATTCATATTCCAGTATTCATATACATCCCTATTATCTTTCCACACTATACAACTTGAATTGTACATAGATTTATTTTTATTTTTTATCTTGAACTTCACTCCTTTCCACTTAGAATATACAAGGGAAAAATTCTCATCATGTTCTAGTATGGGTGTTATATCACCATGAATAATAACATCAAGATCAAAAAATATTTTACGATCAAACTCATGCAGATGATTGAACATCAATATCTTACACCACGCTGGCCACCACCTATACCAATCTTGATACTCAGTGACATCCATGTCAATGGTTTCTATATTTTTGTTCAACCCATCAGTATTATCTGTAAAACAAAAAAATGGTACATCTGATTGTAGACGTACCATATTATAGAGTTTGTTTACATACTCTGCATCATACTTGTCACCAATTTTTATTGATGTAAAGCAATAGTTATCTGTCACCTTTCTTTCTGTTCTCTGAATAGTATGAATCAAAGTGTCCGTCAGGATATCTCTTTGACAACTTATCTATATTCTTATCAGCAACCTCTTCAAAAGATATCTCTAATGCCATACATGCTTGTGCAACATACCACAATATATCACCAAGTTCTATCTTCAAATGCTCTAGATTATCTTCGGTGCATGGTTTACCTTGGAATATCATCTTCTTAACAATTTCCATAAACTCACCAGATTCGGCACTAATACCAACACTAGCAGTAAGAAGGCGTTGAATAGCGACATCGCCACCAAGCTCTTGTAGACGGTAAATAAAAGCGTCGGAGTCTTTAGATTCTCTGCTTGTAACACTGTTAACAAATCGGGTATACTTATCAAAACTTGAAGTCATTAAATTTTGCTTTGGATTCTTCCTTTTGATTATACTCTACTATCTCTTCATCGTCAACTATATCTTCCTGTGCAGATTGTTCACAATCATATAGTCTCATCTTGGCACGATCAATACCCACAACAAATCTCTTGTTGATTGTAGGATCATTGTATCTGTTCTTCAATTGTTTGACCATTATTTGATTAAGGTTTTCCAAATCTTCGGTGCTGACCAGAGCGAACATAAGATCAGCAGTAGCTGGAAGACCAAAGCTTTCTGAAGTGTCAGTAAGATTAGGGTCGCTACTACCAAAGCCAGACCTTGTAGTTTGCGTTGCCGAGAAGATTGGTATGCTTGCTTCAACAGCAAGTCCTCTAAGTTCTTCAGCGATTGCTTTGACATATGAATAAGAATTGACGTTTACTGCACTTCTATAACGTGATGAAGCACAAATGTTTAGATAATCTATGAATATTATATCAGGTGCAAAAGATTTTTTCAACTTCAACTCTTGCAACAGTGCTTTGAAGTGACCACTGTGTGCTGATGCAGTAGGATACTCCTTGATAATCAATTTACCTGTTGTTTTTGCAGCAATTTTATCAATCTTCTTAGTGAATATCTTGTTAGGTAGATCTGATATGTCTTGAATATTTGTATTCAATAGATTTGCATCAATCCTTTCTGCAATCTTCTCCTCTGCCATCTCAAGAGTGATGTATAAAACATTCTTACCCTGTGTAAGACAAGAACTGGCAACATGACACATGAATAAAGACTTACCAACACCAGTGCCAGCAAGAGCAATGTTGAGAGTTTTATCAGAGAGTCCACCTGACGTAATCTTGTTGAAGTATTCAAGATCAAATGGTAATTTGTTTTCAACTTTGTGATAGTAAGCATAACGATCTTGCGAATCATCTATGTAATCATGACCAACATGTTGATCAAATCCAACTGCTAGTGCATCTGATAGTATATGCGGTATAGCATCAGGTTGTTGTTTATCATCTTGTCCATCAGCAATCTTGATAGACTCCATCAGTGCTAGGTATATGGCACGTTCTTTACACCACTTCTCAGTAGTGTCAAGTATCCATTCATGTTTTGAATCTGTAGAATCTAATGAATCTACAAGTTGTCCAGATAATTTGAACTCATCTTCTGAGAGATCACTTCTCTTTTCTATTTCAATGTGAAGTACTTCCTTACTAGGAAGACCATCATAGTCTTTTAGATACGTAGAGATCTCTTCAAAGATAACTCTATCAGATCTTTCTTCAAAGTACTCAGGTTGTACGAAAGGTAAGACCTTACGTGTAAACTGTTCATTATGAAGTAGATTTTTGAGTATCGTCAGTGGTACTCTTTCTGTCATCATTCACCATAACTAAATTGTTTTTGAGAAATCTCGTCTAATGCTTGCAAGACTTCTGGAGTAAAATACTTATCAGGATTCTTATATATCTCTTTTGCATATATTTTCTTACCATGTATTTCATAACGACCTGCAACATTCTTCCACAGACCACCAAGTTCTCCTAGTTCTAAAAGACCATAGTATCTGTCAAGACCTCTTTCATCATAATAAAGACGTATCTCTACTTCTTTATTCTCTTTACTCAACCTCGATTTGACAGTCTTTGCCTTGATAATGTTTCCGATGACTTCTTTTCCATCTTTCTCTTTTTTCTTGCTGAGATAAATGATTGTACTCGCTGCATACTTGAGTCCCGAACCCCCTCCCATTTCTTTAGTTGGTACGTAAGCTCCGATGACATCATACGTATGGTTTGTGACAATGAGTGGGACATTTGCTTGACCTAATTTGAGAGTGAGCATTCTAAATGCACCTTTCACCAGTTGAGATTTAGTCATGTCACGGACTAGTTTATCGTCCAGTACATCTCTAATTTCTTTCTCTGTTGAAAGCATACCTAAAGAGTCTAACACAAACATACAAGGTTTGCGATCTTCTGTAGGTGTTTTCAAATACATATCAACTGCTTTCAATGCTTTACCACGAAAATCTTCTATGGTAACTACTTCAACAATAGCAATTCTTTTAGTATCTATACCACGAGACTCTAATAAGTCTTTATTGATAGCAGACTCAGTGTCGAAATATAAGCAGTAACCATCAGGATTAGTATCCAAAAAATTCTTGACAACTGCGAGGGCGAAGTAAGTTTTTCCAGTAGAGGTTTCGCCAGCGATAGCAGTAATACGATTACTAGATACCCCACCAGTAATGGAACCAGACACCAATCCATTAAAGATATATGATCCTGTGTCGATAAACGTGTCGCTAACTTCTTTATCGGATGCGATTTGTGCGTAGTCTGATCCAATTTCTTTTACTATGTCTTTTAAAAAGTCCATTTCAAATACCTAATAATTTACGTTGTCTGTTGAAGTAATTGTGTAATATCCAACTGCTGCTATTCACTTTGTCAGTACCACCAATACCATAATGAAACTCTATTCTAGGCTCATCATGGTATTTAAGCAACTCTGGTGTATTTTCTTTACCACGATCTCCACCGTTGCAAAAGATAACAGTGTCAGCGATATCTAAACACTTCGCAATAGCACCACATGCAGAATCATCTTCATCATCCCAAGATATAACAGCATCAACCATGTCTAAGTGACGTATGATGTCTGCTCTCTCAGTCCATGACTGAAAGTATTGACCTTTCTTTCTCTTCAACCAAGGATCACCATTCAAACCTACAATTAGATAATCTGAGAAGTCCTTTGCTCTTTCAAAATAACGAAGATGTCCTGAGTGTATGGGATCAAACCCACCAGTTACAAGACTCACCTGTTCAAAAATCATATTACCATCCCGTGTGACTCACGTAGAATTTTTTTGTAAGGACCGCCAGGATTTTCATCCCTTGTTTCTTTGACCAACTTTAGTTTTTGATACAATGCAGTATCACCACCTAGAGTCAATGCTCTAACAATAGTGGCGAGTTCTTTGTCGTTTACTGGTAAATCCATGTGAAATAATAGATGCTTGTATTATAGCATCAAACAAAGAAGAGGTCTAGTGTAGCATGTTTTTCTATTGACCATCCAATAGCATCTAAAATTGCTTTGAGTGGTTCTAAGAAAGACTTCTCGAACATGAGATTATAGTCAACGTACTTCGCCAATCCTAATTCCACAGGAAAATCTGATATGAATGATATAACATTCTCGTGTATGGGATTAGGTTTGGCAAGGTATACGAATTTTATCTTCTCACCGTTGTTGATTGCACTATACTTTGCCTCTAAATTATGCTGCTTGATGTAGTGATTATAAAGAAGAGATCCTCTAACATGTATTGGAGTTCCCTTGGCATAGATTGATAGATTACTTTTGTATTTTACAACGTCATTACATGATCTAGGGAAAGCAACCTCAGAAGGATCTAACTTCCTAAATTCATTCCTCTTAGTATCAATGTACTTGATGACATCATCTTCACTTTGATTCATTATAATATTCAAAGCTTCTTTGATCATCTTCCTACAAGGTGCAGGTGTAGATGACTTGACTGCTTCGATACCCATCATTTTCAATTTGGGTTCAGCAAATCTAACTCCTTCAATATCCCATGCATTGAGTATGTAGCGTTTTTTAGCAGTCCATATTCCACGTTCAGCAATCGTCTCACGCTTCATAAACATTTTCTGTTCGTATGCGTTTACGTACTTGGCCAACGCTTCATAAGAATCCGAAATATATTTTTCAAATTCCATCTCACAGATCTTATCAATGAACGAAACGATGCCCTCAGTAGTCTTTTCTCTCCCCTCGTATACAGTCTCGACCAAAGGACCGAGATGCAAGTAAATAGAATCAGTATCTGAAGCAATAACATAATCTTTTCCTGTAGTTTTTAGTACATTGTTCATGTACTTATTCATCTTGTTTTCGATCCACCTAATACTAAATTGCCCTCCGAGAGTAATAGCTTCAGCGTTTGCCAACATATAATAACGGAAGTAATTATTACCAATAGCACCATAAGCACTGTTAAGTTGAATCTTCTTCGCCATCTGGATGTTGTTACATCTTGAGATCTCTCTTTCAAGAGCCTTCGTAGGTGTTTTCTCATACTTTTTCTTTGCAGCAATCATCTTCTTCTTGAAGACAACACGTTCACCGTAGATCTTATCCATTAGTTTGGGTAAAAATCCTTGTTTCTTAGTGGTGAACATAGCACCATTAGGACATACAGTAACGTCTTCTAGATCAGATAGATCAACCTCCTCATTGAGTAGTTTATCTACACTAACAGAAGGATATCTCTGATCTAATAAAGTCTCAGGAGAGATATTATACTGCATTATAAGATGAGGATAAAGAGAATTCAAGTCAAAAGATACAACCCAGTCATACATACCAGGTTTAGGTTGCTTTACATAAGCACCAGCATACTTCTCACTCTTATCTTGTTCTTGTTTAGGTGGTATAACAATGTTCTTTCTCTTTAGGTCATTGTATATTATCATATCCCACATACGAACCTGATAGAACACATCAGTGAAATTTACCTTGGCATCATATGCCATGGTGATAGCGAGTTCAATCAATTTCATTTTCTCCTCAAGGGAGTCAACCAATCTAACGTCTTGGATGTTATAGTCTACAAACTTATTCCATCCCTTAGTGTAAAAGTCCTTGAAGGTATCAAACTCAGAGTGGTCTAGTTTCTTTTGACCTAGTTCTACTTCGCCAATATAGTCAAGTCTATATGATTCTTGTGCCTTGTATGTAAATTTCTTGTATAAGTCCATGTAGTCAAGGACAGTTACACCTCCAATATCATACATTAGATGTGGTCTACCCATTAAATAAATCTCTTCATGAGTTACAAGACCCCAAGGAGATAGTTTCTTCATAACCTTCTCACCAAGTACTCTGGTAATCCTCTTAGCAAGATATGGGATATCATATAACTGACAGTTCCAACCTGTCACAACATCTGGTGGATTATGACTCCAGAAATTTATAAAATGTTGAAGTAGATCATACTCATCATTACACTCAACATACTTCACCATTTTATCTTGATGACGATAAGGACCAACACCAAATGTTAGTATCCTTTTTGTAGCATAATCCTGTAATGTGATACAGAGCATCTCCTCATCACACTTTTCTACTGTAGGGAATCCATTCTCCGACTTGACCTCAATGTCAATAGTCATCAAACTCATCTTCTTGATGTCAAACTTTATCTCAGTCTCTGGATATTTCTCAGAAATATATTGGTAGATATATCTGTTGTTACCATAAATCTCAAATCCTTTTACATCTTGATGTGTTTTTATAAACTCTCTCGTCTCACGTACAGTACCAGGTTGTATAGGTTGTGCATACTTACCATCTAATGTCTTATACTTTGTTCTCTTCTTACTAGGAACGAACATCGTGGGTTGAAATGGTTCCCTCGATGTAAAACTTTTTCCACCTTCATACCCCCTGACCAAGAAATCATTCCCGACCATCTGGACGTTTGTATAATATCTCATTCAGTAACGTTCTTTGCAGTTAGTGCTTGATACTTATCTAAGTGTGACTTATCAGGTTCTAGTATAGTAAGAAAACTATCCGAATGCATCTTCATCTCACGTTGCATAGAGAATGATGGCCAGTGTTCTAGGAACTCACCTTTTACTTCAAAAGGTTCTGTCACCTTACAATCTGGTTCACCCATCTCCGAACCAACCTCCTCCAACCTAGCAATCAATGTCAAACCGTTCTTCAATAATAAAATTTTGATCATAATGAAAGACTTCTTGACTTTAAGTTTACCACAACTGTACGTACTTTGTCAATATAACCTTGGTTCCGTAATTCTTTGAACACCATGTTCTCAAAACCATACTCTCCATACTTCTGTAGTGATGTGCCTCTAGAGTCTCTTAGTTTTTTGACAAGTTCCTTGAGACCGTCAGCATTCTCACTTTTTATGAGAGTATCTATCTGATGTTTGAATGTATTTACTTTCTTTTCTATTTCTTTTTCCTCTACCTCACCTTCTATTCTTTCTGGTTTTTGTAACCATGTTTTTTTCAATAGACTATACACACCTTGACTCTTCTTACGTGTAACCTTTGGTCTCTCGATGTATGGTTCTGCCTTGACACCATAGATTGTGACGTTGTGAGTCAGTTCCCATAGTGTTTTCTTGTCCATATAATATTGATCAAGTAAATCTGGATTACAATCAGGTATAAACTTAGGATCTACAACAATGTGTACATCTAGGTCAGAATATTGTGTGTAGTTGTAACCTGCATTACCACCTAATAATAACACATCAACTAACGCTCTTTCATCTAGATCAACGTAAGCAGCAAATGCTTCTGCAAAGTTCATCAATGCTTCTCTAACTTCAGGCTTGAGAGAATCCCCAATCCAGAACACTGGATTGAGGATTTCTGTGAATCTAAGAGAGATAGTTTCTCTTAGATTCTTTCTGTTGATATGTTTTAGAACTCTTGAATACATGTATGTATTTAGAGCCAATCTTTTCGCTGCTGTGCCTCTGGTAT
>Ga0163179_10001396_pt1 | contig 17121 bp, 30 predicted proteins | sample AtlANTMetagenome_FD_109643 | JGI IMG/M metagenome (GOLD analysis project Ga0163179, IMG submission 109643) | Marine eukaryotic phytoplankton communities from the Atlantic Ocean - Atlantic ANT 2 Metagenome | ecosystem: Environmental > Aquatic > Marine > Oceanic | place: North Atlantic Ocean... | reverse complement strand
GTTTATATAGGTACTATGTATTCCCGTTGGATACTGCGCCCGCGGTGGGGGAGTGCTTTATTGCTAGTAAGTGAATTACTTAAATATCTATTGCGAGGCTTTTATATGGATGCGTGCACAAAGTAGATAGATTGTGATTTATTTTTCACAAGGTTAGGAGGTTGTGCATTCTTCTATTGGTCCACCCTCACAACACGCTATAGCCTTTTGTCCATACGCAGGACACTTGTAATTATAACAATATAGGCCAGCGTTCTTCTCAAATAGCGTATGACGGCATACAGGACACTCTGTGTTCAATCTGGCTCAATCATTATGCATTCGCCGGGACACTCTTCAGCAGACTCAATAACTGCTTCCTCTTGTCCTTTTGGAACAACAGCTAAACCTTCAGCACCGCCTACATTTCCGTGTTCTTCTGAAAATATCTTGTCACCTTCTTGAACATAGTAAAGCCCGTCACTTAATCCTACAAAGACATCCGGTGCTATTTCTTCACACAGGCCATCTCCAGTGCATAAATCTTGGTCTATCCAAACTTTCATTTGTTTAAAGTACTCGCTGTAAGTATTGCCCCAAAGGATAAATGAAACAATCCACCACCTTGTAATGTAAATGGTTCGTGTTGTGATACAAGTTTCTTTAAATATTCCATTTGTACTAATGGGTCTTCTATAGCTGTTAAGTGTGACATATAATCAGCGAGGTCTAGCCCCATTCTTGCTACACCATAATATATAGGAACAAGCATAAAATCGTACACACATATAGTTAAATAAACTACTAACGCAGCTAAACGCCATTTATCTTTCATTTCACAACCACATAGCAAACTGTATATAAAAATATAGTGCAAAATATTATTAAAAACCAGTCACTCATTCTTCTTCTTCTTTTATTGATATAAATATAACTTTAGTCGATGATTTACAAACGCTTGGGCTTTGGTCACACATCCATTGATTTGTTTGTATATGTTTTAAAGGTTCTTTACACTCAGAACATCTATTTATTTTTTTTCTGCTCATTGATAATCTCCTGTGCTATCTCTCTGAAATACTTAAAAAATTTGTTGCTCATTATACCTAGCCAAACTAAAAGGCCTAATGATATAAGTGAGACTGTTAATACTAATATAATTTCTGTCACGAATACCCCCTTGGGTTGCTGACTACATTAATTGATTGACGATTAAAACTAAAGCGGAAACTGCTACGAACCAGCCGCTAAACTCCTGTCTTGACATTTTTGTATTGACTTTTTCATGGAGCGAGTCAATGCGCTCATTAATCTTTTCTTGTCCTTCTAAAATCATTACCAACATTTCTTTTTGTGTGAATCCATTATTACTACTTGAATTGTTAACCATTAGTTATTATCCTCACAGTGACTACTACCATATTTGCAATTGCAAATTTGTACAAATGAGCCATTTTCTTTTATTTCTACTAAACACATATTATTTTTTCTTTTTATCCATTATAGCGAAAGATTCGTTAATTTCGTCAATAGTTATTTTGCCATCATCAATGTATGCTCTTGCTAGAGCTTCTGCTACTTTAATTACGCCTAAACTTCCTGCTAATAGTACAGCACTTACGGTATCTATACCTATAAGACTTCCTGCACCAATAACAGCTAATCCATTAGCAATAAATACTGCAACCATGCGCATTATTATTATTTTAATCTTTTGGAACTTTGTTAGGCCTTCCGGCATTATTCCTCCCGAATATATATCGTAAGAAGCCATATTGCTATAGAAACTATTATTGCTACACCAACAATATCTTGTGCGCTACCTGTTAATGTAAACCATGCAATAAAAAAACCTAGTAAGGTAAATATTTGTGCAATAGACTCTTTTATAGCATCTACAATCCATTTAGCTATAAATTTTAATATATTCGGTATATTTTTTATAAATTTAACAATGTACTTAACACCAAACTTTACAGAAACTATTACTGCTTTAATTGCTTTGATTACTGCATGGTAAGGCATACCTAATACATCGTATAAAAACTTAATTAATTTTTTAATCACTTAAAATCTCCTCATTAATGCACCTGCTTGTGCTATTATTTGAGACGCAATGATTACAGGGACGACTACTTCCTGTGCCTTTTCCCTTTGGTCACTGGTCATATCGTCTCCAATTGTACTGATATCCAACTCACCTAAGTTTACATCAAAAATCTCTTGTACGGGGTTTTCCAAAAATGCCTCAACTTGTACCTCTGTCACAACATCAGCAAGTGTATAGTTCTCTACTTCTGCGTTATCAACTGCTCTTCCTACATACTCTTCAACAGCTTCTGCAACATTTTCATCGTCAGCAGCAGCTTCTGCTATTATCTGAACATCTTCTTCTTCTTCAAAACCCAGAACTTCAGCAACTGCTTCTACTTCTTCTTCTGATAGTTCCTCTACTGTTTCCACATTAACTACTTCAGTAACAACAGCTTGGATAACTTTGACAGTTTGCTCATCAGCTACTGCAAGGTTTTCAACACCAACTTCTGCTACTTGTTCTACAACTACAACAAGTTCTTCAGTAGCTAATTCTTGAACATACTCTGTAATAACTTCTTCTATTTCTTCTTCGTAAGCTTCAAGTTCTTCTTCAGATAGTTCTTCAAGCTCCTCCTCTTCAAGTATTATTATCTCTTCTGCAACTATTACTTCTTCAAGTTCTTCAATATCAACAACTTCCTCAATAACTTCAGCAGCAACTTCAACAACTATTTCAACTTCCTCTTCAGTAAGTTCTTCAATATCTTTTTCTTTAATTTCCTCGAACTCTTCAACAGTAACTGTCTCTGGCAAAATTTCTTCTATAATTTCTTCTTCTAATTCTTCAACATAAGCCTCAACAACTTCTTTACGCTCTTCTCTGTATTCTTCGTATTCTTCCTCAGTAAGAACTTCTAACTCATCATCAGATAGTTCTTCTTCAAGAATTTCCTCAAGGTCTGTTAAATTTTCTATAGGTCCTTCATCTGGAAAGTCTTCAATAATAATTACAGGAGGTAATTCGTCTTCTGGAAAATCTTCTGGTTCTTCTATGACAATTATTATTACATCTTCAAACTCTAATTCATCTAGTATTACTACAGGTTCTAGCCACTCTTCGTCTTCAAATTCTTCTAAGTATTCTTCTATAACTATTATTGTTTCAATAAACTCTTCAAATTCTCTTTCAATTTCTAATATTTCTTCTTCAGTAAGTCCTTCAAGTTCATCTTCTGGTATATATAAATTTAGTTCTTCTAATTGTTCAAGGTCGTAAGTTTCTAGTACTTCTAGTTCTTTCGCATCAAGTTGAGCTTCAAACTCAAGTATTTCTTCAAATTCTTCTTCTGAGACTTCAACCCAGCCTTCATCTTCGTCATATACTTCGTATATAATGTCGTCATCGTAATCTTCATTTTCTGGTATGAATACCAAGTTATCATCTTCAAGAAACTCTTCTCCTTCGGTGTCTTCATCTTCTTCAATAAGTTCGATATCACCTGCGTCACCTCTTTCTATTTGTTCGTCAGTTAATTCTACACCATACAACTCAAGGTTCTTTTGTCTTTCTTGGTCTCTTTCAACAGTTCCATCGTCAATTTCTCCTTGAGTATATTCAGTTTCTTCACCACCTACAACAAAAGTTCTTGACTCTCTATCTCTACGCTCAGAATCAGTTTCTGAATATCCTGTTTCAGCTAAATTTTGGTCTCTTTCCCATTGAACAGCTGCGGCAATTCTGTCAGCTTCGGCTTGTGCTTCAGCTTGAGCTTGTGCTAATGCTTGAGCTGCAGCAGCATCGTCAGCATCATCTTGTGCTTTTTCATCAAATACTGTTAGTGTCGGTTCAGTACTATAGCTACTGTTAACACTGTTAGTAGTAGAAATGGCTCGAAGGCTGAAAGTATATTCTCCATTAGGGATAGCATTATAAGGAATAGTATACTCTGTGTCTGTAATGTTATCGACCTTAGTTTCATTCTCAGCACTTGTTCTGTAATAAAGTTCATAGTGGTCAACAGTTGCATTTCCTGTGTTAGGAGCATCCCATTCAACTAATACACCATCGTCATAAACATTATCTACTTCTGGATTCATTGGAGGTCCTAAAGTATAAACAATAGTGGTAGTAGGAGTAGTGCTAACTATAGTAGTTGTTATTGAGCCGTTTTGTGGTCCATGACACCAACTATCATTTTGAGTACAAGCATAAATTAGAAATTCGTAAGTATCCTCTAATACACCTGTCCAAGTGTAATTAGTAGCATCTGCACTTATACCAGTTACATAAGTAAATTCTGTATCATCACTATCTTTGTATGCTAATTTATAACTTGTCTGTGTTGCCCAACCTGTATTAGGTTGTGTCCAATAAAAAGTAACTCCTGTGTATTGATTGTCTTGATTTGCTGTAAGAGTAGATACACCACTAGCTACATCGGGTATTGTATAAGTAACTACATCTGTCCAACTAGAATATAAAGAGTTTGTATCATCATCTGACCTAATTTTAAAATAAAGAGTATCCCCAACTTCTAAATCTGTAAATGTAGAAAGTAAGTATTGCTTACTAAATGTATAAGCTGTATCTCCACTATCAGTTGTAGTTGCAACAGCTAAGTTTGAGTTTTGAAAATTGTCATTACTAAAAGCTACTGCATATCTTTCTGGTGTATTCGTATAACCTGTTGGTGCTGTCCAAGTAACTCCTACCGCACCACTATGTAAGTTTTGAGTAGTTGCTAAATTTGTAGGAGGGCCTACTCCTGCCGTAAGGCCATCATCATATTTCCAATAAATTGTATCTATACCAGACCAATCAGAGACAGTAACAATAAAAGTAGTAAAGTATTTTCCAGAAATAGTTCTAGTTATATCTTCATAAGTAGAATTGTTTTGGGCATTGTAACTAATAGTATCGCTAGTACTGTCTGAATAATTATATTGAATAGTGTAATTATGATTTACTCCAGACATTCTAAAACCAAGTTCTGTTATGTTATGGTCGGAATGAGGCAAAGTGAATGTATAAGAAGTAGCTTGAGCACTACCAGAGTAATTATCTTTTAAACTTAAAAAGTATTGTCCACCTACACCACAACAGTTTTGGTCATTTCTTATTGCAATAGTGCCTGTATTAGTTGGTATCCCTAAATCTGTTACTTGAGAACCATTACTACCATCAAATGTTTCTGTTTCTGTTACTTCTACTGCTAGAGCAGGTTGAATTGGAAAGGGATATATAAGTAGTCCTACTACTAATAATCGTAAAAAGGTTTGTATTCTGCTGATATTCACTCCTGCTAGAGGGTATTATATCATGAAAATTTAAGGCAAATCGTCTTCTGTTAAAGGCTCTGAAAAGTCTATGTGGTCAAGATTGTGCTCAAAAAGATATTCTCTGTTTTGATAATCCCAATCGCTAAGTTTTTTAAGCAACACAATTACCTCTTTGAGAAAGTATCCAAATATAAATCCAAAAAAATAATCCATAGCTGAAAATAATATCATAAACCTTTAAAATATAAGGTTTTATGTTGTTAAAAGATTGTTAACTAGAATTAGTCACCTTTGACTATATAAGCTGCAATTAAATCAAAACATCCAAAAAATAATGTTATACCTGCTGTAATGTATGCGGTTTCATATAAAGCAAAACCAAACTCTATGAAGTGAGCTAGTCCACCTATTCCTAAAGAGTAAGCTACATATTTTCTAAGCTTACCTCTTACCTCCGTCATATTCTTTAGCATGTCCCTCTTTTACCATCAGTTTGTTAATATTTACTCTATTAACAAAAAGTTCACCTAATATGCGACCATACTTACCTTTTCCGTGTGATTGCATTTCTACATCTTTAAATTCTACTTTGTCAATAAGCCACTGTTTCGCAGCAAGCCCTTTTGCTTTCTCCTCCAAATCTCTTGTTCGAGACTCTGGAGCGTTAATGCCCATAAGTCGTACACGACATTTATGCCACACATCAAAACCCAAATCCACTCTAACATCTACTGTGTCTCCATCTACTATTCTTAAAACTTCTACTTTATAATAATACTTCATATTTTACAAGCATCTCCACAATCATCATCATATTCGTGAGAGGTATCAATAAAAACAGGGTTTTCTGTAAACATATTGTCTGGAAGTACAAAATCATCTTCCATTATAAAAATTTCTTTACAGAACCGCCACCAGAACCACTTCTTGGTACTTGTGGTAATAAAAATTTACCACCTTCTCTGTGGTCATAGTCAACATAATTAACTGTTACCTCTTCACCCGATTCAATTGCATCTGCAATCGCCGGGTAAACTTTTTTATACGCCACAACTGAAGAGCCGACAAACCCGTCTTTATTTGTTATATTTTCAGTTTGATTAGAGCCCAAAATTAAACAACCGGCCGTCGATTCGTCGGTATTCCCCGTGTGCCATAAAATCCACTCAAAATTTGGAACATTATTGACATAAATCATACCTCGGTGCCAAGCACCATATTTTGCAGTATAACGATTGTGATAACCGCCTTCTGTACGAAGTGTTAGCTTATACTCACCTTCTGGTATACGGGTTTCCCCTCTAATTTTGTCAGCTCTAAATTCGTCTTCAATGGTATAGCAAAGAAACTTGCGTTCACCATCTGTGATATCAAATAAAATACCGTTTGTTGAGTCTTCTTGTGAACTTATTCTTAAAACTTCTAATTTCATTCTCTTTCCTTTCCAGCTTGTATTGCTGCTAATTGTCTTCGTTGTTTTCTATTAAGATTTGGGTATATGCTTTTAGGTAATGTGTAAGCTCTTTTTTTACTCATTATTACATTTTATACTATAAACGACAACGGAGCGGTTATACCGCTCCGAAGTCCACGCACACCTGCACTCTTTCGAGTGCTCTCATTTCTGAGAACTTAACCCTTTGGTATTTTTGACATAAAGTCAAATGGTGCGTCTTCCAGTGCGTTTTGGACTACGGCAACAAGGGCTGATGCACCAGCAATTAAGCCAGCCATCAAAACATCTGCTTCAAACATTCCTGCTTGATTAGCCATTAGTACGCCTGCAAATACTTGTACTGCAGTTCTAACAGCTCTTATAGCTACATCTTTCCAGTAACTGTTCTTCAAAATAATCTCCTAACTATTTTTTTGATAAGCGAAGGTAGTATCCCATGTAATTTTACCAACTATACCGTCAGCTTTTAATTCATGTTCATTTTGGAATTTAATGCAAGCCTGTTCAGACTTACCACCATAAATTCCATCTCCGCTAAGTCCACCAACAGCAATTTGCCATTGTTTGACATCTTGACCTCTGATTAAGGGAGAATTTCTCATAAAAAGTCTTCCCGGCCATTTAGGCACTTCAGAAAAGTCATAAACTTGTGTTTCTTTATTTTCTTTTACTTCTTCAAACTCAGTATCGTAATCATCAATAGACATTCCTTTCATATAAGAAAAGAATTTTTCCCAGTCGAAGTTATCACCGGGGTCTGTTCTTCTATCTGGGTCACATTCAGCATGCGAAATAAAACCTTTTTTACCTGCGTCCCACTCTTCTTTAGTAACTTTCTCCATCGGTATATCGTACAGTTCACATTTTTCTGCACACCAACTAGCTGATAGGGCGATTACTGCTTCTTCATAAACAGGGTCATCGCCCCATTTATCAGCAAAGTAGGCAATCTCCAACCCAAGGGATTTACTATTTTGTCCCCTGCAATGAAATGCTGTGTAATCATCTGGCACTAAGTCCACTATCTCTTTATCGTCAATTACTACATGAGCAGAAGCAGTTCTGTCAGTAGTTGAAAGATATTGTGCAATATTACTTGCTTGCGTCCCACCTTCTGCGGTATGAACTACAATACCTTGTATTGCTTTTGAGCGTGTTGAGTAATAATGACCTTGTTTGCCGTTATCACGCATCTTAGCATTTGGGTTTTCGTTTTCTACTAAATAAAAACTCATAATATTCCTACAATTAATGTAATTGTTTGTATTAATGCTAATACTACTACTAGTTTCTCTAATCTTGAGCTTTTTGATTTAAGCTGAGTTATCTCATACCAAATTTTATCTCTGCCTATTTTTGACATTTCTACTCGATTTGAATTGTCTCTTATTTGTTTTTTTAAATCGTTAATTGCTTTAAACATATCAGCAGGTGTTACATCTTTCATAAGACTTGCATATTATCCCAAGGAAGTTTGTTTTCTTTACTTTTAACAGAAAAAGTAAGAGTTCCAGAAAACGAATTTTTTCCACTAAGGGATTCAAACCATTCTGAACCACCATCAACAGAAGGTGCTTGCATAAGTGTTCGCTGACCTTCGTTAATTACAAATAAATGATGATAATGACCCGATAATAGAATGTCTACATCACCTGCATCTGTTTTACCAAATGCTTGTCCAGACAACCAATTAACAGCTTTTTGGTGAGAATATCTCCCCCCGGTGCGAAATTGGTGTCCATGTGCTGCACCTAAAATGACTCCATCAATATCTAATGTTAGGTAAAGTTCATTATCCGGTATAACAAAAGATACATGGTCAAATGCTTTATTTTCCGCAAGTATTTCTTGTGCGTGGTCAAATATAGAAACATCCATATTGTCACCCCAGTTAGTAAATGCTTTTCCATTTTTACGATTTTCACCGTGATTTCCGGGAACACATACTACAACTACTTTATCAAAATGAGGTGACCATTTTTTAAGTGCTTGTACTAATAATCTTCTAGCTACCATTTCTTGACGGCGTTGGTCGAGCTCGACTGAAAAATTTTGCATGGCGTAATGTTCTCCACACCCTTCGACGAGGTCACCTAATCCAAACACATAAAGTTTATTTATAGGATTACCTGCTTTACGAAGCTCTTTAACTCTATCAACAACATCGGGTATCATTTGAGTAACTCTTTTTACAATACCTTCTGTTCCGTCTCCATCGCGTTTTCCCATTTGCCAATCCGATAAACATACAACAAAACTACCGTTTTCTTTAGTTTTAAGTTTACGAGTTGGTTTTTTAACTTTTTTAATTTCTTTGACTAATGCTTCGTAATCAAAGTCATTTTCTAAGTGTTTTTTAGAACGAACATCTGCTTTATAATAAAACATTCTTTGAACACCTTCGGGTGTTTGCATATCCCAAGTTCTAACATGAACAGGTTCTATAATTTCAAATTCATCAGCATTAAAGCCAAGTAATTCTATATAGTTATCCCATTTTTTTCTAGCTTCTTTTTCAGATTTTACTGGACCAGAAGCTACATAACTTTTTCCGCCATTTAAGACTACTCCGGGTTCCCAACCTTTAGGATGTTCTTTTTTGTCCGCTTTTGCGTTTTGAACGCTTCTTACTGCTTTACTATACTCATCTAGACTTGACATCGTGCGTGTCCTTAAGCTGATGACGAAGAGTGTGTATTGATAAAGGACATTCTTTTTCTACCATAAGCCATCTTGCTATAGTACTTATTGGATATCCGTTATCTATTCCTTCCAAAGCTTCTGCCCAAGCTTGTCTATTTTCTGGAGTTTTTTCTCTCCACGCAACCCTGTTAGATTGACTATTTTCCTTTTCAGCAAAATTTTCTAAACTCATAAGTTTATTCTTCTTCTGCTAAAGGCGTAGGTACAGTTCTACTAGCTTCTAAGACTGTTCTAAGTCTTGAATTTTCTATTTCTTTATTTGCAACTTTTGCACCTAAATCACGAATAGTAGCGTCTGATTGTTGTAATTGTTGAATTAATGAAGTAACAGCATTAGTAAGCTGTTCTTTATTCATATCTTCTAATTTAACATTTTCTGCCATATGACCTCCAAGTCAGTTATTAATATACTTATTATAACAGGCTAATTGCAGGTTATTGGCTTTTAGATGATTTCTTTTTAGTCGTCAAATTGCTTACAGATTTTAAGGTACATATTTACCATATCGTCTGCGTCTTGAACTAAATTGATTCCTTTTATTCTCATATAATTAAACTGTTTTAAAACAGTTTCTTTGAACTTTTCGTCATCAATAAGTTCGTTTATAGCATCTTCACGCTTTGTCCCGTCTGGGAATTTAGGTATATCCATAATAGGTAGTATAACATGAAAAGCGGGAATGGTGGTTCCCGCTTTTCCCATAATGGTGGTTATGGTTAAATATTATGTTTTAAATTATACCATATAAATATTAAAATAAATGTAATGATTTAATTAAGCTTCTGAATACTCAATGTTTTTCTTTATTTCTTTAAACATATTTTTTGGTTGTCGTTTATGTATAATATCAAATAAATTTTTTGTACCTCTTTGATAACTAACAAGTCTATTGTTTTCTTGACCCCATTTTTCAAATAATGGTGTAGAAGTAAATTTATGTAATCTTACAGGTTTAGAAAATAATAACTTCATGTGTGGTTGATTTTTTACAAATTTTGCTTGACCTTTTAATTCTTGAAAAGCCCAAGCTGAAGACAATGCTCTTGGCATTTTATTAATTTCTAAAACTGCCTCAATATATTGTAAATTATCAAAATTAGACTTAGTTTCGTTCTTTTGTAATCCAATCAAAGCCATAGATATATCTGCTTCTGTAACAAAAATATAAGGCATAATATATTGAAACTGTGCTTTATATGGGTCATACCATAATTCTTGACCTGTGTGAGCTATTGTATTTTTACCCCAAAGATTTTCTTCTCTTACATCATTAGAGGTATAAGTAAATCCTTCAAATATATATGATTTTGTTTTATGGTCATTTACCCAATTAGGTTTTATTTGTAAATCAAATGGCGAAAGTAATAATCTTGTTCTTTGTGTGTAATCTGCAACAACTGGACATGGTGCAAGTGAAGGTATTTTTATTGGGTCTTTATAAATAGAATTAGGTATTTCTATATTTGGAAGTATTGTCCAATAAACATCTATTTTATTCGTCATATTTAGATTCCCAAGCTGGTCTATCTGGTAATAGAGACATTGTTAAAGCATTAGTCTCTCCATCTGGAGTATCAACTTGGTCAGCTAAATTTTCTAAAGTATTAGTAACCCAATCTGTGTATTCATCTCGTGTTTCAAAATAATAAAGCCCATTATGAGCTTCACAATTTAATGTAATAGTCTGCTCTCCCAATTCATCTCCAGTTACTGGATTATACCATTCTGGAACTGTTTCTGCAAATGAACATTCTGGAATAGATACTTCAATTACTGGTACTCTTTTGTCTCCTTGATATTCAACATCTTTATTATCAGTAACTATATCTTCATCTAAAATACCAAAACTTTCTAACCAATTTCTATGGTCTTCATCATCTGGATTGTACCAAATATTCATTATGAGTAACTTCCTCCTGTTAATAATCCTCCAGAACCAGCAGCTGAACCAGAACCTCTACCAGCTCCAGTAGAACCTCCGGCTGTTGTAACAGTTCCATTATTTGTAAAGGTACCTCCACATACAGCAACTAATGCTGAGCCACCAGAACCACCGCCACCGCCAGCTTTCAATCTGCTATGGTCACCACTTCTACCATTTCTTCCAGCAGTAGATATTGTACCACCTGATGCAACTGTAAGATTTCCTGAAGCATAAATTATTAAAGCTGCTGGAGTTCCTGTGTCACCACCATATCCAGCTCTTGAGTCTGAACCATTTCTTGAATTATTTGCACCACCAGAACCACCGGGATTTCCAGTTCCACCAGAGCCACCTGCATCTCCAGTCCAGTAACCCCAATGTGTATATCCAGAAGCACCACCATTACCACCATCTCCAGCATTTGCTTGGGCGTTACCTCCGCCACCGCCACCACCTTGATAATGGTTGTAATATGCAACTCCTCCAGAACCACCACCTCCAGAGCCACCAGAAAATATATGTCCAGCTGCGCCACTTCTTGAACCACCATATGAACCAGAACCACCTTGTCCACCACCTCCTGTAGTTAATCCCGAAGCTGTTGATGAACCATTAGTGCTAGCAGCAGCTGCGTCTGTTATAGCGATAGTTGAAGAACCACCAACTGCATTTTCTGATGAATTGATTGTCAAGTCAGTTGAAACACCACTCGAAATTTCTCTACCCTTATCGTACATTGATATAGAACCATTTACAGTCAAGTTACCATCAATATACATACACAATGCATTAACATCACCCGATGTGGTTAAAGTAAAACCATTTTGTATAATTGTATCACCTTCAACTCTTACAATCATAATTGTGTCACCCGAAGCATCAAAGTTTCCAGAACCAAAAGTTAAACCAGCACTATATTTTAAAAATTTAGCATTGTATGTTGTACCATTGACATTGATACCGTTACTTTCATAACCATTACCAGTTGTTACATCACCATTACTACCATCTAATCCTTGTGCATGAAAGAATAAATCTGCTGAAACATCTGTTCCTTTATAGGAAGCCCCGCTTAATGCGAAACTTATTCCTCTAGCGATACCTAAAGGTGACATTTTAACCGAATGCTAGTTGAGTAGTTAAGAAAGGTGTACTAGCGTCTTTAAAAATAAAAGTTAATATATCTATACCACCAGCGGTTGTTGTAAGAGTAAGTCCTCCTGCAGCTGGTGTTTTAGCGGTTACTGTACTACCACCATTTACTGTGACTGCATTGATTGCCATAGTCCTGCTACCTGTTCCGTCTTGAGTGACTATTAAAGCAAATGTAGAAACTCCATTAGTTGGTACATTTGTAAAATCTATATCTGTAACATTGTGTGCAAGAGTCACTGAACCTGTATTTCCATTTGCTAAATCAATAGCTAATGTTGTTGCTGATGTAACATCTTGGTCTGTTTCAGCATAGTCTTTTAATGTTGCTCCTACTAATGTTGCATTTTGTACTGCTCCATCTTTTAAAGATACACCATCTATTGTTACGCCGTTTGCTGAAGTTTTTTCTGCAATAGTATCTATTTTTACTGTAGAATTTACAGTAATACCAGCACTACCAACTCGTTCTTCTAATTCGTCTGTTTTGATTTTACCCAATTGTATCTCCTTGAACTGAATAGTTCTTTATAAGTTTAGCAGTCTTTATAAATCTCATTGTCATTATTATAATCCTATAATTTCTTCTATTTCATCACCTATAAATTCTTCGGTGATTGTATAGTCTGGACTTGAAGGAACTTCAAAATCTTCGTCCTCACTTTCTAAGGTGTTCATATAAACAACTTTGTCAAAGTTGCTTTTATCAGCATCTGTAGGAGCTTTATAATCTACAACACAATCACGGCCTTTAGCTTCACTTAAATCTGTACAAAACTTAATTGCTTCAGACATTGTTAAATCTGTACCATCAATAGCAGTAACTATATCTTCATCTTTGTAATAATCATATTTGTTTTTTTCATAATCAACTAATTTACCAGCAAAAGTAGTTTTTCCAGATTCATCAGAGCCACATATAAGTATTTTCATTAAGTATAAGTCCTTCCTAGAAACCAACAAGTATGGTTACTTGTAGTTCCATCATTGTTATAGTGTCTATTACCATCATTTCTAGTGATATTACCTTTCCAGTTATAACCTGTTCCACTGTCAACATGTGTATTAAAACCACCAGAACACTCATTAGAAGGGTTGTCTGCTACTAATCTTCCACCATCATTACTAAGGCTGTTATTATATTTTATCTGGTCTGATGTAAAAGCTCTTCGACCAGTACCGCCTGTAATCATATCACTATCTCGGTTATACCAACCTCTAGTTGTTGTGCCACCAAGATAATAATTCATAGTTTGTACTGAACTATGTTTATAAGATTTCCAACTTACATCGTTGCTATGGTCTTCAATAATTAATAATTCATTCCAGCTGTAATGATTCCAAGTTTCTAGTTTTAAATTCTTTTTTACAAGTGATGTCCAAGATGAATGAGCTGTACCATCGCTATTTTCAAAAACACTGCTATCCATATAGTTACCTTTCCACCAACTTTGTGTATCACCATATAAATTTGTTGCAGCAAAAATTAATACATAAGACCTTCCTGTGCTTTGATAATTCATTTCACACCAAGCTAAATCAGTATCTGAACCGTTGTAATTTATATAATAAAGACCACTTGGAGCTGTATTACCACTTGATGAATATACTTCATCTGCACTTGTAGCAGGATTATTAGCTAGTTGTCCTTTATAAGTTTGCCATTTTTCATCTAATCTACCTATATGATTTTCGTTGACACCAAATAATCCACTTCTTGTAGCAGCATCATGATTTCTACCTCTTTTACCTCGAACACCGCCGTTATAAGAAAAACCCATATGTTACTCCTATGTTATCTCTAAAACGGAAACGACTATTTCAAGGTCCGAAGCAGCACCAGCCCAAGCTCTCAATTGGTCACCAGCTTCTAAAACTAGCTTTCCACCTATAGGATTGAAAGCAGAGTCTGCTGGAACACTTATAGTATGAGCTAACGCTTTTGCTGTTGTTGTAGAACTATCGTAATAGTCTACATAAACATCAGCTGCGTTTGTACCATCTACATTTGATACTTGACACAATATCACTATTGCAGTTGTGCTACTAGGACACTGATAAATAGAAGTGTTAGCAGATGTTCCTAAATCTGCATTAACGCTTTTAAATGCTTCAGCCATATTATCCTCCTAGTGCTAGAACTAAACCAATAGACGCTCCTGCAGTAGGATGAGCACCTGTAGTGACTAATACCCATGCAGAACCGTTGTAATGGTTTATTTGATTTGTTGTTGAATTATAAATAGTCCATCCAGCTTGTGGGCTAGAAAGAGCATCTCTTTGTGTGGTTGTGTAAGACTTTAATTGAAATGGAGCTGTCATCTCCACTTGATTGGCATCGTGATTTTCTATTTGATTAACTTTAATTTTACCCATTAGACTACTACCATTTCTCCTGCTACTGTTACAGTTCCCGTGAATGTCACTTCACCAAATAAACCTATATTTTCTCCTGCTGCAATTGTTTGTGTTGCAGATATTGTTCCTGCGTGTCTCACACCTACTGCACCTGCTTCAATATTTATACCCGCACCGTCAAGTGTAGCCATCTTAGTTCCTGCTATGTCAACATCAATTTCATCAGAAGTGGTAGCTCCAATTTCAATATTTGTATTCCCGTCAGCATCTGCAATAATTGTCCCGCCTCCAATATCAGTCCAAGAAGAAGCAGTGTTAGAACCATCACTTCCAGTGTATACCTGCATTTTGCCATCAGTCTCATTAAATATAATCATACCCTGCTTTACTGTACTTGCGGTTAAATTACCTCTCTCTGTAGTTGAAAATCTAGGTACTGTAATACCAATAGCACCAGTCTCTGAGCCGTCAAAAAACTCTGCGACACCGCTACTATCGCTACTTGTAAAAGTAACTCTTAATGGTCTATCTCCGTATGTTGTACTCATATTATTACCAGCTCACCGTTCCACTACCTGCTGTTATTGTGGTTACTTTTTCTGTACCAACTGTGACACTAGAGCCTGTTAAACCTGCACCTATTGTTATATTTTGACCAGATGGATATCTAAATATACAAACACCAGAACCTCCACTACCAGTAGTAGCACCACTATGATAAGTACCTGTTCCACCACCACCACCACCTGTGTTTGCAGTTCCAGATGTTGCTGATGTATGAACATTTTGACCACCATTATTTATACCACCATTTCCACCGCCACCAGTTCCACCTAAACCTTGCCAAGAACTATTACCACCGCCACCAGTGTAAACGCCACCGCCACCACCGCCAGCTCTTGCTACTGCTGAACCTGTTATTGATGAAGTTACTCCAACTCCACCGTTACCTGCTTTATTTTGAACACCTGTAACACCGACAGCACCTGCTCCACCACCACCACCTGCAAAGTGACTAGAAACATTAGAACCAGCACCACCTGCATAACCTTGACCTGTTGTGCCAGAACCACCTGCAGCATTATGAGTAGCACCACCACCACCAGAACCACCATTTGAACCAGTATGACTGTTCCATTGTCCACCAGAACCACCACCTGTAGATGTTATTGTAGTTCCATCGCCAGAAATTACACTATTAGAACCTTCATTACCATCACTTCCAAATTCAGAAGAACCACCGCCTACAACTCCAGCTCCACCTGCACCAATTGTTACTGTATAATTTACTCCTGCAGTAACTGTTATAGTAGATTCAGTAGAAGCTCCACCACCAGTATTTTCACTAGCATAAGAGTTTCTATAACCTCCAGCACCACCTCCACCTCCGTGTTGGTGACCACCAGCTCCACCACCTGCAATTAATAAATATTGCAGTGTAAAACTAAATGTGTTACCAGACATAGCATTCCAAGATGTACCGTTATATACATACAAAGTTCCTTCAGTTGAGTTATAAACTGTATCTCCAGCAGCCATACCAGACATAGCATTCATTTGAGTTGTTGTTTTAGAAACAAAACCCAAAGATGAACCCATTTGAACACCAGCATTTGTGGTTTTTTCAGATAGATTATCTACCTTTAATTCGCTAGCCATTATTCTTCAACTATTTCTTCCCACTCACCTTTGTTATCGTTCCAAATATAATTCTTTCCATCATCTGGATAGTCTTCTGGAGCTTCCCAAAGCCAAGTTGTTTCGTCTAATACCCATTTTGAATAAGGTTTAGGAGCTATAAATACATCGTTTGTTTCGTCGTATGTAAATCCTATACCTGCATAGTTACCTCTAAAAGCAGTCCCACTATCTGTGTGTTCATTGCCTACAGTATTGTAAGAAGTTCTCTTGCAAGTTTGACCTCTAAAGTCTGCATAGAATGCTTCCCAAGAATCAAATTCATCTGGTAAGTCATCTTTTGCGTCTTCGTCAATACCTACGATTACTTCTGTAACTATGTTGTTGTCATTGATAAATGCGTAATGTGCCATTATTTCACCTCCCTTGTATTATACATATTAATCTTATACTTCTGTTCATTATGAAAAACTCACTGTTCCTGTTCCTGCAGTAAATGTAACTACTGTATCAGAACCTTGTGTTGCTGATGAACTTGTTAGACCAGCACCAACTGTTATTGTTTTTGTACTTGGAAATCTTAAAATTACTATT
>Ga0163179_10001395_pt1 | contig 17134 bp, 16 predicted proteins | sample AtlANTMetagenome_FD_109643 | JGI IMG/M metagenome (GOLD analysis project Ga0163179, IMG submission 109643) | Marine eukaryotic phytoplankton communities from the Atlantic Ocean - Atlantic ANT 2 Metagenome | ecosystem: Environmental > Aquatic > Marine > Oceanic | place: North Atlantic Ocean... | reverse complement strand
ATGCTAAGAAAATGATTAGACCTGAATTTTATGGTAAAATTCATTGTAAAGACTTAAACTTAGTATAAGTTAATTAATTCTTTACTAACCTCTTAAATATGAGGAGGTTAACTTAGTTGAAAAGCCCCTGCTTTTTGTAGGGGTTTTTCTTTTATAATGATATTTATATATGAATTATATTTTATAATTTACTAGCCTAAGTAGTCACTAAACAAGGTTAGTATAAAAAAAATTAAACAATCCTGAGAGTAGTGACTCAACATTAGGAGAAAAATAATGGCAAAAAGAATAGGTAAATTTAAAGTAACGAAAGAAATGAGTGCAATTTCTTTAGCTGATGGTGGTACAGCTACTAGTAAAGTATCATTAGCAGGTGGTCACTTAAAAACAGTAAAATTAAGTGGTGGAGGAACTACTGTTTTGACTGCTGCAGATTCAGGAGCAACTTGTGTATTTGATACGGCAGGTGCATCACAATTCACATTACCAGCACCAGAGTTAGGAATGTATTTTACATTCATTAGTGCAATTACGGCAACAGCTGACCATGTAATTCAAGCAGCTACAGATGATCATGGATTTTTAGGTGGTATGATTTATACACAGCTTACTTCAACTGCAGCTGACCAATGTGATTCATTCTCAGCAGCTACTGATGGTAACAATGATTTCATTACTTTAAATGGATCAACATCAGGAGGTATTGCAGGAAGTATAATTCATTGTGCAGCTATATTAGGTACTTCAGCAGCTAAAACTTGGGTGGTGAGTGGTAACCAAATAGCTACAGGCGCTATGGCGACACCATTTGCAGATAGTCAAATATAATAATTAATTAATTTTTAATTAATAATTAAACAACTTAAAAGGGTAAGATAATTTCTTACCCTTTTTTGTTTATATTGATATTTATATATGAAGAATAATACCCATTTTGGAGAATATGAATGTCTAAATTTTTATTTTTATACGAAGACCCAACTTCAACATTACAAGTTACTGGTTCTACACCGCACGCTATTTATGATACAGATTCAGAATTTCAGAGTGATAGTTTAACAATATGTAAATATGTAGCTAGAAAACTCGGACATCCAGTTATGCAATTGGAGTTTAATAGTGGTTCTATATATGCTTGTTTTGAAGAAGCAGTATCAGAATACTCACAACAAATAAATCATTACAATACAAAGAATTGGATGTGGGAACATTATGGTTCAACTGCAAGACAAAGTGGTTCTACATTAGGTGATACTGGTTCTCACGAACCAGAAGCTCCTCATATGGGAACATCATTTTTACTATCAGAACAATATGGTGAGGCTGTAAATGTAGGTGGTGGAGTTGCGATGTACACAGGCTCAATAACATTAACGAGTTCTCAACAGGTATATGATTTACAAACAGAAGCATCTTACTCACATACAGGTTCTTCTAACAATCAAAGACTTGAAGTTCAAAAAGTATTCAATCAAGGTCCTGCTGCTGTATCTAAATTCTATGACCCGTTTGCTGGAACTTATGATAACATTGAATTATTAGATTCATTTGGATTCGGAAATGTATCACCAGCAGTATCTTATATATTAAGACCTATATCATATGATATAGCAAGAGCAGGAGCTATTGAAACAAATGATTTGATTAGAAAATCTGCTTATTCGTTTGAAATCATAAATAATGAAATGAGAATATTCCCAAATCCTGAAGATGATGATAATGGTGAAAAAGTATATTTTCATTATTATTTAAAAGAAGATAAACAAGGTGTAACGAGAACTTATACTGATTCAAGAGTATCCGATCCATCAAACATACCATATACTTTTATTACTTATCAAGAAATAAATGCTGCTGGTAGAAATTGGATTCGTAAATATACATTAGCATTAGCTAAAGAATTATTAGGTATCATTAGAAGTAAATATGCTTCATTACCACTTCCAAATGGTGAAGTATCTATGGATGGTGAAGCTTTGAAAGCGGAGGGTAGAGAAGAGAAAGCAAATTTATTAGAAGAGTTAAATACTTTCTTAGAAGCAGTATCATTAGCAGAGGGTGCTAGAAAAGAACAAGAACAAGCTGAAGCTCAACAAGCTGTATTGAATAAAGCTCCATTAAAAATATACATAGGATAAATAAATGTCTCAAACAAAACCATTTTTTATACCACAAAAAGAATTTGATTTAATCAATCAGATGAATGAAGAACTGATTGACGAAATCATTGGACAATCGGTTGATATTTATAAAGTGAATGTTGAAAGAACAGAGGATAATGTTTATGGTGAATCAACAGCTAAATATTATGATATTGGATTTAGGGTAAATTGTTTAATTGAATATGCAGAGCCTGAGGTAATTCAAGATGAGTTTGGTGTTGATGTAAATGGTAATATCAGTATGTTTTTCCAAAGAGAAAATTTATCAAGTGGTTCATTAAATTTTTATCCTGAAATGGGTGATATTGTGGATTGGAATGATTTCTATTGGGAAATCAATGGAACAACAGAACCACAATTATTCGGAGGACATCCAAATTTTAAACATAACATTGTAGCAACAGCACATCGTTCAAGATTATCATCGTTACAAATAGAAGAAAGACCAAGATAATGGCTGTTCAACAAATAACACATAAAAAAATTACGAAGTTTGATACTTCTAATCCTAATTATCAAGAAACACCTAAACCAAAGGTTGAAGTGAGTGGTAATGTACAAGAGGATGAAGATATGTATGGTGAAAGAAAACATCATTACACACCTGAACCGAATGGTAATTTAAAGATGGAAGAATTAATGGGTAAGATGTTAAACAAGTTAGATAACATACCTGGTGGTAGTCAAACAGGTGTAAAAGCCATTGAAGTAGATATTAAAAAAGAGATTGCAATTGGTAAAGCTGATATGAGTAGTATTAAATCAGAAGAAGTAAAAGGTAAAGTTAATAATAAATTAGATAAATTAAAAAAACTGAGAAGACGAAATGGCAGTAAATAAGATTACAAATAAACAAGTGGTTAATAGGGAATTAGTCAATAGAGCTACTGAAGTTTCTACTAAATCTACAACTGTTCGTGGTAATAGAGAAACAACTATTATACCAGGTAATAATTTATCAGATAATTATTCTATTACTTTAAAAGATATTGATACTGCTGTTTTGAATCATATAAAAGATGTAATGAAACCAAGAGTTAGAGAAGCTAATGAGACTTTTAAAATACCTGTTTATTATGGTAATGAAGAAAGATGGAAAGCTGCTAGAAAAAGAGGAGTATTGAGAGATAAAAACAATTCATTAATACTTCCATTAATAATGTTAAGAAGAACAGAGGTTGCAAGAAATGATTTATCAGGACAATCTTTTCCACATGACCCAAAAAACAAATTCATAAGTGTGGTTAGAAATTCAAGGTGGAGTAAAGAAAATAGATATGATAGATTTTCTGCACAACAAGGTGTCCAACCTGTTTTTGAAAATATCGTTACTGGACTGCCTAACTATTCAGATATAACTTATGAATTTATACTATGGACTAATTTTATAGAACAAATGAATCCATTAGTGGAATCTTTTGTCGACCAATCACATACATATTGGGGTAAGGGTGAGGATATGAAATTTATGTGTATGATTGATAGTGTATCAGATGCTTCAGAAATGAATCAAGATGGTGAGAGATTTATAAAATCAACATTTAGTGTAACTACAAAAGCATATCTATTACCAGAATACTTAAATTCAGTAATTACAAATAAAGTATCGAATATGAAAAAATTCACAACACCATCAAGAGTTAGTTTTGGATTTGAAGGTGATGCAACAGACGAACAAGTAGGAAAATAAATCACTTGTTTTGATAATTTATATATACTTATATATAGATAGTAAATAATTCACAAATGGAGGTTATAATGCCAGAAGAAGTAAAATTCACAGAAGAAGAACTAACACAAGTTCAAAATATACAAAAAAGTTATGTAAATGTTCAAAATCAATTCGGACAATTAAAATTAGCTCAAATCAGATTAGATAATCAAGAAATTGATTTAGAAAATTCTTTAAAACAGATTCAAGAAGAAGAGCAAAAATTTCTTGATGGTATAACAGAAAAATACGGACAAGGAACTTTAAATCCTGAAACAGGTGTATTTATACCATCAGAATCTGAAAATAAATCTGAATAATCAAAATAAAATCATTGTTTGGAGTTTAAATCATATATTTATATATGAATAATACTAATGCGCAAAAATAGTATTTACCTCAAATTAAAAAGTTAACTTAGGAGAAAATCAATGGCCGAAAAGATTATAAGTCCTGGTGTATTTACAAATGAAATAGACCAGACATTTTTACCGGCTGCTGTAGCTGATATTGGAGCTGCTCTAGTTGGACCAACACTAAAAGGTCCTGCAGGAATCCCAACCGTTGTAACATCATTTTCTGAATTTCAAAATATATTCGGTGATGTTGTAAAAAGTGGTTCGGACTCAGTTCAATTCTTAACATCACATGCAGCAGAAGAATATTTAAGAAATTCAAGTACCTTAACCGTTGTGAGAGTAATGGGTGGTGATTTTGGACCAGCTAGTGCTGATGTTGGAACAACTGGTAGTCAAGTTGCTGCAGCGTCTGCAACTGCTTCCATAACAATGGCACCAGCTGCTTTCGGAACAGCAGTAGATGATGAAACTCAAATTACTGTTGGTGGAACAGAATTTAGATTTGTAGCAGCTAATCCTGTTGGTGGTGTTCCTGCAGATAATTCACCAGTATTTTTCCATGCGACTGGTTCAGATACTGCTGGATATTTAGACAATTTAGTTGCTAAAATTAACACAGCAGCTATTGGTGTTACTGCAGTTGATGGAGCTACTGCTTTAGTTTTAACAGCTTCAGCCGCTGGAGTTTCAGGAAATGAAATAACAGTTGATACTGGTTCAGGAACTACATTTAGTGATATTGCAACACTTGAAGGTGGAACTGCTACTGGTGGTTCAACTTCAAATGCTTTTACATTAAAAACAATTGCTGATGGAACAATAATGAATAATGCTGATTCTACTGCAACTACAAATAGTGTATTAACAAGTGGTTCAGTTCACAATGTTAGATATGAAATCACTAATGTAAATTCTAAAAAAGGTACATTTACAGTAGCTATAAGAGCTGGTAATGATAACCAAAAAAGAAAACAAACAATAGAAACATTTACAGGTGTGAATCTTGACCCTAACTCACCAAGTTATATTGCTAAAGCAATTGGTGACCAAAGACAAACTGTTAAAACAGATGGAAGCACAAAATATTTACAATTAAGTGGTTCATTCGCTAATAAATCTAAATTTGTAACTGTTGAAAGTATTACAAATACAATTGATTACTTAGATGAAAATGGAAATGTTAGAGTTCCTGGCGCTTCAGCTTCACTTCCAAATCCAGGTAGTGGTTCTTCACTTGGTGGATTTAGTGGTGGAACAGATGGTGCTGTTGGATTTGATGCTTTAGGTAATTTTAATGGAACTACATCACATCCAATTAACTTTTATGAAAACATTAGTTCAACAAACTCACAAGGACTAATACCAACTTCATTAACACACCCTTCTGGTGGACTTGAATATGCACAAGCTCTTGACTTACTTGCTAATCAAGATGAATTTGATGTTAATTTAATATTAATGCCTGGTGTGGTTCATAATGTTCATAGTGCTATTACAAATAAAGCTATTGATGTATGTGAAGACAGAGGTGATTGTTTCGCAATTATCGACCCTGTTCTTTATGATAAAAATCCAAGTAATGCTATAACAGAGGCTGAATCAGTTGATTCAAACTTTGCAGCTATGTATTACCCCTGGATTAAAGTACCTGATTCACAAGTGGGTGGATTCCAAAGATGGGTGCCACCATCAGTAGTATTAGGTGGAATATATGCATTCAACGATAGAGTTGCTCACCCGTGGTTCGCTCCTGCTGGATTGAATCGTGGTGGAATCACAACTGCTATACAAGCTGAGAGAAAATTAACTCAAGGTGAAAGAGATGAATTGTATGATGTAAATGTTAATCCAATTGCTACATTCCCTGGACAAGGTGTAACGGTATTTGGACAAAAAACATTACAGAAAAAAGCAAGTGCATTGGATAGAATCAATGTAAGACGATTATTAATCAGAGTTAAGAAGTTTATCGCAAGTTCTTCAAGATTCTTAGTGTTTGAACAAAATACAGCTCAAACAAGACAAAGATTCTTGGCAATTGTAAATCCATTCTTAGAAAATGTACAATCACAAAGTGGTTTAAGTGCATTTAGAGTAGTAATGGATAGTACGAATAACACACCTGATACAATTGATAGAAATCAATTAATCGGACAATTATTCTTACAACCTACAAGAACTGCTGAGTTTATTGTGTTGGATTTCACAATACAACCAACTGGTGCTTCTTTCCCAGAGTAATTAAGTAAATAATTAAAAGGGATTTTGAAATATAAATCCCTTTTTTTTATATTTTTAGATATTTATATATGAATATAAGGAATTTCAAACAGGAGAAATTTAATGGCAGAGTTTATTGAACCAAATGATTTAATGTTTACACCATTTGAACCTAAATTAAAAAATAGGTATATAATGACTTTTGCTGATGTTGGCATTAATGCTTATTTAGTAAAAGCGATGAATCGACCACAACTTGATTCAGACGAAGTGATTTTAGAACATATAAATACCACAAGGTATGTTAAAGGTAAGTCAAGATGGCAACCGTTAGACATTACTTTGTATGACCCAATTGTACCAAGTGCAGCTCAACAAGTTCACGAGTGGATATTATTACATCACGAGGCTGTTACTGGTAGAGATGGATATGCAGACTTTTATAAAAAAGATATTACATTTAATCTTTTAGACCCAGTGGGTGCTAAAATAGAGGAATGGCAATTAAAAGGAGCTTATATTCAATCAGCTAATTTCGGTGATTTAGCATTTGACGCTTCAGACCCTGTTGAAATTACTCTAACATTAAGATATGATTACGCAATACTTAATTTCTAATAGATTAAAATAAAACATAAATTAAAAAACCCCCAATATACAATAAATATTGAGGGTTTTTTTATTTTATATATATTTATATATGGAGAAAGTAATGAAAACAACATTTAATGAAATAATAGAAATAGTTTTAGAACACGAAGGTGGTTATGTGAATGATCCAGATGATGCTGGTGGTGAAACCAAATATGGAATCGCTAAAAGATGGTATCCAAGTGTCGACATTAAAAACCTTACCAAAGAACAAGCTAAAAAAATATATCATACAGATTATTGGAGACGAGGTAAGTGTGATGAAGTTCCTGCACAATTAAGACATATTTATTTTGATATGTGTGTTAATTTTGGTAGAAGTGGAGCTGTAAAAGTATTACAACAGGCTGCTAATTCTAAAAACAGAGATAAAATAAAAGTAGATGGTGGAATGGGGCCAAATACTTTAAATGCTATTCAAAACATCTCATTAGATAGAGTAAGAGCATATCGTGTGTTACGATTTGCAAACATAGTTATAGACAAACCAAATCAAGAGAAATTTTGGCTTGGATGGTTCAGAAGAGCTATCGAAGTTTAAGTTATAGGAGAAATAAAATGGCAAACAGTAATGAATTATATGAACAAATAGAAGAGTTATTTGAAGACTTTCAATCAAATCATAAAGTATTTTCAGAAAAAGGTAATAAAGCAGCTGGTGGTAGAGCAAGAAAATGTATTGGTGAGATTAAAAAATTAGTTACAGGTTATAGACAAGCGTCTGTTTCCGAATCAAAATAATCGGAGGTTATAATGGCAGAAGAACAAAAATTTCCAAGTGAAATGATTGATTTACCTAGTGAGGGTAGATTGTATCCAGAAGAACACCCTTGTTCTAATGGAAAAATAGAAGTCAAATACATGACTGCAAAAGAAGAGGATATTTTAACATCACAGAATTTAATAAAAAAAGGTTTAGTTATTGATACTTTATTAGATTCATTAATATTAACTAAAGATGTAAAAGTAAATGATTTATTTTTAGGTGATAAAAATGCTATAATGGTTGCAGCAAGAGTATTGGCTTATGGTCCGGAATATTCGTGTACGATTGATAATCCAAACACTGGAGGAAAAATAGAACATACATTTAATTTAGCTGATTGTGCATATAAAAAATTACCTGATAATGTAACAGAAAATAAATTTGAAATTGATTTACCAATATCAAAGAAAAAAGTTTGTTTTAAGATATTAACAGGAAAAGAAGAAGATAGTATTCAAAAAGATATACAATCTTCACAAAAGGTTGGTTCTCAAATTCCACCTGAACTTACCACACGATTGAGATATTCTATACTATCAGTAGATGGAGATGAAACCGCTTCAGTAATTAACAATTTTGCTCAAAATATGTTAGCTAGAGATTCAATGCATTTAAGAAAAGAAATGAGAAATGCAACACCTGATATTTTATTAGAACAAGAGATAATGATAGAAGGGGAGTCCGTCAAGGTAGATATACCGATGACGGTTGGGTTTTTTTGGCCTAAAGCCTGAAAATAAATCTGAGCTTCATTCACAAATTTTTCAATTAATGTATTTTGGAAAAGGTTTTAATCATTCCGATGTATATAACATGCCTATATATTTAAGAAATTTTTATTATAAAAAATTACTTGAAGTGAAGAAAAAAGAAGCTGATGAAGTAGAGAAAGCTCAAAAGAACAACAAATCAATATCTACACCGAATATCAATCCAAGATTTAAAAGATAATTTTTCACAATTTTGATATTTATATATGAATAGATACATCTAATTAGGAGAGTATTATGTCTAAGAAACAATCATATATGAATAAAGAAAATATTCTAGCCGAAGGATTTTTCAGTAAATTGGGTAAAATGTTAGGGTTATCATCCAAAGAAGAAAAAATACTCAAAAAAAATCCAAAAATAAAAGCTGCATTAAAAGACTATAATGATAGCTGGAATAAATTAGAGAAAAAAGTTCAACAACAAACAGGCAACAAAAATTTCAAACTACCACACACAAAATTTAAACTAACTGATTTTTTATAGAGAGAATAAATGGCATACAATCCAAAAGACGATAAAGGGTTAGAGTTTACAAAAGGTGCAACGCAATATACCTTTAATACAAAAGAGTTAGCGGAACAGCGTAACCTTATAAATGAAATCACTTTAGATGTAGATGCGATGAATGATGGTTTATATGATGTTAACAAATCATTAACAAAACAAAATGAAAACTTTGCATCCATATTAGAGGAAAAAAGAAAAATAGCTGGTACTGATAAGTTGTCTTATTCACAATATCAGGCTATGGTTAAAGCTGTAATATCTGTAAAAGATGGTAGTAAAGATATAAATGATTTAATGAAAGAACGAGCTAAAGCTCAAAAAGAAGGAAATAAAGACGCTGCAGATATTTTTGATAAGGAGATAAAGAGACAAAATGTCCAAACAGCTGTAAATGATGGTATAAAGCAAGCCGATGATTTAACTGGTGGTTTAGTTAACCAAGCTCAAGGCGCATTAAAAACATTTAAACAAATGGGACCTGCTATGGGTGGAATTACACTTGGAATAGCAGCTGCCATAGCTTTATTATTAACATTCAATGAACAACAAGAGGCTATAGCAGACCAATTTGGTGCTATTGGAGCTAATGAATTAAATAGTTTTAATAATCGTTTAGCTGTGGCTAATCAAGAGTTCATAGCAATAGGATTAAAAGGTGCAGACGCTCAAAGAACAATATCTACTTTAGCTAATGATTTTGGAGTAGCTTATTCCGAAGCAGATAAAATGGCGGTAAGTGTAGGTGAATTATCCGTAGCTACTGGTTTAAGTCTTGATAGCACAACAAAATTACTCGGAACACTTAAAAAAACACAAGGTTTAACAGCTGACCAAGCTAGTGATTTAATAAAATCAACACAAGCATTAGCAGTTGCAAATGATGTCGCACCTGATCAAGTATTGGAAGATGTCGCAGGAAATACAGAACAATTTGCTAGATTTGCAAAAGATGGTGGAGAAAATGTTTTAAGAGCAGCTATTCAAGCTAGAAAACTTGGGTTAAGTTTAGATTCAGTTGCTAAAACTGCTGAAGGTTTATTGAATTTCCAAGATTCATTGAATAAAGAAATTGAAGCTTCAATAATGATTGGTAGAAATGTGAATCTACAAAAAGCAAGAGAGTTAGCATTAGCTGGTGATTTAGAAGGAGTTCAATCTGAAATTTTAAAACAAGTTGGTAGTGAAGCAGAATTTAATAAAATGAATGCAATGCAAAGACAGGCTTTAGCAGACGCGGTTGGATTACAAACTGCTGAATTGCAAAAACTTGTGGCTGGTGAAAAAGAAGCTGCTACATTACAAGGTGAAATGGCAAAACAAAACATAAGCGACATAGTTTCAGAAAATGCTATAACAGGAGCTGCTGAAATGATAAACCAATTAAAAGCATTGGGTGTCCAATTAGCTAGTAATGTTGGTCCTGCTCTAAATATGGTGGTTGGAATTTTTAGTGGTTTTGTAGGTGCTTTGAGAGAGTTAAAAATATTAACACCATTAATTGTTGGGCTTCTTGCTAGTGTGACGATTAACTTATTAGCTCAAGCCGCAGCATCTATAAAATCTGCATTTGCAACAATGCAATTAATAAAAGCTAAGTCGTTGGAAAGTGGTTTATTAATGAAAATTAACAGATTTGGACTTAAAAATGTGGCTATTGTTAAAATGAGCAATGCTCAGCAAGCAATCAAGAATTTTTTAGCTAAAGACTCTATTAAATTTTTAACATTACAAAATGCTTATTCATCTCTGAGATCAACTATTTTAGGTGGTGAAGCTGCAGCTTTAACTTCATCAACTGTAGCTGAAAATATAAATACAGGAGCCAAAAAGAAAGGTATTTTTGCGACACTAAAGGGTATTGGAACTAGTATAGCATATGCGGCCGCGAAATTTTTTGAAGGAGCTGCTTCAATGTCTGCTGCGACTTTTGGATTCGGAACTGTTGCAGCTATTGCTATAGCTGCTTTAGCTGTTGGAGCTATGTTAGGCGCTGTTGCATCTGCTAAAAGTGCAGGTGATATAAATTCACCAGCTAAAGGTAAAACAATGGTATCTACCAAAGAGGGTGGATTATTTAAATTAAGTAAAAATGATGATTTAATGGCTGGACCTGGTTTATCAGGCGCACTTGGTGGAGGTGGAGGTGGAACTGATACCTCAAGATTAGAAGGTAAACAAAATGAAACAAATTCAAAACTGGAAAGAGTTGCTAGTGTCTTAGAGGGTGCTTTATCAGGTCCAAGACCTGCATTAGCTAGGGCTATGGGTTCAACAGTTGGTGATACTGTTGGTGAAATGGCTTAGGAGATTGTAATGGGTTTAGAAAATTTAAAAAGTGTATTTAATGATGACTTTGAAAAAAGAAAAGAAGCATTTATAAATAGAAATGTAAAAGATATAGATTCTACCTCACCTATAGTTGGATTACATTCATCAACACCACCTTTATCAGAACTAAATATAACTTCACTTAAAGATAGTAATGGTTGGGAAAGTCTTTTTAATTCAAATCACACACCAAATGATGGTAATCCAAATAGTATTTTTAAACCATATTCTTATGGGGGAAATGTTAGTAGAGGAAATTTAAATATTAAAGGACCAGTAGATGGTAGATTCGGTTTTGGTGGTTCTACAAGAACATCAGCAATTAGTGCGATTGGAAAACTTATTGGACAAATTCCATTTTTAGAAGGTGATACACAACAATTTTTGCAAGATGCAGGAAAAGAACCATATATTGTTAGTAGAATACCAAAAACAGATGGTATAAAAGGTGGTAGATTGATAAATATGGGGAGTAGAGATTTTCCATTTCTTCATAATTTAACAGACACAATGAGATTAGCTAAATTCTTAACATCACCAGCTGGTGTATTATTTATAGCTAAACAAAACTTTTTAGGTAATCCTGATTCACTTGGCACCGCTTTAGGGTTAAAGACAGGTCTTGGTAAAAATCAAAAGTATAAATCAATATACAATCCAATAAGCACACTAGCATCTAGTTTCTTGAGAATCGGTGGTGGTACAATTGTAAATTTAGATAAAACTCAACCGGATTTAGGACTATCTATATTAACCCCAAATCAATATCCTGATTTTAATCCACTTGATGATGTAATAGCAAGAAATTCAGACATAACAGCCAGTCCTGATGTATTTAGATCAACTGGTAAAGGTTCACCTATTGCTCACCGAATAGCTAGTAACACCGATGCTAACAAAGTAGATACTAAAAAAATAAATGATGTTGCAGTCAAGGGTAATAATTTATCTACTCTTAGAGATGGTGTTCAATTCAAAAAACCAAAGTATGGACCATTTAGTGAAAATGATGAATCTTACAAGGGTGAATTTACATTGGGTGATAGTTTTCAAGCTTTTGTAGATAATCCAAACGATTCCTCAACACCATTTGTAGGTGATAAAATGACTTTAGCACCAATGATTAAAGGTGAAAACTTAACATCAACCACAGAAGGAACTACAACTGATACAGAAGAAAAAATGAGTGCAGATTTAACTTCTGAAAAAGAGGGAATGCCATTTTACTTCAAAGATTTAAGAGATGGTGCTTACATATTTTTTAGAGCATATCTTGAAGGACTAACGGAAAACATTACACCAAATTACAACCCAACACAATATATTGGAAGAAGTGAACCTGTTTATACTTATGGTAATACAGAAAGAGATATTAGTTTTACTCTAAAGTTAGCTGCTCAAACAAAAGATGAATTGCCTGCGATATATAAAAAATTAAATAGATTAACATCAATGTGTTATCCTGAATATTATACTGATAATGGTGTTAATTATGGAAATAGAATGAAACCACCATTGACTAAATTAAGAATGGGTGAACTGTTTGGAACTGCTAATAATGAGTTAATGGGATACATTAAATCAGTAAATTATAATGTAGAGGGAAATGCAACATATGAAACAGCTCCAGGTAAAAGAGTTCCAAAATTTGTAAATGTATCACTTAGTTATCAGGTAATTCATGGAGTAGTTCCTCAATTTAAAGCCAGCGATGGAAGTGATTATAAATTTTATGGTTATGTAGGAGATTAATAATGGCTAGATACAATAATACAAAACAATATAGAAAAAATAAAAAAAGTTATTATGGAACTACCATTTATAATAAAGTAGAGAAAAAAAATACTGATAGTTATTTTATTGCACAAGATGGTGATAGATGTGATAATTTAGCTGTTAGGTTTTATGGTAACCCTAATTTATGGTGGTTTATAGCTAGAGTCAATAATCTAACTACAAATAACATACCAGCAGGAACATCAATCAGAATACCAGCAACACTCGAAGACGCTCAAGGTTTATAAAAATGGCTGGAATGAATAATAGAATGTTCGGCGAACACATTGATGTGGAAGTTAGAAAAAAACTTGAAGAAAGACAATCACCTAATGGTGAAGTTAACTTCGGAAATTCAGTTAAAATTGATAAAGATACTGAATTTTCTTCTAAATTACCATTTGTTCGTATGTGGACTTCATTAAAAATAATTCAACCAGGAATAGTTGCAGAAGATTTACCATCCCTTGCAGAATTTGAAGTTGGTGAATTTGCTGGTTCTTCAAAATCAGAATTAATACAAAATGCACTAAATAAAGCTAAAGCATATGTGGCTGATTTAGAAGCTTCCAAAGCAACGGAAAAAATAACCACACAGATAACAGCTATATATGATAAAGATGGAAAAATAGAAAAAGTAGCTGTTAAGGGTAAACAAACCAGAGACCAGACAGACTTTGTTAGAAAAGTATACGAGGTTGGAAATTACACATATCAAGAAAATTATGGGACAAAAAATGTTAATGAATCATTAAATGTTTTTACAGAGGACGATGAATCAACACCAGATATAAATGAACAAGAAATTGCACGACAAATGGGAGAAGAATTTTTTCCACAACAATTAAAAACAAACCCATTGTTTAAACCACAAGCAGGTATTACATCCATTTCATCAGAAACTGAGGGTATGTTGGGGGTTATTAAAAAAACAACTGTAAATTTTAGAGTAAATAATTTTTATGATTTTGATAGAATTTATAATAAATATTTTTTAAGACCTGGTGCTCAAATATTTGTTGATTTTGGGTGGAGTGATATTGAAAATTTATATAGGCCAGAGGAATTAATAGACCATAAAAAAGGAACAGAACATTTTTTATACAATAAAGAAAAAGGAGAAACAGAGGGACGCGTAACAAAATACAGAGGAGATTTTGAAGTAATACAAGGTATTGTTACAGACTATAATGCTAAAATAAATGCAGATGGAACTGTAGATTGTTCTGTTACTTTAACATCATCAAATCAAGCTTTGTTAAGTTTTTCAACAGATGATGATATAGTGACTCGTGTTAAATCAATATTAACTCGTGGTATATTGTATTTAGGTATTAGAGCAGTAGCAGATACTGAAGAATATGGAAATGATTTAAAACAATTAACAAGCACACCAAGTTTAAATGAATTATCACCAACAGAAATAGATACTTTGGATAATAATTTACAATTGTTAGCTAGAAAAGAGTTCTCGGGTGATGCAGGTCCTCAAGGTAATTCAATTAGAACAGGTGTATATGTTGATTCATTGAATGCTGATAATTCTTACATAGCTTGGGGTTTATTTGAAGATTTTATTGTTAATACGCAATTTGGTTTTGGAAAATCTGGAAAAGATATAAACGAAGGTAACAATTTTGAAGTGAGAATGGATTCATCTAATTCTTTTACAAAATTTAATAAATTACAAATGGAAAAGCAAAAAGTTCTTGGTAAAGTTCCTGATGATGCTCCAATTTTTATGTTTCCAGAGTGGTGGTGTTTTCAAGATCCTGAATTTGATACTCAAGTGGAGGGTGGTTCTTATTCTTATCAAGTTAATAAGTGGCCTGAAAGAAATTATAAAACACATTATAATGAAAATGGATTGTTTCAAAATAAAATTGGAATTTTAGGGGATGATAAAAATAAATTTCATAGAATACCTTTAAGAGAAGTTTTTGTAAGTATAGAGACAATAGTTTCAGCTTTTGAACAAAATGATACAGTTAAAAAAGCTATACAACAAGTTTTAGATGATGTGAATGAAGATAGTCAAGGTTTATTTAATTGGCATTTATTTAGTGGAAAAAATTCAAATTCTCAAATATCAATTATTGATAGAAATTATACTAACCATGAGGAGTTACAACAATCGATGGTTGATGAAAGTCAATATTTTGTGTTTAAGGTTCAATCTCCTAATTCAATTGTTAAAGATTATAATTTAGATTTTAAAATACCATCGGGTAATGTTGGTAATATGTATGCAGTTCAAGGTATGAGTCATGGAAATTCACTTTTTTCAATCAAAGATGATGTTGATGCGGCTGTATCCACTATCGCTAGTGATAAAGATTCTTTATCAGTAATTTATGAACCAGATGTAGGTTCACATAGATTGGAACAATTACTCGATAGAAAAAATGATTCAGAGGCCTATGATGTTTTTAAATCAATGGAGGATATGGTTACAAGTAATAATGTGTTTAAACCAACCGTAATGGAAAGTCCAAATATAATCGAGGACGATTTAATAGAAACAGATGCTGTTGAATTAGAGATTGAGGGACAAACAACAGATTCAGCGAAAGATGCTGAGAAAGCAAAAAAAGAAACAAAGCCGGAAGATAGAATTGCTAGAAGTGATGAACTTTTACAAATGCAAGGATACAAAGTCGCTAATTCATTTAAAGAATATTATGATATACGAACTGTTAAAGAAGAGGTTCACAACAATATGTCTAATTTATTACCATATAATTTATCATTAACTATATTTGGTATATCATCAATTGTTCCGGGTGATATATTTAAAGTTGATTATTTACCTAAAAAATATTTTGATAACACATACTTACAAACTATGAAAGTATCACATGAAATTGGTCCCGGTGGATGGTTCACTACATTAGACACACAGTTTAGACTTAAACCAGGACATAAAGGTGAAATTTATGACCAAGTGGATTTTTCAAAAGTAAGATTATCACCTAAAGCTTTACAAGGTTTAGGTTTAGAGGAAAAAGTAGAAACCGATGCTGGAAGGTTAAGTAAAGGTGACGATGTAACGATGACTGAATTAAGTCAATACATGACTGATTTAAGAATAGAGTCTATTGCAGAAAGTGCAATTGATTATTCAATTTATTTTAGAGTAAGTGATGCTCTTACTGGTGAACTTGCAGATGAAAGTGGTCATATTAAAAATATAAGAGGAAATTTCTTAGCTAAATTTAAAAGTGAAGGTGATAGAAATAATGCATTAAATTCAATCTCTTCTGATTTTAAATCTACTGGTGGTGCTGGGATAGGTCATGGTTGGGATAAAAAAGGACTAATTGGTGGATTATTTGCTGTAGGAGCACCCGATATTCAATTAGTAGAGGGTGAGGAGTTTGAAATGGCTATTCACGGAACTACTTATGCTATTTTTGATCCAAAAAGTGAATATTATAATCAAACAAAAGAGTTTTTTAGTAAGTATGTTGGAGGTTCAAGGAGTAAATATCTTGCTACAGCTGCGAAAATTATATCAGATCCATATAAATATGCTCAAAATCAAGGTTGGGTTGATCAAGGAAATGAAGTCTTAGAAGTGGCTAACGACTTTTTTGGTTTAGTTAAAAGCGGAATTTACTACTCCAGCCCAAGTTTAATGTTACAGGATTATTTTTTTGGAGATGATGACGACACTTAAAAAAAAGCTTGTTTTTTATAAATAAATGTTATATATTGTAATACGATGTATTGTATTATACCTATATTTAAAGAACCATTCTTACATCCATTACATAAAGATAATGGATTATCAGCCCTATGGGTTCAAGAAATATCTAAAAAAGAACCAATGTTTATCATAGAACAACATCCTGATTCAGATAAAATGATGGAAGATTATT
>Ga0163179_10001394_pt1 | contig 17139 bp, 10 predicted proteins | sample AtlANTMetagenome_FD_109643 | JGI IMG/M metagenome (GOLD analysis project Ga0163179, IMG submission 109643) | Marine eukaryotic phytoplankton communities from the Atlantic Ocean - Atlantic ANT 2 Metagenome | ecosystem: Environmental > Aquatic > Marine > Oceanic | place: North Atlantic Ocean... | reverse complement strand
GTTCGATTGCCTTCACCCCCGACCGATTGTCTATCACCGATTGAGGACTTGCTCATCAAGAAAGGGTTGTCCAAAGCGATTGATTCCCGCTTCGTCTCAACGGTAACTCGTGAGCCTAGAGTAACCAATGGGAATCCATTCCAAGTTGAGGTTGGACTCATCTTTGGTGGAGATTTACCAGGGGATCAACCCATCCAAGTTCTTCGATTCGCGAATCGGGTACCTCTGATGTATCAGCAAGGTGGATGTTTATTGACCAAGGCCCTAGAATCTGTAGATTGGAAACGATATGGGCTTGACCACCCTGGTGGGCGGGGGATTCCCAAAGGGCCTGCAGCCGTATTGATTCACCTTGCCAGTACCAACGTTCAGTTTACCAGTGAAGCAAAAGAAGCGCTTTCGGATAACGTCGATGTATTCGATGAAATTCGTCTAGCAATGCTAGAGGTTGGGCGTGGATTGCGAAACCATCTCAAGAAGCAAAAACAGAAGGCGAAGGCGCAAGAAAAATTCGAACTGGTCAATATCATCTTGCCTGAAATTCATGACAAAGCGATTGCTATTCTCGAAGCCAAACCTGTGCCGCTTGCTCCAGTGATTACAAAAATCATGAATGCTGTATTCCTTGAAGATAAAGTCGAGTGGGACTCAGAGACAAAAGAAACTCGAGCCACAATTGAATTGTATAATTATACGGCTAGGCCGAGGGCTTACACGCTACTTACAACGTGGCCAGAACGTGAAGGAGTGGAGTTTTCAGAAAATGAGCGAGGAGGTCGTCGGGAAGCAAAGGGCCTTTGGACTTGGAAATTGGAAACATTAAACCCTGGGGAATCCACGACGTTGACCTTTACTGTAAAGGGATTGAAAAAAGGTGACTGGTCAGATATTGACATCTTCTTCCGCGGGGCTGGTGATATCATAGGTGCCACGAAACTCGATGAGGAAATCCTTGCTGAGATGCTTCGAGAAGAAGAAGCGGGGCTTGAGTCTGATGAAGATGAGATAGATGGAGATGATGCTTCGGATACTGAAGAGGCGGGGGCTTTAGACGAATCAAACGAGGGCGGTGAATTAGCGGTTGAGGATATTTCTGATGCTGAAGAGCCTGTCAGCAACCCAGGAGATATCATGTCCTGGAATAGTGGAGGTGATGAGATATGAGTGTGACTCAGCGTAAAACAAAGGAAGAAGTTGTGGAAAACCTCCACGACGTAGCTCGAGAGATGTACAAGCGTATGGCAAAGGGTGAAGCGCCAACAATGACGTTGCCTGTACGTACCAAAAACAACATCGGATTCGATAACAAACTTGGTGTGTTCAAGTATGGAAGTAAGCGATCTATTCGTGACGCTACCAGCCTAGGCAGTGCTCGTCAATTGCTAAGAGCATTGCACATCATCGAATTCATTGAAGAGATGATTGGGAATCAAAAATCATCTACACTTCGTGAAATGTATTACATTTCAGAAGGTTGGGGTCATGGAAAGTTTGGTTCGCAAAATGAAAGTAACAACCTCGCGGAAGATTTGGAAATCGTGACCAAGTGCTTGCGTGAGGACTTCAAGCTCCGCCCTGAGGAAGATGGGGCAAGGATGATTGGTAACCTCACGCTGAATGAGCGAAATCGACGTGGAGAATGGATGAGAATCAATGCGCGAGATGATGTTGGCGATTCTGGCTATGGTGTCCCATACAATGTGGAATCGGAAAAAATCGAATTGATTGAACATGACATAGATTTCATTATGGCCATCGAGACTGGTGGTATGTTTGATCGATTGGTGGAAAACGGATTTGACGAAGATTATCGATGTGGATTATTGCACCTCAAAGGTCAGCCTGCTCGCTCAACACGTCGAATCATGAAGCGTATGAATGAAGAATGGAATCTACCAATTATCGTTTTCCTGGACGGTGATCCATGGTCGTTCCGAATCTTTGCGAGTATTGCCTACGGTGCTATCAAGACCGCGCATATCTCTGAGTATCTGGCAACACCTTCTGCGCAGTATCTCGGGATTACTGCTGATGACATTGAAGCGTATGACTTGCCTAGCGACAAACTATCCAGTAAAGATGTGGAAGCACTCAAGGCAGAATTGAGCGACCCTCGATTCGCTGACGGTTGGTGGCAGGAACAGATTCAGATGATGTTGTCGTTGGATAAGAAAGCTGAACAGCAATCATTGGCAAAGTACGGTTTGGATTTCGTGACAGACACATACCTACCTGAAAAATTAGCAGAAATTGGGCTTGGTAACTAAGCATAACTCAATTGAACGTTGACCTTGAGGGGTATGTGTGCAAGAAGCCTCGAAGTGGCCGAAAAAGCTCGCTGCAGCGGGCGTAATCATCCTGTTAATTTCGATTGCTGTGTTGGTTTCAAACATTGATGAATTTGAAGAGGCAACAGATCCGAGTCACAATAGTTTACTCGTACTAGATGGTAGTGAGAGTGAGGAAATAAATCTCAGCAAGGAAAGTTCCTATCTATTGTTCCGATTAACAAATACTGACCATAACTGTTCAATTGTAGAATTGGCAACAGATACGGATGTGACTATTGGTTCACCGGGATGGGTTCAGAGCCCCAGAGAGGGAAAGGAAGGTGATTTTTACTACCCTGTAGGCACATTTATCCCAGATGAAAGTGGACTGCATATCATCGAAAATAATGCTGAAGAAGGTGAAATGCTATGGATACTTGATGAAACTGACGTTGAATACAGTATCGTGCTAACCATATCTGCAAGTTGTTGTGGAATTTTTTGTGGTAGTGGATTGATTCCGCTGGCTTTCATTCTCTGGAGGAATGGGAAAAGAAATGTTGGCAAGGCTGGATTGGTGATGCAGACCGCCGATGGGATGCTTGTCCCCATAGCACCCGCTGATGGCACAATGCAACAACGAATACCCACTACGGATGAAATCTGGAGAAGTGTCCATGGTGGTGAGGTTCTGAATCTGACTGTAGAGGAGCCTAGGGAGCCGGAAGTACCCGCTCCATTTGCGGATCGACCTGATCGAAGCGGAGAGATATCAAGAGCGATTGATGAGGTCGAATCTGTGGAAGAAACTGTCTCTGAATCGACCTCTGTAAAGTCCGATGTATCCCAAAAGGGCTGGAAGTCATGGGATGAAGGGTAATCCAGACGAGCATTCATAGGAGTCCGATGGCTAGTGAATATCGGGTTGTGAAGTGGTTACCGATTTCGACACAGCGCTTTCCATTCTGGAAAATCGCACTCGACGGTCTATTTTGGAGCATCTTGTGCGAGAGGCTCACTATCCATTGCAATTGGCCGAATTACTCGGCGTTTCCCAACAAGCAATCATGAAACACCTGAAGGTACTGGAAGATGCTGGATTTGTGGTGAGTGAAAAGGTACCGAGTGAGAAAGGTGGGCCACCTAAGAGAATCTATGCAATTACGCAGTCTTTCTCTCTTCGACTCGATCTAGGGCCTGATCTATTTCGCGCCGAACATAGGCAGCTCCCCCAAGGTGGCCCGACACGACTCTCGAATCGATTGCCTGAGGACGCATTGGGCGTTGCAGAGCGCGTAGGGACTCGTCGTCGATTACCGATGGCTGAAGCCCTGACGATGTTGTCAGAACTAAATGACGAATTAGATCGATTGGATGCTGAGCGAGATGCTCTGATTGCGCTACATCAACAAATCAAGCAAAAGGCGAGTCGAGTCGTCGATGATACGTTCGATGTGTATGAAGAGCGGCAATTGGCCCATGTTCTACTTGAGGCTCCTCGGCGCCCGGTTGATTTGGACCAATTCTGTGCAGGCATGCAAATTCAGCCCCAACGTGCTGAGGAGATGATGGATACTCTCCGCGGCGTGATGATGCGCCAAATCGGGGCGGAAACGGGGACCATTATCGCCACGAGTGACGACCGGCTGCTGCCTTGGTGGCTGGCCAAGGCTGACCCAAAGTAGATTCGATCAGAATCTCAGTTCTTCGTCGATGTTCGACATCATACTGGATTGGGCTGCAACCTTGTCCAATGCTTCTCTTCGGCGGGCAATCATGACCATGCCAGCAACCGCCATCAAGGCGATTGTGAGTAGCAGAATCATCGTCGGTACTGACCATTCGCCAGCTACTTCGAAGGCTACATCCAACCAACCGTTCTCACTCGACAGCTCGCCGATGTTCTTCCGGTTGTTGTTCTCGTTGGCCTCGATGATGAGGTTGCCTGGATCGACAATGACCTGTACATCGTGGTTTCCTGCTGTCACTGGGTAAAGCAATGTGATTTTCACCGGTTCTGAACTACCGCTGTCATCTGGTGGCATGATTGCACCGATGACTTGTCGGTATGCGATATTCTCTTCAGAGCAGATGTTGTTGCGTAGATTGTCTTCAGTCTCATCTTCACAGAGAACGATATTGATGTCTGTCGCGTGTACGTTACCAGTATTGGCAATTTCAACGACGACTGGGATCATCTCACCGACTGGTGCGTCTCGGTTGTCTGAATCGATCTGATAGTTTGTAATCTCCAAATCTGGTGCACGAAGACGGATTCTCAATACCTGCTCGTTTGTATCACAAGGATAGACATTATCTAGAACGCCATCATTGTCCATATCGATTGTGCAACTGTCTCCCCATGGAGATGTTTCATCGGTATCCCCATTGGGTGATGTGCCGTAATTGGACATGACCTTGATTCCGATTTCACGATTGGCAAGAGTAGCGGTTGGACTGATATCAACAATCACAATCACTTGTACGGTGGTGTAAGCATCCATCTCTGCTAGGCTCCAAGTACCGTCTGCATGGTAGGCACAGCCATACTCAGGGGCTGCCTCACCGACTTCTAGTTCAGTACAGGGTATTTCTCGAGGTAATTCTGTATCGAAATCTTCAACCATTGCAAATTCAACAAGCCAGTTCGACAATGAACCCATGCCTGGTTGTTCATTCCAATCACTTCCACTCATGGTGTGGTTGTGTAGCGTGGGGATGTCGGGGACGTTTCCATTGTTGGTCACATTGAGTAGGTAACGTACGGTTCGTCCAGGTGCTGTCGTCTTAATCTGGCTCTCGACTGTTTCATCAATCCAAATCTGCATGTCATGGAATTGGTTGACTGTGATATCAAACAACATGGCATCGCGTTCGTCCGTACCATCGTAGTACTCCTCACTGAAAGCCTTCAATACGACTTGGTAATTACCAGCGACGATTTGTCCAGGGATGTTGATTTTGACATCAACGGTTTCTGCATCATCGCGTTCAAGTTCGGAAAGTGTAGCACGGGGAATCTCGATCTCCCACAGGAGTTGTGTTCCGTTGCTATCTGTGATTGAAGCAGTGCGCAAATCGTAGCGATCTGGACCATTTCCTTGGTTGGTCGTAGTGATTGGAATCACAAGTTGCTGACTCGGGTCGACACTGTAAGCAGTGTCAGGTGCATCCATCTCTAGGTCGTAAACATGCTCGACGTTTGTTGAGAGGATGACCGCGTCAGATACGCGAGATGCACCTTGAAGGTGCGCCTTGACCGTGATGGCTGGCCCCAGGCCTGCACTTGCATTTGTGGGTGCGCATACCACTACTCCAACCTCATAGGGGACATTGATTTGTGACCAATGTCTTGGCTTGCTCATCTCTCCTTCATTGCCGCCAGGTGCATTGCTGAAGTCGAGGTCGACTGTCCAGTGGTCGTATCGCCACTCGTTCAATGGCATGGCATCGGGCTTAGCTTCAGGCGCACCAGGGGTGGTGAACACTAGGTAACCCGGTGCGAACTTCTTGATGACATCAATGGTGTACGTGTGACATTCACCGGGGTGAACGACTTCGGATGTCCGGTAAATATCGAAGATGATATTTCCAGTCGAACGAATACTGACGTTGACCCATAACTCAAGCACATCATAGGTGCCCTTGTCCAAACTCTTGATCGGTTCGCCCATCGACCATCCCTTCAGATACAATGCGAATGTACCCGGGTCTTGCGTCGTTGGTACTGAAATCTCCAAGTTCTTCGTCACCGATTGTCCAGGATCTAAACTGACCATCATCGGGAAGTTGATTTGCCACCCCCATGGCAATAGCCACTCTTGTTGACCTTGTAGTGTGGTCGGGTCATAGAAGGCGAAGGAATCAAACACGTTACCTGTATTGGTAATCGTGATTGAGAAAATCGCAGTCTCTCCTTGCTCGACATCGGACTGATAATGACTTGTTTCCAATTCAATACCGTGGACCACGTCCATCATCGTCAGTGTCAATCTATCGCTACGAATCGCTGGATCCTTGTAAGATACCGCCGAGACAAAAATCGCTGCCAACTCATCCTCGTTTGCTTGATAGATAGATGGGGCTCTGACTCGCAAATAAACACGAACCGATTCACCACCGAGCAAGAAGATCGGTGTCTCAGGGAAAATTGCAGTGTGATTGTCGGCGAAGAACAAGTTCGCAGTCCAATTTACAGGTACTCCAGTCAGATTAACCGAGAAAGTGTCTGCAACCAAATCAATCGGGCCCGGAGTCGAGTTATTGACGGTCAAATTGTAGATTGTTTGCTCACCAGGCTCTATCACGTGGTAATAGGTCTCGTCGTCAGCCAATTCGACATCGACCTGGCCCGTTAGAACGTGAGTGTAACACAAGGTGTATGCACCATTATTCGAATTTTCATTGCACTTGTTCGTATCAGACCACGCAATATGTGCACCGCTCCCCATATCATTGGCAAAAGCGGGTGGTTGCGATAGTTCGACTTGTCGGCCGCTATTTGGGCCCAACTTATCGCTATTCCAAGATGTGACGTCAACCCGCTCCCACGGGTCCAAAACTGCAGCTGCAATACTGTTCAATGGCCAATCGGGCGCATCGTTGGTATGGTTGAGACGAGTGTACATGATCGACTCGCCCTGCGAGGTGTTTGAGTTCTCAAGCCACGAAATGTGGACGTTGTTCTGGTTATCCGCAAGAACCTGAGGCATGTAAGATGAAGCGCGATAGTAATCGTTGGGATTGACATTGTTTGCTCCTTCTACGTATGAAATTCTAGTATCTACAATCTTCTTGATACCGTACGTCGGTAGACCACCTGAGACACCGTCCCACTCAGCAGCGCCCTTGAGGCGTAGGCGAGTGTAGTATACCTCGTAATTGTCATCCTTGTCAAATCCATAGTCCCGGGTGTCCATCCAGGTTAGATGAGTATCACCGCTGTTGTCAATGGCCAGTGAGGGATGGAGGCTGAATGCATCATCCAAAGTCACACGGGTGTCGTTAACAACCACAAGATGGCCGTATCCATTGGCATCCTGACTAGGGCCTAGATCCTCTGTGTAGCGATTGTTCGATTCATCGGTACCAGATTGGCCGTAAACCCAACCTGGAGCTGGATTCTGAATCTTGGCATAGGGATCCAAGACTGTCATGTAGATCTCACGGCTGTTGTTGGTCGCTAGGAAAACCATGGCTTCAACAAGTGTATCCATGTTGTTGCTTCCAGATGCTGGGAAGGCATACACTTGGCCACCAGCGTCAGTGTTGCGAGTTGTTGATCCGGGGCAAATTCGAGTGTTTGTATTGACCTGGCCGTTAGGACATTCTGAAAGGTCATGCATATGGCTTGCAACTTGGTTGTTGGCGCCCCAAGATGATCCATACAAACCAACAGGAATGACGCCTGCAGTTACACATGCATCGTGGGCCTCGTTGATACTGGCAATGTCATCGGATTGTTGAGGAGGGTCGCCACCCTTGGGTCCTTCATCACTGATTGGAATAACAATCTTGGTTGCGTTTGGATTCCATTTGTGATCATGAGTGGTCGGAGGATTACCTGGAACGTTTCCGTTGTTGTCAACCCATGACAAGCAAGCCCAAGTGCTACCTGGACCCCAGTCTTCACCTTGGTATCCACCGCTCTGTGCACCACCGTTGTAGATGGTAGAGTGGAGCTTGATTAGACCGCCGGAGTCATCGCCAATATCGAGATGGTTGGCTCGTGGATTCTCGTGATGGGGCTGGTTTGCGCAGGCACCACTTGTCGCGGCACTTGGGTAAAACCCACCGAGTGCATAGAGGGTCTCAAAGACTGAAATATTCGCTTCCTGAAGCATGGGTTTGATTCCTTGGAAGCTACCACCGTTTGACCATGAACCGCCGTAGAATACCACGCACATGTCAGCCCATTCAGAATACATCGAACCCGATGTGTCAATCGGAGATACAATCTCCACCTTTCCACCCCGCGTATCGTCCCATGCGATCTGCACAAGGTCATCAGCATCGATGGCGATGTCAGGGTGCCCTTTGTGACCGATGATTGGGGTCAACAATGTGCTATCTATTGCAGTGATAGCCTCTCGTGAGGCTTCATCAATTTCCAAGAACTTGTAGTAAATTTGTGGCTGCTGGAAATACTTGTCATGTCGATCGTAGGAATCTTCCCACACGATGTGAGCGTTGTTCTGGCTGTCCACTGCAATCGCCGGCCAGTCGCGATTTTGTTGTCGGCGAGTAACCTCTGTATCATCGATAATTGAAATTGTGGAGTCGTCTGCTGTTGAGCCGTCCTGATCGTCCAAGCTAGGGTCGAGTAGCGTGTACAAGATTTCGTGCTGACTGGCTTTATTGGCCCACACAATGTGAATTCGATCATCACTATCGATGTCGATATCAGGGTGCCAGGCACGATGGCCGCCACCATTGGAGATTTGAGTGACATCAATCACTGTTTGAGCTCGAGGGTCCAGCATCGAATAGTAGAGATGCTGTGTATTTCGGCTCCACACAACGTGGATGTTTCCTTCACTATCGCTTGTCATTGATGCCATTCGTTCATTGACTGCGCCGCCATCTACGATTTGTACGGCGTCGGTAATGACCACTGATGCACCTTGTGCAACGGGTGGTGTATATCCGATTAGCAGTGTGCTCATGACAAAAATCATCACCATTGTGATGCTACTGTGTTTGCTGTTACTCATTATCATCGACCCCTGGAGAACCTCTCCAGCGTCTTGACAATGCCATTCCCCTCCTACTTAACCGAACCCCTTTGCGGTCAGTACGCGCGTGAGCGCGCGCGAGGGGTGTTAGGCCCATTCAGATGGGTCGAAACCGGTTCCAAAACCACCTGTTTCATCGGTTTCGACTTGTTTGGTTGAAGGGGTAGAGTCTGGTCCGGGTTTAGGGCCTCCTTTGGCCCAATCATCCACAGGTCCGGGTTTCCCAACACCGGGCCCATATGAGAATTTAATTTCATGAATCAACGATAACTTCGATAGCCACAAGCGACGCAGTGTTTGCATCACCTCATTTTGAGTGACACCATCAAACCATGTCGGCATCGAGAGGTTGAATGCTTGTAGGGGACCGGGCTTTTGTTCTCCATGTCCGACATGAAGTACCCAATCCACATGGGCTCGAGTCAGTTGTAGACGTGTATCATGCAGCCACTCTTCCCACCCTTCGGGATCTGTGTTTGCGTGTTTGCTCATCTCATCTTGCTGTCCGGCATCAACTTGCGTCACACTAGATACAACAAGCAGATTACGCTCTTTGGGAGACAAGACATTGAATAGATGCCCGTGCTTTGTAGGCGGGTAACGAACCAAGAAATGAAAATCGGCCCGAGGGTCGTCCCGCTCCTTGATTTCAAGACCTTCTCCGGACAACCAATTTCGGACTTTGTCCTCGATATCCTTGGCCTGCATGGACCGTTGGCATACGGCGACCTATTTCAGCGCAGCGAGTAAACTGGCAACTTCATCGACAATGGCTTGGCCTTCTGCATGTCTTCGGAACCGATTGATTCTGCGGGCGTTTCGGGCGGTGATGTGTAAATCCCAGGCAACGAGTGCTATCTTGTTGGATAAGTGGAACAAAATGGGCAATGATACTGTTACGAGTAGAGTCCATTCACGCAATTCAGGGAAATTCATCCAGAACATAATGGACAAAGCTATGATTGGGATTGGCCAAATAAGTAGGGGACCAAGCATCGATGCCAGTAGATGATACGTCGTTCTAGCATCCAACCCCTCGTCCGTACGGTCGCCCAATACTTTGCCCGCGAAAATCATGAGGCCGCTTCCAGCCAATGTGAAAGGCATGGAAAGAATGGCAAGAAACAATGCTGGGAATATGGCCAATCGTTCTGTGATACGTGGTTCTCTTAACCCATTTACATCCAATGCACGACCGTCGAGTCCTGCGGCATGCAATTTTTCGGCTACTTTATTTGCACTTGATTGAAGATTAGTGAGTGGCTGATTGCCACTTCGAATCTCATCTCTAGTGTTGCGGGCTGCCAACACCTCTTCTCGCCAAGTAGCGAGAGGTTTACCCTTTGCAATTGCGTCAAGGTGGCCCAGGATATGCCAACAACGGTGCTCGTCCCACGCTGAGGCGTCGGGCGTCATTGGAGCCAAGCGATTGCGTACTTCGTCGCGCAATTGGTTAACGCGTTCTGCGGGCGCTTCTACCCACTCACCTTCCATCAATCGGGCTCGATCTTGGGGGGAATGAATAGCACCATCAAGTGAGATCGGAGCCCCATATTCAAACCATGCATCGGTTCGGAAATACCAAGACGTTCTGTAGTGCAAACCCACTGGTAACAGGTGAGGTTCTGGCAACTCCTTCTCATGTGCAATCGAATTTGCAGCAATCACGGAACGAACGGGCCCTGTACGAAGCCTGCGCATCTTCGAATCCTCATGAGATGTTCCTTCTGGAAAGAGGGCAGTACCATGGCCATGTGCGATGCATTCAGCAAGAGTGAGCATGGTTTTTCCATTGATTCTAGAGCCTGCTTCACTGGATGCCCCCCCTCGTGCCAGCTCCGCTTGACGAAGGACGGGTTGTGCGCCCGATAAGGAGGCGATGGGGCCAATGATTGGTCGCGTAATCAGGTCGTGCCTTCCACCAAAAACAAGCATCTTCGGTTGCGTAACAAAAATTGTGCTCGGATCAATCAACCCATTTGTATGCCAACCCACTGTGAGGATTCCTGCTTCATCAGAGATGTGCTCTTGACCGGTCACTTCGATGGTGCGAAATTGCTGATTCATCGCGATGCGGCATAGACCTCGCATCATACGGTAGAACCAGGTCACACCAGGATGATCTCCAGGATTTGCAACGGTACGTCGCTTGCTCTCGATTTTCTCAAGATTGATTCTGGATGCGCTCTTTGAGAGTGTGGGGAGAATATCCCCATGATGGTCTACAGCACCATCATCTCCAGTTTGAACTGTCTTCTCTGCCATGCAATCACCCCAATTAGTGTGTTTGTAATCGCTCAGCAAGTGCAGCTAATATGGCAAAGTCAGGTTCTGCAGAATCTTTTTTTTGTGTCCACATTGGGCGACGGGTCCCTTCAGCGACTCGAGGAATCACGTGGAAATGTACGTGGGGGACTTCTTGTCCAGCCAGGGGGCCATCATTCAGATTGACAGTAAAATCAGTCGTTTCAAATTCGACTGAAAGTCTACGCTGAACCTCGATTACACCATCCAATAGAGCCCTTCGACTTTCATCAGATAGTTCTGAAATTCGTTGCGCTTCCTCCTTTGGCACCACCAGTGTGTGACCTGGTCGATGTGGGTTGATATCTAGGAATGCGTACCACTCTTCGCCCTCGGCGACCTTGGATGAAGGGATTTCGCCGCGGATGATTTTTGTGAACAGGGTCGACTCGACCATGAAGGCGGATTGGGGTCCTCATCAAGAAACCGACGAATCCTGCGGGACCTGAAATTGTAACAAAGCAAGTCTGTACAATTCGCCACCGTTGGAAAAAGGATCATGACTACCAAACACCAAAGATACTGCTGAGGATTCCGTCGTAACTGATGCAATCGACAAGAATCTGTGTTGGGCTGTTGTTTCGATATTGTGGCGTATCCAAGTCGAATTCTCTTGCTCTAGGACAATGATTTGCGTTCGAGGAGTTTGTTCGGGGAATTGGTTGGTGTCTTGGAAGAAGGTGGCAATGATGTCGAGATCGCCGTCGCTATCAAAGTCAACGAATGCGGTATCATATGCGCCCCAATTTCTCACGAGCTCGTGGTGAGTGAAAGAACCGCTTCCATCATTCTCCAACCATGCAACTCCATGCAATTCATTCGGGTCAATACCTTGTGGTGTATCGAAATCCATGGTATCGCCATTTGTGAAAACCAAATCCTTGTCGCCATCAAGGTCCAAGTCAATCGCCTTGAGACCGCTCATTCCATAATGGGTTACGTTGGCCTTGTAAAGGGACTCCACAGAAAAATTGCCGTTACCGTGGTTGCGATAGAGCATGACCTCTTCAGATAACTGTGACAAAATCGCAACGATGTCAAGGTCTCCGTCTGAATCCACATCCACTGGAAGAGCGTGAATACTACCTGGACGTGGATCCAAGATATGCTGTATCCAGTTACCTCTGTCATTCTCAAGCCAGGATACCGTACCTTCATCATGGCCGAATTCACATAGCGTGAGGTCAATATCTCCGTCCGCATCCAAATCTCCGGGCTCAGCACAAACGGTTCTACCGATGTTGTCGATGAGTACCGTCTTGTCTCCAGTAAGGGGGTTAATCATGACGATACGGCCATCCTTCTCGTTCGATGGATGTAGGATTCCAATATCAGCAACAATCCATTGGCCCTGCCCATCGATTTCTGCATGGGACACTCGTACAGGTGCGGAGTTGTGTGAATCATTCGACAAGTTGTATGTTTCCCACTGGCAATTTTGCAATTGCAGACAATCGCTGCCGGCGAGGGCTGTACTGAATAGGCCCCGTAAGGGTTCAGTGAAAGTAAGCTCAACGTGGTTACCTACATCGAGTGTTCGAACATTTGCGACGACAGGGTGCTCCACATCATTGGTGATTAGGGGGGTGATCTTGATTGGGGATTCATCCTCGTTTTCGAGTGTTGAAATTTGGCTTGCAACAAACAGCATCGAAATGACAAGAAACACGGTTCCTGAATTCCAACTGCTTGAGGGTCTGCTGTTAGGCATGGAATGAGACCCCCCTCAACCTCTTATGATTGGTTGCTTGATTGCACCCATTTAGCTTCGAAGTGGCAAACTTGTGACTGTCCCGTCCATCGATGTCAATGAATGGCTGGGTGGTTCGGTATCGGTGGTTGGGAAATCTGATCGGACGTGGTTGCCTCGACTTTCCTCACGCGCGTGGGCTGCCGATACGGCAGCGGAAGCGACCGAAAGAAGAGATTGTGTTCGTAGCAAGTTGACCAATTCTGTATTCATAACTGGACTAGAGTCACTAAGGACCACAGCAGTTTCCTGTAATTTTTCGATGCTTGCCGCCGCTTTGGCCAATCCACTAGCTGAACGTGATATCCCCATGTGGGTTTGCATGGTGGTTGCCAAACTCGATTGGATGGTTCCTGCACTAATCCCGTCAGAACCTGTTGATGAGAGCATTGAGTCATGCATGTGGTGAGCTTCGGAAAGGGCGATGGATATCTCACTAGAGCCAGAAAATTTGCTAGATGAGGCCTGTGTAGCGGCAGCGCCTCCTGCAGATTTACCGCTTGCGATAGCGCCTAACAAATGGTCTCCACTATTGAGCGCGGCTCCATGCAAACCTGAGCATGCTGCATCACCAGCGGCGAATAGTCCTTTGACTGTTGAATCCCAACCACCATTTACCACACGACCTAATGCATCCGTCGGAATGCCACCAATCGTCATATTGGCGATGGGCACCAATGGGATTTGCGCCTCGGAGTAATCAATCCCGCAGCGTGATTGTAAGTTCTCGGCAACATTGGCGAACCATGTGGCTGCTGAGCGTGAAATATTGGTTAGGTCAAGAGCTGCGCCTCCTGCCTCGATGATTGAACGAGCAAGTGCGTCGGGACCATCGTCCATCGACATCGGTTGACCGTCTGCTCCAATGACAACACCACCAGAACCAAGCAAATCTAGTGGTAGGCGAAGAGTTGTGTCGGCGACGGTAAGTGGATGCATTGAGGTGAATTCGAGGTTTGCAAGCGAAATTCCTTGGCGAAGAGCAAGCGCACAGGAAGATCCCATGGCGCTACTATCACCATTCCAGGCGCTTTGAAATCCTCCATCAGCAAGGATTAGTGCCTTCGATTGGATGGCGAATATCTCACCGGTTTGAACATCTAGAGCGACCAATCCTTTCACAGAGTCATTCTTCATGGCGATATTGAGAATTTCGATGTCGCCGCGGCGGGGGATGTTGCGTTTGATACACTGCTCTTCAAGGATCAATCGGACTTCTCGGAGGGTTGAATCTCCTGTACCGGCCGTTCTTGGGTTAGATTGACCTGGCAATTGCCCTAGGTATGGGCTGCCATTTCGGTCTCGTCGGAGGTTCAGGCCCCATTGTTCCAGTTGAGCCAAATGGCTGACTGCAGAGCCTGTAGTCGAAGATACGACATCTCCTTCGCACAGGTCGGCGCCAGCACGATGAGTATCGGCAGCATGTTCGGCGAAATTAGACTCTCCTGCTGATGAGGCGATACCGCTAACCATGGAGTCGTCATTGAATGACGAGGATTGTGATGAGCCCAGTACGGTAACAGTGGCCCCTGCATCAGAGGCTGCGATTGCAGCCCGCATTCCAGCAACACTTGCTCCAACAATGACAACATCCCATGCCTGCAAGATATCACCGAGTAATCGTGGGCACCTGAGGCCGCATCATAAACGCATCCATCTAGGACCCGCACCTACGGTGCGATAAATTTCGTCGGGTCGGCATGATTCAGTGCCTGATTTTGCCACCTTCTCGCAGTATCTCGAGCGCTGCCCATACGCCTTCGAAGAGTATCTCCCCCACTAGATCGGACCGAAACTTCAGTCCATAGTGTGTCAGATCCTATTGTATGTCCGTCAATATGGCGAATAGTAATTCGAACTGGACGTCGGCCCTCAATGTGTTCGTCCCAAGCCAAACTTAGCCAAAGTACGTGAGCGGAACCAACCAAGTTACTGAGCCAGGTGACCACGTCTTCTTCATCGTTAGACCACATGGGGAGCGGGTGGTTGGGGGGGGCCAATGGTTCAGGAGTCAATCTGAATGTCTGGCGAGATGGTTGGCCGTCGGGAACATGTACTTCAAGTTCAATTGGAACCTTTTTTGTGCTCAAGTTGTTGACCATGACAAATAAATCTCCACGCGATTCCGCACAGTGTAGAGGTAAACTTGCATCCATCCTCCATGAACTGCGTGCTATCGATTCATTGTGATCCATCAATCCAAACTGTAAGCGATCCATTTGCCGGAATAAGTCACTCTGCCAAGCCCGAGTGTGGCCAACCAGACGGGAGAGTGTGGGTAGATCCAGATGTGTGTTATTGAGGAGGCTTTCTTCAATCGAATCTGGACCAACTAATTTCTCAAACTCTTGCAAGAGTTGGTATTGAGTGATCATGTTTTGACCGCGTAAGTAGACAAGATGGAGAATTTGCTCAACTGCTTGACTCAACTTACAGTGTTGATTGATCGAGGGTTCCAAACTCTCCTTCCATCGCTGGAATCTAAGTGTACTTTCGGGGTCTAAATGAGCCAAGAGAACTTTTGTCAGGGGGTTTTCGAGCGTACTTGTGTGTTGACTGGGGGCGTGATAGACCAAAAATGGAAGGTCGTCAGTGTGTCTGGGTGTTCTTCTCTCGAGCATGATTGATTGTGCTAGGGCAATACTGGCCGCTAAAATACTCATCACAAGTAGTAAGCCTCTAGTTTCTGCTCCTATGGGGAAGAGGTCGGCCAATCCAAGAAGGAGTGAATACGTCAACAAATATCCAATTCGCATGTGCTCATGTAAGCGTAATTCTGTCAATGTATTGAGAATCCGCTCAACGCTACCGTCGTGTTCATCTTGTGCACGGCCTCTCGCACTAAAGCGACCCATTCCCACCCAGAGTGCGTAATTTCTGGTGATGGCGGATGGTGTGACAAAAAGTGTGGTCAATACTACGCTGATGATTGCTGCCTGTGAGGGGGAAACATTCTCTGGTAGAGACATGACTACAATGGTGAAAATAATCATTAATAGTGGCGTTAAATTTCTGAAAAATCGCCATAGCCAATTGCTTGAAACATGTCCCCACAGCCTGCGAGATCGTTCCAAGCGTGCCAATCTATTGTCAATTAATTCCTCGAGTCTGTCCTCAGCATCAAACGCTTCGCCATAGGGCCTTGGGAGGTTTACACCACCGTCATCTCGTCGCATCGGAACATTACGGTGAGGGGTCAATAGGTCATCAGCGTGACGCTCCTTCGCCCCCGCAATGTCCTTGAATGCCGGGCAGAAGGAAGGGTTGGGCGCGTCGCATAGCTGGATATTGCACCGGCCTCCTAAGCCGGATGTCGTGGGTTCGAATCCTGCCGCGCCCGTTTAATTTCTAATACATTGAAAGCCCATGTTGGCGACCAGAATTCGACACTTGGTGTAGGAAATGCTCAATCTGAATTCTCGGATGGATGGTCCGTCTCAATGCTACATCGCAGGCAGATAGTGCATTGAGCATTTCATTTCGTAATTCAGCGGGCAGCATCAATCGGTTGCCAGTGATTTCCATGTGGATTTGGTGGATGACATCTTCCGCATCCAACGCGTGTACACCCATCATTTCATCCAACTGGCCCATTGCACCCTCAAGAGTCTTGACGTTGCGGCTTCCTTGCTTCTCCCATCTCCATTCAATCACCTTGCCGCGCAATGCTAACTCAATCATTCGGCGTGCATGTTGCAAGGTACTTGCAGAAACAATATCGTACAATCGGTTGCGAGTTCCAGTCATGTTGCGACGGGCCAAGAGTTCCGTAGTGAACAGGGCCTTTCGCAAATTCCCATGTGCAACATGGGCGATATCCCCTGACATACCTTCGGCCATTTGTACACCTTCCAATGAAGCTACCTTCTCCACAGTAGCTTCGATTTCTTCTGAGGAAATGGGTGGGATGCGTATGTGTTGCATCCGACTACGGAGCGCGTCGATGATTCGGCTAGGGGCACGGGCAGTGAAAATGAAACGTGTCGTATGAGATTCTGATTCCATCATTCGTCTGAGATATGGTTGTCTACGCGAGCCGAGATGGTCGGCGTCTTCGATGATGATGAGGCGGCTGACTGGG
>Ga0163179_10001393_pt1 | contig 17149 bp, 8 predicted proteins | sample AtlANTMetagenome_FD_109643 | JGI IMG/M metagenome (GOLD analysis project Ga0163179, IMG submission 109643) | Marine eukaryotic phytoplankton communities from the Atlantic Ocean - Atlantic ANT 2 Metagenome | ecosystem: Environmental > Aquatic > Marine > Oceanic | place: North Atlantic Ocean... | reverse complement strand
CGCCATTGCCGTCCGGGGCAAAAGTCGGGACACAATCCCCGGTCAGGGGAAATCCGAGGTCCGCATTAAGACGGTCGTAGTGGTAGTCGTTGGCTGCGTAGTTGTATTCGATTACCGAGTTCCGGGGGGCGTTAATGGCCACCACATTTCCCTTGATGACGTTGTTGCGCACCGTGATCGCGTCCCCGGAGAGGTGATAGGCTGCGTAACCCCGGGTCACTGCGTCTGGTCTTTGCAGGGAGGAGGGGTTTCCCACCGGGAGCAACTCGCTGTAATTGTTCTGGATTGTCAGGCTGCTCGCGGTCGCGCGGATGCTTTCGTGCTGCCCAGAAGGGGAGGTTTGGGCCGGACTGACTCGCTGTATCTTGCTTCTCAGGTAATTGTTGTAGATCTGGGCACTGCTGCCCGCGTTCGTCCGGTGGTTGATGTTGATCGCGCCCCGCATATCCGTGGCGATGTTAATTTCATTAGCCACCAGCACGGTAAGGGCGTTGGTCAGATCGGGATCTTCCAGGTTGCTATGCTGAAAGGGCATGGCCAACGTGCTGTAACCAAGCCACCCTTTCTTCAGGGAGCCCCACGTGCACCCTTCGACAATATTGAGCCTGAATCCCACGGCTCTTTCTGCGTCAGAGTCTAGAAGTTGTGTCTTTCCAATGTTATCGGGGTGGTTAGCAGGAAGCTGTGTATTGTAGTCGGGGTTGGGATAGATGTAGGCGTCGACGAACCATCCGCCGTTGATGGTGGAGTCACTCACGTAGACGCTTCCACCAAGTTGCAGCAGGTCATCCATGGTCACGCCGCTGATGGCCAGCCCGGTCGTGTTCTCGACGGTGAGGGTGGTGGTCCCGGCCCCGAGGTCGAATCCCCGGAACGGCGGAGCGTCGCTCACCCCGGTAATGGTCACGTCGCCGCTGATGATCACGTCCTCGCCGACTGCCTCCGTGAGCTGGACGGCCTTGTTGATGGTCAGTTCCTCGCTGTAGGAACCACCGAAAATCACAATGAGGTCCCCATCGGCGGCGTTGTCGATCGCGTCCTGGATGGATTGCCCGGGTGTGACGCTGAAGGTGTCGCCGAGGGCCATGCCGCAGGCAAGGGCCGGGAGGGTGAGGAGGAGTGGTGTTCTTAATCTCATCGGAACGAAGGGAGCTAGATCTATCAAGTGCGACGAGAACCCGAGGTCAAGATGCAAGATGATGACAGCGTCTTTTCCAGGGACAGCGACGAGGGGGAGTGGTGCTGCTGGTCCCTGCCCGGGGGCGGCGGGGAGTTTTCCTCCAACGGCCTGCCGGTCGTCTTTCCAAGCGATGAGATTCTCATTGAAGGACAGCGGCTGACGGAGGAGAATCCGGGAACTGCTGCACCCGCACCAGTTGCCGTAGATGAAGTCAGTTCTGCCGAGGGTTTCACGGGGGGCGCCGATCATGGCCCTTCTGCTGGGAGCCCTGCCGCTGAGTGCCGGCGATCTTGTCTTCGAGACGGATGTGCGGCCGATCCTGAAGGAGGCCTGTTTCCATTGTCACGGGGAGTCCGGGGAGCGGGAGGGGGGGCTCGATCTCCGGCTGGTTCGGCTGATGGTGGAAGGGGGAGAATCCGGGCCGGCTCTGGTTCGGGGCCAGCCCGCGGCGAGCCTGCTGTGGGAGAAGCTGGCATCGGACGAAATGCCGAAGGGGGAAAAGAAACTCTCCGAGTCCGGTAAGGAAACGATCCGAAGGTGGATTGAACAGGGAGCGAAAACAGCCCGGCGGGAACCGGAGGACGTGGAAGACGCACGGTTCACGCTGGAGGAGCTCGCACACTGGGCCTTTCAGCCGGTGCGCGAGGTTGCCCCGCCCGGGGAGGGAGCGCCCATTGATGCCTTTATCTCGGCGCGCCTCGGGAAGGAGGGCCTCGTCCTTGCGGAGAGGGCGGACCGCCGCAGCCTGATCCGCCGCGTGACATTCTCCCTGACAGGTCTCCCGCCCAAGGCGGAGGAGGTTGAGAAGTTTGCCAAGGACACCGGGGCGGATGCGGTGGGGCGCCTGGTGGACCGCCTGCTGGCATCGCCTCACTACGGCGTGCGCTGGGGGCGGCACTGGCTGGATGTCGCGGGGTATGCGGAGTCGGATGGAACCGCAGTGGACGACCGCAGGCGTGAGCACGCCTGGCGTTATCGCGACTATGTCATTGATGCCTTCAATCGGAACAAACCGGTCAACGAGTTCCTCGCCGAGCAACTGGCGGGCGATGAGTTGATCGAGGGGCCGCTGGACGTGGACAATGCGCGTCACCTGGAGCTCCTGACTGCCACCGGGTTCCTCCGCATGGCTCCGGATGGAACGCAACGCAGCAATTCCCTGGAGGACAGGAATACGGCGGTGGCGGATTCGCTGCAGGTGGTGAGTACGAGCGTGCTTGGTCTCACGGTGGGTTGTGCCCAGTGCCACGACCACAAGTACGATCCGATCGGGATTGACGACTACTACCGGTTCCGGGCGATTTTCGACCCGGTCTTTCCCCTCGAGAACTGGCAGCAGCCCGGCAACCGGCTGGTGAACATGACGGCCGCACCGGTGAATGCGGAGCGTGAGCGCATCGAGGCGGAGGCGGCGAAGGAGGAAAGCGCCATGAATGAGCGGCGGCAGAATCACTGTGCGGAAATCCTGGAGAAGAAGCTGGCTGATGTTCCGGAGGAGGAGCGCGAGGAAACGCGGCAGGCGGTCCTTGCCGATCCGGCTGGGCGCACACAGCGGCAGAAGGATCTCCTCGAGGCCTACCCGATGGTCAAGCCGGTCAACTTCATCAGCGGGCTCCTGGTCGAATATGACGGAGCGGCTCACCAGCGCTTCGAAAAGGAGAAGCAGAAGGTGGCCGCCATCCGGGCGAAGAAGCCGCCTCTTCGCATGATCGTGGCAACTACCGAGCCGAAGGGTAAGTTGCCGGTGAGTCGGATCTTTTTCCGTGGTAATCCAGAGAGTCCACGGGGGGAGGTTGCCCCCGGAGAGCTCATGGCGTTGAGCCGGGCAGCCGGGGAAGTGATCGTTCCAGAGGCGCCGGGTGGAGGAGGAAAGAGTAGCGGGCGGCGGCTGGCCTACGCCCGGCACCTGACCTCGGGTGCCCACCCGTTGACCGCACGAGTGTTCGTGAACCGGGTCTGGGCTCATCACTTCGGGCGGGGCCTGGTTGCGACGCCCGGGGACTTTGGAATCGCCGGGGAGCAGCCCTCCCATCCCCTGTTGCTGGACTGGCTCGCGCGGGATTTCGTGGAGCACGGCTGGGATCTCAAGAGGCTTCACCGGCAGATCCTGCTCTCCCGCACCTACCAGCAGAGCTCGCGGCGGCGGGCGGATCTCGACCGGATCGACCCCGAGAACGTTCTCCTTGGAAGGATGAACCTCCGGCGGCTGGAGGCAGAGGCCATTCGCGATGCGCTGCTGGCCGTGAGCGGAACCCTGAACCCGGCCCTTGGCGGACCACCCAGCCCGGTGGCCGCGAACGGGGAAGGGAAGGCCGTGCTGGGGGGCGACAAGAACCGCCGCAGCGCCTACGTGGCGGTGCAGCGGAGGTTGCCCCTGAACATGCTGGAAACCTTCGACCAGCCGGTCATGACGCCGAACTGTAATCACCGGCGGCAGACCAACGTGGCGACCCAGGCGCTCTGGTTTCTCAATGATGCGGAAGTCCTCGAGCGCTGCGATGCCCTGGCCCGGGAGCTTATCGAGAGCTCCAGGTTCAGCTCGGTCCGGCTGAGCATGGTGTATCTTCGTCTCTACGCGGAGGGGCCGACTCCCTCCGAGATGCAGGACTGTGAGGAGTTTCTCGCAGCGCAGCGCGAGCGTGTCGCCAAGGCGGACCCGAAGGCCGACGCAGAGCACCGCGCGCTTGCATCTCTCTGCCAGGTCCTCCTTGCCTCCAACCGCTTCCTGTATGTCGACTGACGGCGGGCGAATAACTGTTCTTTCCTCATTCCGATGAATCCTTCCGAGCTTTCCCGTCGCAATCTCCTGGGGCTTTCCTCCTTCAGCCTGGCGAGCGTGGCTGCTCCGTGGCTTCTCAAGCAGGATGGCTTGCTGGCTGCCGAGGGCAGCACGGCACTTTCCAAACCCGAGCTCGAGCCGGTGATCCATGATCTCCTGCCGAAGGCGCCTCCAAGGGAGCCGCAGGCGCAGGCCATGATTTCCCTCTGGATGTACGGGGGCCCGAGCCAGGTCGACCTCTTCGATCCCAAGCCTGAACTTGTGAAGCGGAGCGGGCAGACCTTTGCAGGCAAGCTCAAGTGGGACAACGCAGCCCAGGCCAGTCGGGAGATCCTTGGGCCACTCTGGAAGTTCAAGTCCCATGGTCAGTGCGGGATGGAACTCTCCGAGCTGGTGCCGCACCTCGGTTCGATCGCGGACGAAATCACGCTCATTCGTTCGATGCAGACCGGATCCAACAACCACGTGCCCTCCACCCGCTCAATGACGACGGGAAAGCCCGTCAATGGGCGCCCCGTCCTCGGGAGCTGGCTGGTTCAGGCGCTGGGGAGTGAGTCGCAGGATCTTCCCGCCTTTGTGGCGCTTACTGATCCGCGGGGCTTGCCCCAGCAGGGTAACGAGAACTGGAGCCAGGGCAAACTGCCTTCCATCTATCAGGGAACGATGGTGCGTCCCTCCGAGCCACGCATTTTCAATCTGGATTCCCCGAGCCACCTGCGTGGAGGAGTTCGCGCAGCCCAGTTGAAGCTTCTCGAAAAGTTCAACCGGAGGCATGCGGATGAGCATCCGGGTGAGAGCGAGCTGGAGGCGCGGCTCGCAAATTACGGGTTGGCGGCACGCATGCAGGGCGCAGCCCGGGAAGCCTTTGATATCTCGGGCGAATCGGAAGAGACAAGGAGGCTCTACGGGATCGACGAGGAGAAAACGCGCAACTACGGGATGCGGTGCCTGATTGCCCGGCGCCTTGTTGAGCGGGGCGTTCGCTTCGTGCAGGTCTTCGCCGCGGGACAGAACTGGGATCACCACGGCTCGATCAAGACGTCCCTGCCGGAACGCTGCGCGGAGGTCGATCGGCCTGCGGCGGCGCTGGTCCGGGACCTGCAGCAGCGTGGACTGCTGGACAGTACGATCGTGCACTGGGGCGGTGAAATGGGCCGCCTTCCCGTGATCCAGTTCCGGAGTGGAAAAGACAACCGTTCAGCGGTTGGTCGTGATCACAACACCTATGGGTTCACCCAGTGGGTTGCGGGTGGAGGGTTTCGGAAGGGTTACATCCACGGAGAGACCGATGAGTTTTCCCACTATGCGGTGAAGGATGTCGTGAAGCACTACGACTGGCTGGCGACAGTCCTGCACCAGTTCGGCCTCGATCATGGGAGCCTGAGGTTCCGCACCGGTCCCCGGGATATCCGGCTGGTGGAGGAAGCCCATGCGCGCGTGGTGAAGGAGTTGCTCGGCTGATCCCCGGAGAGGGAGGGGCGGTCCAGTCCTGCAGGTGGGACTGCCGTGCGGGCTTGGGACTTGATGGGTCGCATCCGCTGCGAGAAGGTCGTCTCATGGATCGGCTTACGCACGCGGAAATCCTCGAACTGAAGCGCTGGAATACCCCGACGATATATAACGGCTGGGAGCAAATCACGGAGCGGGATGTCGCCGGAGAGGGAGTCAACCAGGAAGAGTGCCGGGACTTCATGCCCGGGATGGGACCGATGGTGGGCTATGCGGTCACCCTGAAGATCGAGCCGAGCGTGGAGGATCACAAGAAGGTGCGCAGTGCCTGGGCCGACTACCGGGAGTATGTTGCCGGAATTCCAGGGCCGAAGGTCGTGGTGGTGCAGGACCTCGACAAGCCCCGGGTGGTTGGATCGTTCTGGGGTGAGGTGAACAGTAATACCCACCGGGTGCTGGGGTGTGTAGGCACTATCACGGATGGCGCGATCCGTGACGTGGATGAGATGTGTAATGCGGGATTCAAGGCTCTTGCCCGGAGGCTCTGTGTAGGGCATGCCCATGTGGCTCCGGTGGAGTGGGACGTTCCCGTGGAGGTCTTCGGCACGCTGGTGATGCCCGGCCAGTTGCTGCATGCGGACAAGCACGGGTTTCTTGCTGTGCCGGCCGAGGATGAAGAGGGTTTGCTGGAGGCGGCATGCTTCATGGACAGCAATGAATGCCAGACCGTGATCGCGGCGGCTCGGAATGCGCAGGGGAAGCCAGTAGAGAAAATCCTGGCTGAGGTGGAATCGGCGAGCGCAGAATTCTCGCAGCGTGCCCGGGAGCGATTTGGGAAAGGGGGCGAGTGGTAGGCTTCCCGGAGGGCGGATCTTTCTGCAAGAAGATGCAGATGCAGGTCTTTCTCCTAGGAAATAGAAGGATCGTGTGATTCCAGGCCCCGGCTTGGCGCTTGAATTGCATCGTGGCGGGGTTACCTATTTCCAAGCTGCCCATGAGATTTTCCATCACTGCCCTCTGCCTGCTCGCCAGCCTGACTGTTTCCGCCCGGGAACTGAGCTCGGAGCAGATTGAATTCTTTGAGAAAAAGATCCGGCCGGTCCTGGCCGAGAATTGCTACGAGTGCCACAACAGCACCGGGAAGAAGAAGGGAGATCTCGCCCTCGACTGGCGTGAACCGCTTCTGGCTGCCGGGGTGGTGGTGCCGGGTAAACCGGAGGAAAGCCCCCTGATCAAGGCGATCCGTCACGAGGAGGATTATGAGCCGATGCCCTCGAAGGGGCCCAAGCTGGCCAAGCTCATCATCAAGAATTTCGAGGATTGGGTTCGGATGGGAGCGCCCGATCCCCGGGCAAGCAAACCTACCAAGGAGGAGCTTGCCAGTCAGGTGGACTGGGACTCGGTGCGTGACCGGCGCGCGGGGTGGTGGTCCTTCCGCCCGATCACAAAGCAGGCTCCTCCTCAGGCAGAGGCAGAAGAATGGAACCGCACGGTCATCGACCGTTACGTGCACGCGGGACTGGTGAACAGGGGACTGGAGGCACAGGGGGAGGCGGATGCGGGCACGCTGGTGCGCCGTCTTCACCTCATCCTGACCGGGTTGCCGCCCAAGCCTTCGGTGGTGCGGGCCTTCGTGAAAGACCCGAGTGAAGAGGCCTACGCGAACCTAGTGGACGAACTGCTCGCCTCACAGGCATATGGAGAGCGCTGGGGACGATACTGGCTCGACTGGTTTCGCTACGCAGAGTCCTATGGCAGTGAGGGGGACCCTGGTGTCCCTCATGCTCGGCAATACCGCGACTATGCCATCCGGGCGATCAATGCGGATGTGCCCTATGACCAGCTTATTCGGGAGGCGATCGCCGGTGATCTTCTGGAAAATCCCCGCGTGAATGAGGAGAAAGGTCTCAACGAGAGTGCGATTGGGCCGGCGCACCTGCGCATGGTGCCCCATGGGTTCGGAGTGACCGATGCCTACGACGAGCAGATTACGTTCACCGACAATGCGGTCGACGTTCTTACAAAGGCGACCCTGGGGCTGACGGTGTCCTGTGCCCGCTGCCACAATCACAAGTTCGACCCGATCAGCCAGAAGGACTACTACAAGTTCTACGGACTCATGGTGAGCAGCCGTCCGGCCATCGTGAACGTGGACGCTCCCCGGATTCGTGAGATGCACAAGGAGGAACTCCGCTCCCTCAAGGCGAAGATCCGGGCCGGGCTTGCAGCTCACTGGAAGGGACAGGTTGACGAAGCGGTCAGGAAGTTGAAGGCCGACAAGCTGGACAAGATTCCGGACAGTAATCCACTGGCAGGCATGGCCAAGCTGCGCGGCAGGCCGCCCGGGGAGCTCGAGAAGGAGCTTGCCGCCATGAGGAGCAGCCACGAAATGGCACTGGCCCACAATGAGAAGGTGCAGGCTGGAGCGACCTTCTATGCAGACCTGAGGGACCAGGCGACCTACGACAAATGGTTCCGGAGTGGCAGCGGGCTCAGTGACAAGGTGAGTCCGGCGGGCTCCTTCGTGGTGGCCCGGGAAGGAGGCCGCGCCCTGAAGGCGATTTACCCGGCGGGGGTCTATTCCCACATGCTCTCAGACAAGCACAACGCTACTCTGAGCTCGGCTTTTCACCTGGCAAAGGGCGGGCGGAATTCGATCAGGGCAATGGGTGAAGGAGCTATCGCCCGCTTCACCCTGCGCAGTTACCCGCTCTCCCATGGCGGCCTGCACCCCACGCCGGGTTTGCGGCCGGAGGGCGGGTGGATGAATCTCAACAAGTACAAGTACTGGAACGGAGAAAAGGGTTACTATCAAATCAACACCGGGTCTGACTCGACCTTCCGCCAAGGTGGTAATGCGCGGTCGTGGTTTGGAGTTTTCGAGGTCTATGCCGGTGACGAATCGCTGCGGGATGTGGGCTTCCCGGTGGTAACACTGCCGGGCCACGAATCGATCCGGGATGAGGGAACTCTGGAACTCTTCTATCGAAACGCGTTGACGAAAGCCGTGGACGGATGGGCCGGCGGGAAGCTGAGTGACGTCGAGGCAGTCTTTCTGAACTCGATGGTGAGCCGGGGCTTCCTGCCCAGTGAAGTGTCGGGCCTCCCCGCCGCGGTGGGTGACCTAGTGGGGGACTACCGCAGGCTGGAAGCGGAAATCCGAGCTCCGGTACGCGCTCCGGGAGTGATGGATGGCGAGCCGTGGAATCAGCCCCTCCTGGCCCGCGGCGACTACAAGAAGGAAGAGGATCCGGTCGAGCGAGGCTTCCTGGAGGTATTTGGGGGGAGAACGTATTCGGAAAAGGCTAGTGGACGGCTTGAACTGGCTGAGGATCTGGTGAGCGAGAAGAATACGCTGGCGACCCGGGTGATCGTGAACCGGCTCTGGCACCATGCCTTCGGAAAGGGACTGGTGACCTCCGCAGACAATTTTGGCCGGCTCGGAAGTAAGCCCAGCCATCCTGAACTCCTTGACTACCTTGCGGCCGACTTTCGCGAAAATGGCTGGTCGATGAAGCGGACCGTGCGCCAGTTGGTGATGAGCCGGGCTTTTCGCTCGGGTTCCGCCGCACCTGCTGCCAATGCCGGCAAGGATGATGCCAATGTGCAGCTGGCCTACTACACACCGCGGCGGCTCGATGCGGAGGCGGTCCTTGACACCATCCGGTTCGTGGCAGCCAACGAGGCCGGACAGCGTGCGGTCTACACCGGGCAGAAACGTAATGGGCTCAACCGGTTTCTCACCACCTTCAATTATCCCATTCCCACCAGCACGGTGGGGGTGCGCAATGTCACGAATGTCCCGGCCCAGGCCCTCATGCTCCTGAACGGGGAAACCACCCGGCAGGCAGCACGGCAATGGAGTGAACGGGTCAAGACGAACCCGGACCTCAAGTCCGATCGAGAGCGTGTAGAGAGTTTCTTCCTGCAGGCCTATGCCCGGATGCCGAGCGAGGCTGAGGTGGCAGCCTGCCTGGATTATCTGGCGGGGAAGGTGAGCGACAAATTGCCCGGGTTGATCAAGGAGCAGGAGGACAGAAACCGGGCGCTGGCTGCCCTCAGGAAGAGTCGGGCCGGGGCCGTCGCGCCGGTTCGTCGGAAGCTGCAGGCGGAGGTTGATGTGCGTAATGAAGCGCAGAAGAGTAAAGGGGTCGTGGCGGTGGACCTGAAGCCGCTCGGGCGCTGGGATTTTGATGGGGATGCGAGGGATGCGGTGGGGAGCATGCACGGGCAGGTCAAGGGTGGTGCGAAAGTGCTCGATGGGTCGCTCTTCCTGCGGGGCGGAGGAATGTGGTCGAGCCCGTTGCCGGTCGATTTGCGCGAGTTTACTCTGGAGGTTCAGCTGCAGCTTGATGATGCCGAACAGAGCGGGGGCGGAGCCATGGTGGTGCAGACCACGGATGCAAAGTCCTTTGATGGTGTCGTCTACGCCGAAGTAAAACCACGCACCTGGCTGACCGGAAGCGATCGTCACAACCGGACGGAGCCGTTTGGGGGGCCGGAAGATCAGGAGGCGGACAAACGTCCTGTCCGAATGATCATGGTCTACAAGGCTGATGGAACGACGATTGCCTATCGGGATGGCAAACCGTACGGCAAGCCGATTAACAGGGGACGCATGGATTACAAGAAGGGGAAAGCGCAGGTAGTCTTCGGAATGCGACACGGAACGGGTCCGGCGGGAGGCCGGGCGCTCTCGGGACGGTTGTTTGAGGCGCGGCTCTATGACCGGGCCCTGACGCCGCGGGAGGTGGCGGCCGCGTCTTCAGGGATGCTGCTGGAGGTGGTAACCGAGGAAATGCTGGCCGGGGCCCTGAGCGAGGGCCAGAAGGCAGAGGTAAGCCGGATTGACGCCCAAATCGCCACGCTCGAAAAACAGCTTGCCCGCTTGGATGATGACATTGCGAGCCGCCGGGAGGCTTTGAATGCCAGCGGGGATCCCTATTTCAAGATTGCCCATGCCCTGTTAAACTCCAAGGAACTGATCTATGTCTACTGAGCCCAATTCTTTTGCCCTCGATCCGGTGCGCCCGATGCTCTCGGCGAACCGCCGCGAGTTTCTCAAGCTGACTTCCAGCGGGGTCAGCGCCCTCGCACTCTCCAGTCTCCTGAACAGGGGCTCGGCTGCCACGGTTGACGCAGCAACGCCGAGGTTGCACCACGAGCAGAAGGCCAAGGCGGTGATCCTGCTCTACATGTCGGGGGGCTTTTCTCATGTTGATTCCTTTGATCCCAAGCCGAAGTTGAAGGAGATGCACGGTAAGCCGTTGCCGATGACGATCGAGCGCACGCAGTTTGATGCCAACGGGAACATCATGGCCTCGCCCTGGGAGGCGAAACGGTGGGGCCAGTCCGGTCTGGAAATGACCGACATGTTCCCGAAAATCGCGGAGTGTGCGGATGACCTGGCCATCACCCGTTCCATGACGGCCAAGTTCAGCGAGCATGCGCAGGGGAACTTTTTCATGCACACCGGCTTTCCCTTCCTGGGCTACCCCAGTGCCGGGTCATGGGTAACCTACGGGTGTGGGACGGGGAACCCGAACCTGCCCGGCTATGTTGTTCTGCGCTCGAACAAGGCAGCCATTCCCCATGGCGGAGTGAGTATCTTCGGTAATGCCTTCCTGCCGGCAACCACTCAGGGCTCCATCTTCAATATTTCCGACAAGCAGGCGGTCCCCAACATCAATCCTGCCATGCTCAAGGCCGAGCAGCGCCGGGCCCTCGACCTGATCGGAACACTGGACCGTGGATTCGCGGACCGGGTGGCCGCCAAGGATGCAGTCATTTCATCGATCAGAAATGCGGAAACCGCCTTTCTCATGCAGCAGGCCGTGCCCGAGCTCACGGATATCACCAAGGAGAGCGAGGCAACCCGCCGGATGTATGAGATCGACAGCAAGGATGCGAACAAGGCCCAGTACGGGCGGCAGTGTCTTATGGCGCGGCGCCTGGTGGAGCGAGGGGTCCGCTTCGTCGAACTCTCGTGTGCCAGCTACGGAATCGGTGCGGGTGGTGGGGGAAATCCATGGGATCAGCACGGGGACCTGAAGCGTGGTCACGGTGCGATGGCAGGTCAGGTCGATGGTCCGATAGCGGCCCTCATCAAGGACCTCAAGGACCGTGGGATGCTGGAGGAAACCCTGCTGGTCTTCACCGGGGAGTTCGGGCGGACACCCTTTTCGCAGGGGTCACATGGGCGTGATCACGATCCCTTCGGGTTCAGTACGTGGCTGGCCGGCGGTGGTATCAAGGGAGGAACGGTGGTCGGAGCGACTGATGAGTTCGGTTACAAGGCAGCGGTTGACGTCGCTACCGTCTACGACCTGTGGGCCACCGTCCTGCACCAGCTTGGGATCGATCATGAGAAGCTCACCTACCGATGGAGTGGTCGTGACCTCCGTCTGACTGATGTCCATGGGCACGTCTGGAAGGATATGGTGTGATCGTCCGGTGCGGGGAGTGGAGCAGTGCGGGCTCCTGGACCGGCTCTTGAGAGCGGATCCGGCTTGAGCTGACTGAAACCTGGTGTAGGTAAAAGGAGTTATCCCCCAGAGGTTCAGGTGATGATCTCCACGGCCGCAAGGCGAGTCTTTCGACATGTCCAGTTCCGCAGGCACCTGATTCTTCCGGGTTCCCTGATGGTCATGGCTATCCTGGGGTCCGTTCACTTTGTGGTGTCCTGCGCTTCAGGTCCCGAGGTCATGATGAACCTGGAGCAGGGTGTTCCGGGCGCTGTCCATGTCGGCAATGAAAGCTGTGCGACGTGCCACGAGGATGTCACAAGGGTTTTCCACGGGAGTGTGCATGCCCGGGTGCACGGGGCACCGGTTGCAGGATCGGAGACGAGTTGTGAGTCTTGTCATGGGCCCGGAAGCAGGCATGTCGAATCAGGTGGAGGCACCCCGTTCAATCGCCTGATTGTGAATCCGGGTAAATCGGCGGAGGCCTGCTTCAAGTGTCATGTGGGAGTGCACGCCGAGTTTCGCCTGCCCTCGCATCATCCCGTGCTCGAGAACAAGATGAGTTGCGTCGACTGTCATGATCCACATGGTCACGATATCATGAAGCCGGCAGGGGGGCTTGGAATGGCCAGACTGAATGAATCCTGCGCGGAGTGCCATCGTGAGCAGGCCGGTCATTTTGTTCATGAGCACGAGGCGATGCGGGAAGGGTGCGTTGCCTGTCACTTCCCGCATGGATCGGTGAACAGCAAGTTGCTGGTGCAGAGGGATGCAAACCTCTGCCTGAAGTGTCATGCCCAGGCTCCCGGGGTGGGTGGAGCGGTGATGATTGGCGAGGTTGATCATTCGTTTTTCCTTCGTCAGGGGCATTGCTCGACCTCTGGGTGCCATACTGCGGTGCATGGTTCGAACATCCACCCGAAACTGTTTTACTGACCCCGGCGGGAGATGAAGGTCAAGATTGCTCAGGGGGCATGGGCTTGCGCAGGGTGGGTCCTGTTCCTCGCGGGCATGGGGAGTGCTTCCGGGGAAGTGGATTTCAGGAACGAGGTCTTGCCCATCATCCGAGCCAACTGCCTCCAGTGCCACGGAGCGCAGCAGGCGAAGGGTGGTCTTCGCATGCACACGCGGGCCGCCCTTCTGGCGGGGGGGGAGACTGGTCCTGCCGTTGTTGTTGGGAATGCGGCGGAGAGCGAGATGATCTTCGAGGTCGAGGAGGGCGAGATGCCCCCGGAAGAGCACGGGGAACCTCTCGATGCTCCAGAAATTGAAATCCTGCGGGCGTGGATTGATCAGGGGCTGCACTGGGAAAAAGAAGCGGTGGTGAATACTCCGGACCTCGCGGTTTCCATCGCCCCCGGGGGAGGGTTCTGGGTGGTGCAGGGAAACAAGGCGATGTTCCGGCAGCACCATGGTCAGGACGTTGGATGGGGCGGAGGATTGGAAGGTGCCTTCGAGCACTGGCTGGATGCGGATACGAACGTGACGGGGGAGGTTGGAGTCGGAAGCCCGCACAGCTATGATGTCCGCTTTGCCGTGCTCCGGCCGGAGACCGGATTTCTGCGGGGTGGTTTTGAACAGTTCAGGAGCTATTACAATGATACCGGGGGCTACTATGCTCCCTTTACAGAGTCGGTGGCGTCTTCCTTTTCCCTCGGTCGGGATCTTCATGTTGATACGGGGCGGATCTGGGCCGAAGTGGGACTCACCCGTCCGGATCTGCCCGAGTTGGTTGTGGGCTATGAATTCCGATACCGTGAAGGGGTGAAGTCGACCCTTCACTGGGGGCCGTCGACCCAGTTAGGTGGTTTGGAGACCCGCAACATGTTCCCGGCTTCCAAGCGCATTGAAGAGAACCTGCACCTCTTGCGTGCGGATCTGCGACATGAATTCGCAGGCATTGAGATGGAGAACAGGTTTGCCTTTGAGTGGAGCCGTCGTGCCACAAGTCGCAGGGAGGGAAGTCCGCTGGGATTTGAGGCAGTGCCTGATTCCTATGTCACGGTTGACGAATCCCATGATGCGACGCGCTTCAGCAACATGGCCAGTGTGCAGAAGCAGGTCAGGGACTGGTGGTTTCTCTCGGGAGGCTACTACTTTGCGCGGATGGATGCCGATGCGGCTTTTGAACAGCATACCGTCAGTCCGGCCGGGGCCAACGTCATCGGCGAGCATTGGCTGGCCCGCCCGATCGTGACGGATTGGACCTCGCATGTGCTCAACGCGAATACACGCCTTGGCCCGTGGGAGGGTTTCACGGTTTCGGGCGGATTGCAGGGAACCTGGCTGCGGCAGAGTGCGGTTGGAACGTCGACCCTGTTCTTTGGCCTTCCGGATCCGGGGGTGCCCGCTCCGGCCTTTTTTACCTCCCGGGTGGGTTCCAACAGGCAGAGCTTTCAGGCTGAGCAAACAGTCGCTTTGCGTTATACCGGATTACCTTCCACGGTGCTCTTTGCCGAAGGGGGCTGGAAGCAGGAGAATGGAGAGCACTTCGAACAGGAGGCCGGCATGCTGCAGGGATTCCAGAGGGATACCGGCACGACCAGTCGCGACCAGGATTACCGGGTGGGCTTTCATGTTTCTCCCAGGACCAGTTGGAGTTTGAGTGCCCGCTACCGCTACGGGCACGAGAAGGATCGCTACGACCACCTGCGGGACACTTCCCTCGGGAATCCGGATGCCGGCTACTCTGCTTTCATACGAGGGCGTGAAGTGGAGACCCACCAGGTGAAGGCCCGACTCAACATGCGGCCAAGGCCATGGTTGCGCACCCTCCTGACTTACCGTGTTCAAAGCAGCGACTATCGTACCGATACAGACCCGGTAACCTTCGGACTACCGTCAGACTCTCCGGGAGGGAAATATTTGGCGGGTGAATACAGCGCCTCCATCTATGGCTGTAATGTTGTCCTGATACCCCGCGCAGGATTGACCCTGAACGGCACCTTCACCTTTCACGACAGCCGGACGGAAACGGCGAGCAACGGAGACCCAGCGGTCCGGGATTTCGAGGGTAAGGTGTATGCTCTCCAGGTGGGGGGAACCTATGCGTTGAATGAGCGAACCGATCTGGTGGCTGATTACATGTTTACGCAGGGAGACTTTTCCCAGGGCCGGAATACGCAAGGGTTCCCGCTTGGGATTGAGTATCAGCAACAGACGGCCCAGGCCGGTGTGGCCTGGCAGGTGAGCGAAAACGTGCGTGCCCGGCTGCACTATCAGTTTCAGGATTATGAGGAAGCCTCCACGGGGGGCATAAATGACTATTCTGCCCATGGAGTCTTTCTGAATTGTAGTGTAAGCTGGGACTGAGAGATGAAACTCATTCTCCCAAAAACCATGAACAGCAATCAAAACCCCTTTAGCATCGGTTCCTGGACCTTCATGGCCCTGATGCTCGTCCTCGCAGATGTTTCCCTGGCCAGCTCTGGCCGAGCCCCGAGTAATCGCACAGGAGCTCCCGGTCACCAGTCCTGTGCGGGATGCCACGGCCCCTCGAGTCCGAATGGGGGGCCCGGCAGTGTGGTGCTGGATTTTTCGGGCCTGGAAGACGAATACGAGCCGGGGCAGGGCTATACCATTACGGTGACGGTTGCCGATGCAGGGCAGGGTCGCTTCGGATTCGCGATGGCGGCCCGCGATGCGGATAACGAGTTCGTGGACGTCGGAACGTTCAGCGCAGGCAGTGGAGACACGCGGATCTTGTCGAGTGGGCAGGTGGGGCACCGGAATGCCCCGCGGGTCGATGGTATCCACACCTTTACCGTGAACTGGCAGGCGCCCGCAGATGCGGTAGGTGACGTCACTTTTTACGTGTCCGGTCTGGCTGCAAACAACAACAACGCCCCGGGGAATGGAGACAATGTCTACACCGCGACCCTCAATGTCTCTGAGAAGACGGTCGCCCCGGACAACCTCCCACCGGTTCTCAATGTCCCGGTGGAGACTGTGCAGGCGACCAGGGCGGTAACGGTTGGAATCGGGGGAGTCTCGGTTGGTGATCCTGATGCCGCAGGTGAGATGGTGAGGGTCGCCCTCGACGTCTCGGAGGGTCGCATCGAAATCTCGGAACTGGTTCCCGGGGGGCTGGATGCCGGGGACATTACCGGGAACGGATCCTCCAGTGTCACGGTGGACGGCACACTGGAGATGATCAATGCGACCTTCAGTGATCCGGAGGGAATTCTTTATACGGGTAATACAGGCTACGTTGGGCCGGACCTCCTCCTGCTGGAGATCAATGACAATGGGCACAGCGGGGCCGGGGGGGCGCTCGTGGCCAATGCGAGTATCCCGATCGAGGTAGCCGATGCTCCTTCGCTAGCCTTCCTTGGCTTCGTTAACAGCGAGTTTCGCCTTGTGCTGAATGGTACGGCTGGCCGGACCTACCTGGTGGAGTATTCCTCTGATTTGGAGACCTTCAGCCCACTTGCCGAGCTGACTCTCTCCGGGGAATCGGAGGAACTTGCAGATGTGAGCGCTGCTGGCGCGATCCGGCGTTACTACCGGGCGCGCGAAACCGGCTTGGATCCATGATGCGCCAGACTACCCTGCGTCGCGAGTGGCCCTCTCCCGTTGATGATCACAAGGTGGGCATGCTTGCCCTCACGGAAGAGACACTATTCGTGGCGCGGGCCGTCGACCCGGAAACGGTGGCCCGCCTGGGGAACGAGGCAGGAGACGAAGAGGTTCGCTCAGCCATCAGGGGAAAGCTCCGTGCGTTCCGACGCGCTGAAATTACCAGCGTGGAGAGGGTTCGGGGACGGGCTCGCCTGCTGGTTCGGTCCAAGATCAGGAATGGAGCAATTGATTTTCGTGCGGGGGATGAGGAGGGTGCTGCCGCACTCTTCGAGTCTCTCACCGGTGCGCTGGGCCTGCGCCTTGTCGGCGACGTGCGGGCCAGGGGGTTTCTCACTTGGGGCAACCCCGTATCAGCACTTCTACTACTTCTCCTCACCGGGTCCTATGCGGCCTTCTTTCTCCCGGATGATTTCATGGGGCGGGGCAGGCCGTTTGCAATGGCTGGAGCGGTGGCAGGAATGATGGCCATTCTCCTGTGGCTGGGATACCGGATCATGCATCCGGTGCGGATTCTTGAGGCGGCAAGGGTCGGCATGGTTCCGCCCCGGATAGCGGATGAGGAGGTGAGGAACGAGGTTGCAAGGTCGCTGCAGGTCGATTCCGGAAGATTGACCCCGGAGACGCACTTTCATCACGACCTGAAGGTGCCTCCGGGCGAGGTTGAGGAGGCGCTGCAGGTTCTGGAGGAGCGGTGGG
>Ga0163179_10001392_pt1 | contig 17164 bp, 7 predicted proteins | sample AtlANTMetagenome_FD_109643 | JGI IMG/M metagenome (GOLD analysis project Ga0163179, IMG submission 109643) | Marine eukaryotic phytoplankton communities from the Atlantic Ocean - Atlantic ANT 2 Metagenome | ecosystem: Environmental > Aquatic > Marine > Oceanic | place: North Atlantic Ocean... | reverse complement strand
GAGCAGGTGCTGTTGCTATGGCAGGAATGAAAAAATATATAATCAATCCTCTTTATAATACTACCTACGGGAAACTTAAAAGAGCTTACACAAGAGGTAAGGTTCACTATATGTTGTCACCACAAGACGACAACTTGTTTCCTCCAAATCCATCCTCATATATGAAAATTAAATTTGGCTGGGAAGAATCAGTTGTGGAAGCAATCACAACAGTAGTAGGAGCAACTATATCAACATTTACTTGGAGCGGAAGCACAGGTACAGCAGCAGCAGATGGTTTAAAAAACATGTGGAACACCATTAGATATCCAGCAGTAATACTTATGGATAAAAGATTATTCCCTGAAGAAGCTAAGTATATTGTAAGAAATAATACAATTTGGGAAATATTTCATGAAATGAGCTTAAGGCATCCTGGATGGATTTATGGTTGCAAGCCTTATGGAAAGAAATTTGAATACAGAATGTTTTTTGGTGTGCCATCTCAAAGATGGTGGTCAAAACCAGTATCAAATGGTTTTGTAGCTAGAATGAATGATATTCGAAGAAAGTTTGGAAACAATGCAGACTCAGCTTCAGTTAGTAAAACTAACTTTGTTCAACTTTATGGATTGAATGCATATAAAAAAGAATTAGGAAAAGCTGGCGCTAGACATAAAATAGAACCAGAAAAAGTAGAATCAAATCCTAAAGCTAGCAAAGAATTAAAAGTATTGATGACTGCAAAAGCTCTTAATGAATATTTAAGAGGATTGGAAGCTCGATTTGTACCTTACAGAAGATATCACCATGTTAGCTCAGAAATAGATTTAGTATCGAATAACATAATATCAAGTAATCACAATGTGGTTAATGCTGTTTCTGTTACTTACCATTCAGCAAACAAAGATGTACCAACGCCAAAACAAACCATTCAATTTAAAGCTCATTCTAGTATTCCTGAAGAAATGATTAAAATGGGAAGCTTAAATTTGCCAAATTGTAGAGGCTATAGAAATGCTCTAAGATATGGAATGGGCTATCTTATTCATTCAATGAAAGAAATGTATAGAGGTGAGCTTTTAATGTTGGGGAACCCAAGGATTAGACCTTGGGATATCTGTATATTAGAAGACTATTATAATGACATGGCAGGTCCAGTCGAAGTCGAAGCTGTTACCCATATGTTCTCTCATGAAACAGGCTTTTTAACTGAGATAAAACCAAATGCAGTAACTATAGGAAATGAAATATCCTCTTGGCCAGTACTAGAAGGTTTAAAAGTTATACAACTCGGTATGAATTTCCTCCAAGAAGGAAAAGAATTCACGCCTAGTGCAGATTTATTTAAATACAATAGTATGTGGGCTGATTTTATAAATATGGGTGCAACGCAAGAGGATGAAGCTTTATGGCAAACCTATCTTAATGAAAGATGGGATAGTGTTCGTGAAGGTTTTCCAAATACAAGTGGTTTGTGGAATCACATAACTGGAGGACCTGGAGCATATGTAGAAGATGGACAAGCAAAGAAATATGGAGAAAGCGGATACAGAAGAACAGGAAGTTCTTCTGTAGTCAGGTATGTAGGAGCTTTAGGAGGAGCAGGATTAGGTTTGGGAGCTGTAGCCCTATCTAAAAAAGTAGGCTTTTCTGTTTATGGAAGAATAAGCGAGAAGTTTCTTAAATCTGGATCCTCTGCAGTAGCTAATAGTGTGACTGGTTTGGGAGCTAAAGCAAATACAGGTTTTGTTAGAAAGGGAGCTAAAATTGCTGGATATGCTACAGGAGTTGCTGGAGGTGCCAGTATGGGTTCTGATTATACTAGCAGTTTTTTCAATCTAGAAGATTTCTACAGAGGGAACTCTATACTTTCTTACTATGTAGGAGGGCATGCAGTCATGATGAAAGCCCTTCGGGAAGAAACAGTTATAGTGGTTCCTTTAATGAAAGATGGAAGACCAATAATATCTGGCTTAGGATATAAAGACCCATTTTTAATTTGGAGAAATTTAATGGGAGAAGTAGTAAATGCAGTTACTGATACATTGCAAGGAACTGAAGAGGTTTGGTCTGATATGAAGAGTGAAGGTTTCGGTATCTACAAGTTTATACAAACTTATTGGGACAAAGGCTTGTTCTATGATCCAGAAACTAAACGAGACAGAAGCTGGAAACCAATGGAAGTTAAATAGGAATTATTATGTTGAAAGAGAATAGAAAAGGTTCATTCTTCTATGGGCTAAATCAAGAGCTGAATCAAATATTGATTAACATTGATAATCAAACTCAAAAAAGATTTGCTTACGGAAGAATCATAGATATTGCTGGATATGAAGTATCTGGCAAAGTGTTAGAAGATAGTGAAATTGGTATAACTTTCATAATAGAAGGAGACGAAGGAGATATAATTCGTTACAATTCTGAAGAAGACATTTCATATTATGCCAGCACTATTGGCACACCTGGAAATATGATAGGTAAAAGATGTAGAATAGAATACATAGGAGAAAGAGATGCAGCTTTAGAATCAGGAAGAGGAAAGCTGACTTTTTTGACTCAAGGCGTTTCAAAACAATTCGAAGCTTTATGCAGCCAGCCAGTTAGTGTTGGAGGAATGTCTGGCTCTCTTATTGCTGAAGATGAAATAGGTAGCAGGCTTTTAGCACCAAATATTTCTATGTCTACAGGAGAAAAACAATGAAGAGATTAGTTGAAAGAAATAGAATCATTGTAGAACGTTTAAAAGCAGAAAATGAAGAAGTTGGACAGTACCTTAAAGATGCTTTTTTTGCAGATAAAAGAATTTCGATCAGAAACGGCTACAATGAAGAAGCAAAAAGTTTTGTTTCTGTAGGGAATAATAGCGTAGTTGTAGGCGGTGACAAATTTAATCACTTTGAAGCTGTAGGTGGTGAAGATCCTGGATGTACGATATCAACTGCACCAGGTGGTTCTATTAACTTGATGACACTTCATCAAAAAGGTCCAGCTAGATCTGAAATGATTTGGCCGCTTAAATTTCTCCCTAGTTTTGTTGGATTTCCTTGCCCTAGCCAAAGATTTGATATCCCATTCGGACCTTTAGTTACCAAGATGCCTGAACTTTTAGGTCAAATGGCTAACTTAACTGCTATGGCATGTTGGGTAGCAGTAGAGCTTTATGGTCCAAATGATCCGAAAACTCATTTAGCAAGATTTTGGACATTAACAAATAGCAATATTTTTACAAAACTTTATATAAAGCATGGTAAAAAATGGAGTGAATGGATTAAAAAGTATAAGATATTGAGGTTATTGGCAAAGCCTATTTGGAACAGAATGGCAAAAAAAGGCCAATTTATGATAAATGATTTTGTAAATAGAAGGATTTAATTATGAATTTAGATAGTCAATCAGTTGATTTATACTGGACAGTTGATGGAGATCTTTATTTTAAAGATGAAGATGGGGACGTTGGAGTTGCTGATGCAGACGAAAACGCAATTCTTGAAGGCAGCATTATGCGAAGATTACAAAGTAATGTAGGCGATTGGAGAGATCAGCCTGAAATAGGATGTAATTTAAGTGAATTCATGGGTATGCCAAATACTGCTGAAACTGCTGCATTGATTACAGATAGAATAATTTCAACTTTAACTGCTGACGATTTAGTCAAAGGAGCAGACTTAAACGTTGATGTTGTCCCCATTGCTACAAATAAAGTTTTAATTTTATTAGAAGTCAAAGCACTTGAACCAACCTTAGAGGGTGATGAGGTGCTTATAGGTTTTAGCTATGATATGCGAGACAATCGAATGATACCAAGAATGATAGGAGCTTAACAATGGCAAGAGTACCAAATTTAAGAGGAGACCTAACCGCTTTAAAGAATTTAAAAAGCCAGTTTACACAAAGAGCTGGTGTGAATCATTGGGCTTATGATGGAGTTACAAGAATCATAAGTGACAACATTGCAAAGGAAATTGGAGTTGCTCAAGCATTAACTTCTGATGCTTTCGAGAGTTACCAGCTAGCGAAAGCTATTGGTGATGATTTAGATAGTCTTGGACAAGAAATGGGTGGCGTGAATAGATTGAGCCCAACTTTTGCAACAATAGAAGATAAGCATAAGAACTTAATGTTTTATTCAACACAAGGTAATTTTGGAAATACCAATGGAGGGAATGACGTAATCATTCCTGCTGGAACAATTGTTTCTTCAGAAAATGTTTCAGAATCTATTGGAGTGAAATATGAAATTTTAGAAAATTATACTATTCCTTGGTATGAAGATAAATATTATTGTTCAGCAAGAGCAGTAAATATGGGAACAGGAAGCAATATAGGTTCTAGTGTTTTGGTTAATCATGATTTCAAAAATTATAGTAGAAATGGTGAATTCTTAATTAAATGTACAAACAGATACCCTGTGTTAAACGGAAGAAATACGGAATCTGATGAAAGCTTTAGATATAGGATAAGTCAAAGAATTCCAAGTATCGTACAAAATAATATCGAAAGTATAAGAATGTCAGGACTGATAGTTCCTGGTGTCTTAGATTTAAGAATAATGCCTGGGTATTATGGAATAGGAACTGTAGCAGTTTTTGTTTTTGGTGCTGATGGAGAATCAAGTAAAGCTTTAACAGAGGCAGTTCAAACTAATCTGATGCAAAACCAAACTCCTGGATTGAAAATTATGGCAGTACCAGGGGTAAAAATTAAATTTGATTTTGATATAAGGGTTAGAACGGAAAGAGCTTTTAACAAGTTGGAAAGAGATGTTTTAATTAGAAAAGTAAAGAAACAACTTTACGACAAGCTAAAATCATACGAATCAAGCAGTATTCTTCCTTTAGGAAAAATCGCTATAGAGGTAACTGAAGAAAATCCAGATATAATTAGTATGCTATCTACAGATGTATCTGCGCCAAATTTTGAAGCAGTCTATGTTACGAAGTTTTATGCAGATACGCCTGGGCATACAGGAGACAGAAGCAAAGTAATCCAATCTTTTTACTCTCTAGGAGAAGAGGAATTTTGCAGTCTAGGACATTTAAACATAAAATTTGAGGCTGATATTTAATGTCATATTTCACCCAAAGACACGCTAATGGCTTCCCGCTATGGAGTAAAGTAAGAAAAGATCCTTCGTCTATGGGTTATAGATATTTAGAAGCTATTGGACATGAAACAGAAATAGAGACTATCAATCAGATTCGCTTGCAGTCTTTAAATATTAATGGATCTATTTTAGATTTACCTCTTGTTTACGAAATAGGAGGTTGGCCTGGTTTATATGAATTTGAGAATGGATTAACTGCTCCAGAAGGGATGTTGCCTTTATTCAATTATCCTCAATTTGATGGTGATGATATATGGCCTACTAAAGTTGAAGGAAAGCACTCAGAAGAAGGAGGTTGGGTAAACATAGCAAGAGCAGGAGAATCGATTGATCTCAAAGGTATATTTGCTTTTCTTTACACTCCTCCCAAAAAAGTACCAAAAAAAGCTGATGAAAGACCTTTTGATTTAGAAATGACTCCAGAAGAATGTGAAGAATTTATTGATACATATAAAGGTTTGGCAGGCAAGGGTGCATGGCTTATTCATCACATAGCAGAAGTAGCACCTAATCCATTTAATTATTTTCTAAACTGGGGTCCTCCTGGAGTTAAATTTTTCAACCGAAAAGTATGTTTTTTAGTAACAGGGTCAACACATTACAAAAGGTATTGTATGGAAGGTGGACCGAATTGGCCTTCCTGTGGACAACAAGAAGAGCAAGATATAAATTTTCAAGGGGAGCATAAGATTGTAGTAAATGGATTAATAGAAGGGGGAGGAGATAATCCTTTTTCAGAAACCTTAACTATCCTTGACGATGGTTACTATATTACAAAAAATAAATTTAAAACCATAATTAGTGTATATAAAAGCGGTTTCAATGGAAATTTTTTATTAGTTCCAGAAACTCCAAATTTTCGATATGGAACGACGACTGGGGGAGGATATAATATAAATCCTTCCTCCCTCCCTAACGAAAGAGGGTTTTTCGGAATAACTTCACCTTATCATTTAGGTATACACTCTGAAGCAACTAACACCTTATTGTCAGAAGATGAAGAAGAGGCAAACAATCTTTTGCTTTCTCCTTTTAGTCCTGATGATGGAATCCAAACCACGCCAGTTCCTGAAGCTTTTTATGAAGCTCCATTGAAGCTAACAATTGATATTGTAGAAGATGAAGGAACATATCTTAACTCATGGTTTAGCCTTTATCTTAATGGGCAAGACTATCGAAGAACAAATGTAGTTATTGATAATGAAGAAGATGTTAAAGAATTGATTTGTAGCCAATGGTTAATCGATGAAAATGGAGAACCAATGGTAACAAGTAATTTAATAATTAACCCAATGGATAGTAAGCTATATAGTTTTCATATTCAAGATGAACCAGGATCGATTGGAGAAGAAGAAATGGGTCCTCCACATCCTTATGCTAAAACTTTAGCAATAAATATATTTCATCTATCTCCTTATAAATTTATTCCATGGAAATTTCCTAGAACCAGACAGATAGCAATTGATATAGAACCTATGAGTTCCAGAGGCAGCTTTGGGGAAGACATGCCTATGTGGTCTTTTCATAAAATAATGAGAAGCCCAGTCAAGCTAGTTGCTTTTAAAAGAGAAAAGCCAAGTCAAATTAATGGCGAAATAGGAGATGAATGTCCAGCTTCAACATTTTACGGAGATTGGTTGCAAGAAGATATGACTTGGAGCTCAGAACCTTATTGGTTTTCTGGCAAGCAAACCGACTTGCCAGAAGACAGTTGGACTGATAAAAAATTTAGCTCTGGAGTTCTAGATGAATTAGGACAATGGAATTTTTATTGTGAAACAATCGTAGAGAAAAATACTTTTAAAGAATTAGAAAAATTAGAAATTAAATCTATGAATGGTGAAATTACTCCATGCGAATACTCAAACATAAAACAAGAATTGTTAAAAGATAAAAACAATGATGAGCTATTCAGAAGTTGCACAGCTATTTCTTGTGAATACCTGCAAGCAGAAAAAACAATTAAGATGCCTTTAAGTAGCTATGTCTTTAGCTATCAGGATGAAAATGGTAGTAAAAAAAATTACACATTTGCTCCATTCCAAGGAAGGCAGGAAGTAGCAGCATTGTGGGCCGCTGAAGCTGAAGATTATTTTGCTGGAGTAAATTCCAATAACTCTCTATTCGCTGATGATTTTTACATAAAGAACGTTTACTGGAAAGCCGATAACGTAGCAATGATAACTTTTGGTATGAAAATCAGTGAGGCAGAAGCAATAGCAAAATACCAAGCATATTATTCTATGGCAGATGGTGGATTTGGTGGTCAAGATTCATTTCCTGAAATATCTGCTGATTTCTCTTTTTTTAATCAATTGTCGGATCGAGGATATGCGATTGAGTTCGGGAACGATCTTTACCTTCCAGATAGTACAAACAACCGTATGTGGTTTAGAGAAAACTATCATTCTGTGCGAATTACAACGAATGCAGAAAATGGAGATGAAGTAGTTACTGTCTATACCCCTGACAGTGATGAAGATGTTTGGTCGGGACAAGAGATAAGCTTGTTAGTGCAAATAAGTAATTTGCAAGTACAGCTCCAAGAGCAGCAAGGAGAGCTTTTCGAGCTACAGCAAGAATTAGAACAATTACAACAAGAGTTACTCCAACTCGAAGGAGAACTATCAAATCTTCAAGTGGCTTTAATCTTGGCTTCACAAAATGTAGATACTGCTCAAGCGGCTATAGACGAAGATTTAAAACCTGCAAGCATAAACGCTTCTTTAGAAGAAGACGTAGCTCAAGCAGCTAAAGAATTGGCTGAGATTGCTTTTAGTGATGCGCAAAATGCAGTCCTAGAAGCGTTCTCCGTTGTTGGGGAAGCAATGGAGACTGTTGATGAGGCACAAGAAGCAGTCAACAATGCAAGTGATGCGATAAACGATAATGTAGCATCAGGTATAATAATCTCTGACGATTTGGAAGACCTACAAGCTCAACTTGAAAATGAAGAAGATGAAGCTGAAGGAGAAATAATACAAAATTTGATAGATGCTAAGATTGTAGAGCAAGGCGAAAATGCTGCCCTTCTCCCTGGGCTTGTTGCTGTTCTTGATGCTGCTGAGGAAGTTCTTCAGAATGCTCAGACTGCTCTAGAGGATGCACAAGCTGCTCATGTAGTTGCCGAGCAAGTAAGTGATTTAGCTGGGCAAACCTTCAACAATGCACTTGCAACTTGGGGTGATGCTATTACTGAAAAGCAAGAGGCATTTAATGCATTAGTTGTTAATGAAAATAATCTTGCGAATCTTAAACTATTAAAAGAAGAAGCACAAAACTTGGTGAATGAAAAGCAAGGGGCTATTCAAGATCTCAGTGATTATATAGCGACATTAGAAGAACTTATAGAACAGTTAAATGAGTCAATAGAAAATCTAGAAACTGATATTGATAATATGGAAAATGAAGTTGAGGAGATTGAGTAATGCCTAAAATACTAAATCCAACCTGGCTAGATGAAATAGGATTGAAGTCTGGTTTACTTAGATTCAAAAATGAAAATATAGAAGATTATAGGATTAGGTTAACCAGCCACATACATAATCTTCCAGAAAGCAACCAGGCAAGTTTTTTAGAAAAACTAAGCACCTTGATAGGTGAAGAGAACATAGAGTTATTCAATATTGATTTGGTAAAAGATGAGAAAGGAATTCCTGTTGCAGAAGATCCAAGAATAGAAATTACTAGCTCTTTCTTAAAAGTATGGAAGAATTACGAGGAGACAAAAGACAATCCTGATTTATCTTTAGATATACATAATAAAGAGGAAAGTTACTTCTTGAAAGATGTTTATGAAAAACTGATAACATTAGACTTCATCGTTGTTGAACCTTTAACTTGGAATAAAGGGTTACATTATTACAAATCTAAAAATTTGGCATATTCAAATACTGATGGCTACACTTATAGTTTTCCATTAAGTGGAATAAAAATTAATGAACTGCCTAACCAATATATAAAAAATGCCATCTTCAGCTCTAAGTTTAGATACAGCATAGACGTAGGCTATCTTATTCACGAACAATTAGATAGAGAGGATGGCGACTACCATTTAGACAAAGTAAACGGAATAGTATTTTCTTCATTAATAGGAGGTGGAGAGGTAAGCTACAGCTATCGAAAATTTCCGTTTAAAATAAAATGGGAGTTTATTAGAAGCTTACCTGTAAATGACTCAGATATAGATTTCATTTTTAAAAATAACTTAATTGGCAAAGAAGGATTGCCAGAAAGATTGCTCTTGAATGGCTATGGTGCTAAAATAAATAATGAAATTTTAGCAATTCATTCTCTACAATGGGGTAAGTAACATATGACTGACAATCTTAAAAAAGAAATTTGTGTCTCAACAAATTTGAGCATAACAAGTCATGTGATCAATACACACGAATATAGACCTCTAACTGGTGTATATTCTTTGGATACTGAATTAAAGGGATGGGAATGGGATAAAAGGTTATTAGAAAGCAATGATTTACCATTCAGTTACTATGATCACAGAATAGGTGGACATGACTATGGACTTAAAGATGGAACAAAATTAAAATTTTGGCAATCAGGCAGTATATTACGAACTGATTTTTTATCATTAAGTGGATTTAAAGTAAAAGATGAATTTCTTTCTTGGACTCCAGTAGTTGGAACAGGAATATACTCAATATATTTTGAAGACAAATTTCTTTATTCTGATTTCTCTTTTATAGATAGGCTCGAATATTCAGAAGGAAAAGAATTGCCGAGTTTCTTTGTTAGGGAAGATGGCAGAATAGATAGTCTTTCCGTATGTATATACGAAAGAGATAAATCTTTTATCAATTGGCCTTGTGTTAAATACAAGTTTAAGAACTCTTTTACAGGAAAATTAACTGATGAGCTAGTAAGGTTGGAAACTGAAAAAGATGGAATCTTTTTAAAAGATAATCTTTCAGATCGACATAAAGAATATACAGTTCGAACAGAAGATAACAAAAGAAAAGTAATATTAAATGATAAAGGATCTGTAGTCGTAGGGAAAATCTATGATGACATTGATATTGAAGAAATCCTTTGTTCGTTTGAAGATCTAGGAAGCGGAAACATAGACGGAAGAGATTGTTTTCTAAGATATTTTCCAGTAGAAAAAAATAGCCTAAAAGTTTTTGAAGTTGATTCAAAGGGAAACTTTGAAGAACTTACTGAAGTCCAATCGTTAAAATTTTCAAAAGACAGTGATCCTCATTATTCAGTTGATTATGATTTGGGAATCATAAGGATGGGCGGTTATAAAGCGAATGATTTGGTTCTGGCTGAGAATTTAGATGAAGTAGATGATGAGATATCATGCTTCAATGAAATTAATTCTTTAGGATCTTATCCTAGCCAAGGGATTATAAAAATTGGAAATGAAGAAATTCTTTATCACAATAAAGGCTATAATAAGTTTCAAGATTGTATAAGAGGTTACAATGGTACTGAAGCTGTTTCACATGAAATAGGTACTATCATAAGCGATATTCAACATGGAAAAGGAACTAAAAAAGAAAATAAGATATATGTAGGCTATAAAGCTGTACCTAGAATTGAGTATGAAGTTACAGAATCAAAAAGAAGAACTGCGAACAGGGCACCTTTTCTTGACGTAAAAGCAATTAGTAATGCTGTTACGAATAATATTGTTCAAATAAACCCAACAGAGATTCATGTAAGTGATTTAGTTCTTGAAGCAGACAGTCCTTTAATTGCAGGTAATCTGCACGGTCCACTTTTTTATGGCACAGACCATTCAAAATTAACAGCAAGAGCAACCGACTCTAATGGAAATCCAGTTGAAGGAATAGATATTACTATAGTGCTTGATAGCCCTGTTGGTTATTTAAATAGTAGTTTTCGTTCTTACACTGCAAGATCTAATTCTTTAGGAGAAATTTATGCATTCTATAACGCTCCTTATGATTGGGATTCTATTAAGAAAGATATATCAGAAATATTTCATAAAGCAGGAAATACTTTTATAAAACTATCAGAAGAAATACCTCCTGGTGTCGTAGGCAAGGATGTTCAACTTTACCAGGTTCTGAAACATGATAGATTTTACGGAACAGTAGGTGACAAGCTTGAGCCATTCAATTGGAGCGATGGGGGACTTGTCACAGGCGAAGGTGAGGAATATGGGAGTTCCTATATTGATGTTAGAGGAGTGTTTGATGACAGTACATCTAGATGGGAATCCCTGCAAAGATTCCCAATGGACCCTTTAGAGGTTGTACCTTTTCACGAAATACCTCACGCTCAAGTATGTCCTGGGGCAAATTACGGAAATTCTTATGCAGTTGTTTTATTAACAAATGCATGGGGTGAGATAAAATGGGTAACAAGAAAAATAATTCATGGAATGGATTTGAATACTTGGAGCCAGAATGACCCAATTAATTCTGGCAAATTGAATGGAACTAGACTTATCTTTAATGCTAGTATAGTCGAACTTAACAATGGATGGTTCCCAAAAGATGTTTGGGCAGTAGATAGAGATTCATTCGATTGGAATGCAAAATTTTTAGATGGAGTGCCAGTAGTATTATATGAATGGAATGAAGATGTATTACATCCAGTAACAGGAGAGATTGGTGCTTACCATCCCGTAAGACCAGATATTGTTTCAAAAAAAGAGCTTGTATTTATGAATAAATTACTCCCTTTGCCAGAACCTTATAATAGAGACCAAAATTTAGGTGGCTATTTAGCAGTATGTTCTGACATGGTAAAATTTTATGCTTACTGTAAAGATCCTGTTTCTGGAAGACAAATTATTTCAAATGAAATTAGAATAAGATTAGATATACCTCCTTACTTACAAGGAGTTCACCAAACTGGAAGCTTACCAATACCATATGGATTTGGCTTTGTTACTGAAGAATTTAATATAGGTACAGGGCTTGGAGGGGCAAACTTCTTAACAATCAACCCTGTAGCTGAAGGTATAGATTCTTTTAGCATAAATGTTAACACTGGAATATAATAATGGCAGATAAATTACAACAAACTATTAGCGCTTTTTTAACTTTTGTTGATGGTGAAAGACCAAGTGCAGCAAAATTCAATGCTCTAATAGCTCAGATTAGAGGCGCAACTAGGACATACGAGTATGCAATAGGAGATATCTTAAGTCAAAATTGGCCTTACACTACTAACCCACCAAATGAATCATTTACATATCTTACAATTCCATATGGAAGAAGAAAGAATGCAGATCTCAAAGTTAATAATGCAACGTCTGGTGGACGACCTTTAGATATAATAAATCTTGCTAGAATTATAGGTCCTGCTGGAAATCTAAATCCAACTTCAATAGGAGGGGAAAGATTAATAAGGGAAGAACTTATTCCTACAGGAGGTACTCAGTACAGTCTTAGGTATCCTCCCTTAGCGGGAGAGTTTTCTCAAGATGCTAATAATTATTTCAGTACAAATGAAGCTGATTTAGAAGTTGAAGACTATTTTCTTGGACCTCCACAAGATAACAAATCTCTAATTGTAAAAAGAGGGGATTGGTATCATGAGGATGGAATTCTTTATTGGTGGGGAGTAAAGAATGGAGGAATCCCTTCGGGGATGAGAGTAAGTTATCGTACAAATCCGACGAGTTATGCTGGGGGTCCTAATTATCAAGGAGCAAGTTTTAATACGATTCCAGATTGGCATCAAGTTGTACAAGCAGGAGCAGGAGCACCGAAATTAATCATCGATGGAGATGGACAAATCAATGATGGGAAATACTTGGTGCAGCTTCCCGTTGTAAGCCACCAGCAATTAAATTATGATCATACTACGACCACTCTTACAGATGAATTAGATTTAAATTCTGGCAAACAGTTAACTTTACCTAAGTACTTAACAGACAATTTCACTATAGGCGAAGTTATTCCTGCAGGACTAATTGTACTTAAGTGTTTTGAAACCAATGAAGTGTTTAGAGAAGCAGTCTATATTTATGATAGTCCGACAACACTTTATATAGATAATATCGAACTTTGTGACATGAGCGACCCTCAGAGTGGTGCTCAAATTGATCGAACTTATTATCTAGTAACTGCTGGCACAGATATTACAACTTCTATCGATGATTTAAGAAATAAATTATCAAAGCATTCACACAATAGAGAATTTGGGGAACCATTAGTAAGTATTTGGGATATCGATGAAATTAATAAATACCAAAGCGTATCTGGTTATTATGCTCCGAGTAGAATAGAAGGTGATTTTGCTAGTCAGTATTTACATAAAGATGGCTGGCGAGCTGACCATGGTTTTATTGCTCCAGCAGCTCTTCCAGTTATGCGTGGGTCTTTAGTATTAGGGCTTAAGGATGTACAAGGGTACAATATAAAAACTTCTACTCGTGATGAGGGCGAGGGCGAGTACTCAAGTGTTGAAGATCCTAGTCATAGCGGTCTCATAGCTACTTATATTTCAAATACTTCATACTCGGGGCACAAGCCTCAGCATTGGAATCCTGATCAGCAATGGATAGGTGAAAGTAACAGAATAGTTTTTGGTGGGCTTCCTAACGATTCAGAAAATTTAAAAGATGGAAGTATTACAAGCCAGGTACTACCTTCAGGAGTAGATTGGCGAGATGATTCAAACTTAAGCTTAATTATACATAGGTTACTTTCAAGAATTGGAAGAGGAACAATTCCCTTCAGACCAACTTTGAATACAAGCGGACCGCAAATCTACAGATATAAAGAACATCTTTCTAGTACAAATACATTCGATCCAAATACTTGGCTATTCAAAGGAGCTGTAGAAGTATTTCCAATAGGAAGTAGTGGAAGAATCACTCATTGCCTTTTAAGCAATAGCGATGCTTCTTCTGCAACTTCTTTAACAGAGATAACACCAGAAGGAAATGATAAGAGTAATTTCCTTGATTATAATCTTTTAGATAAACAATGGCTCTATTCTGAACAAGAGCAAGAAAGTGACCCGCAATGGACAAATAAAAGTTTTTGGAATGGTGCTCTTAGAATTGAAGGTCAAAAAGGTTATCCCATTCAAATTTTTGGTGATGCAGAGCTTAGGCTAGATAATACAACCTATGCTGATACGGAAGAAACTTATTGGGTACCTAAAAATCCTGGTCTTGCAGAGCCTGTTTATAGTCCTACCCCACCTTCAAGAGGCAAAGATATAGTTCTAAAATCTTTAGATTATATTAAAATGTCTGCCAATTTAGCAGTTAAGTGTTATGCTAGAACTAATATAAACTTCTCAGCTGCAGGTCTGGTTGGTGCTGTTGGAGACGATGGAGAACCAGAGTTCCATCCTGATGCAGGTAATTTTACTGCTACTGCTAGACATAATATTGCTTTACAATCTGGCAATAACTTAATTTTGCAAACTACAGGAGATACGATAAACAAATGGGATGTTTATCATAATGGTGACGAAAATGCTGAGCTCTCTTGTAATGAAGCTAGTGATAGCGCTTTAGGTTTTGAGCAGAGATTTATAGGAGGGGACGTTGGAGTACATGCTTGGAAAGATGTATGTATATCTGCAGGTAGTGTTGGAGTTGAGTTTAATGAAAATACTATTGGAGAACCATTGTACCCACCAGGAAACTCTGGTGGGGATAGTGAAACGCCTCCATTCAGAAGAAATCTAGCTGCAGATGAGGAGAATATTTTAAACCAGCAAGCAGGATCTCTTTGTTTAACAGCTAGAAACCCTTCAAGCATTTTAGGTGATCCGCCAAACTGGAGAAAAAGATACAAAGGTATTAATATCTTAGCTCAAGGTCCTCACGAGCCAAGAAACGCTGGCAACAGAATTGTTATCAGAACGGGTCCTCATGCTTTTAAAGGTACAGCAGATTTAGTTGGAGGCTATGGTTACAAATATGAGAATCTTGATGACTTGTTCGATGGTGAAGGAGATGCAGAGAATATAGAAAGTTGGGAAAACCCTATCCTGCATATTGCTGCAGAAGAAAACAAAGCAGAACAATACCCATTTACAGCTTGGGCTGGAGCTTATGCAGGTGAAAAGCCACTTAGCAGATATTTAGATTTCTCAATCCATTTAATCGGACATGGAGGAATGGGAGAAAACCAAGATGGAAATAATACAAGTTCTTCAGAAATGATTGGAACCTCAGAAGATCTTCTTGGTTTGGTTGATGGTAAAAAAAGTTACAGTTCGGCTGGAACTTTAATCATGTCTAGTTTTTGGGCAAAGGATAGCGGTTCTGAGGATGCAGAAGCTTTTAACGAACCCCCGCCATGGGGTCCTACAATGCCTCATTCTGACGATTACAATAACTTTTTAGCTGTAACAACAAACGGAATTTGTGATGGCTGGAGCTCTCCTTCTGAAACAAGCATGCTGCATAAGCATACTGCTGGGTTAGAGTCATATCAGAATTTAGTGAAAACTCCTGGTGGTGATTGGAAAGTATGGGATCCTGGTATGGACGATCCAGAAGGTATTTCATGGCCTAGTACATTGCATACTCAAAGAGCAGCTTCAACCAAGTTAATTGATGCTGGTATACCATGTAGATCTTTCTGGTTTGGTGGATGGGATTTTAATCATGGGCGAGACCCACAGGATGTTTTCCATAGTCAAAGCGATGCTGATGAAGCAGGTTATACGGTTACATGGCTTAATGATCTTGCAGGACGTACGTCAGCAGGTTCAACAAAACCAAAAAGAGCTGAGTTGTGGGTAAGAAATAGATCTTTAAATCATGACGAATGGACTGCGGTATTTGATAACTCTTATGGATACAATAGAAATCTTCCAAATGGAGAGCATGGAGGAGTAGGGGGAGCGCTTACTATAAGAAAGCAAATTGAAGGACCTCAAGCATTTTATGATAGAAAATTTGGCAGATGGAAACCTGAAGATTACGCATGGAGTGGAATTGAAGGTCCAGTCAGCGATGCTTGGAAAGTAAATGATGATGACGAAAAGCATGTAGGTTACATACCTGCTATGCACTTCATAGCAGGTCCTTATCGTAATTCAAACGCAGATGGTACTGGTGGACTATGGGGTACAAACGGAGCAGGCAGAGGAGTACTTATTGGTGCACCTAACTTAATGGATGTGGAATGTGCTCACGTTAGATACACATGGCTATGTTTTAGAGCAGCAAATAGATCTGTAGGTAAGATTCAGTCTAAGGGTGCTTATGAAAAAGAATTAGCACTAATAACTTCCAAAATCATTGTACCGACGAACCCTATATGGGCTGAAAATGAGAATGGCGAACCGCTAATAGATGACGATGGCGAACCAGTACAGGCAGTAGATGGGGAAGGGGAGCCGCTGTGGGAATTGGATGGCAATGGTGACCCTATCGGAATCGAAGAAGAATTAGAAGTTCCAAGTCATAAAGTAGATTGGATCAGTTTCCCAGACCAATACAACGTAAAAAATACCACTCAAGTTACGGGCAACAGAAAATTTCCTCAAAATTATACCTATACACAAAGTTTGTATCAATATGGTGATGAGCTTGAATTAAGCAACCAACGTCCCCCTGTAGATGGTCATTGGAAAGCAAACAGCTCGTCCCAGACGATGTGGAGCCGTTTTACAAGTACACCAGATATGGTCAACGAGGATGACCGAAGGCCAGAACTTCAACAAACTGCAAGACCTAACAGATTTACTAATGCTCAAGTATTATTGAATTTCTTTGAGATGGCTCATGGTGAATGGGCTGTTGGGCAATATTCGGAAACATGTTCTCATGTTGGAGTTTCATGGGATAGTTTTCCTTTCGATGACGGTGATAATCAACGACTTGATAAATTAAAATTTCTTTATAAAGATATTATGGGTATTCCAGATCCTACGAAAGATCAAATCTCAAACTTTATTCAGACAAGTGAAGATTTTATGGGGTACTGGTCAAGAAGCATGATTAGTGATTACTTGGCTGAGTACGGACCATATCAAGATGTAAGAGGACCATATATTATTCAGCATGGACACTATGGGGGTGGGTGGGATCCTGATAACACATGTCCGAAAAAGAAAAAGAGTTGGTGGAAGACTCTTGTAACTATTGCTGTTGCAATTGTT
>Ga0163179_10001391_pt1 | contig 17183 bp, 21 predicted proteins | sample AtlANTMetagenome_FD_109643 | JGI IMG/M metagenome (GOLD analysis project Ga0163179, IMG submission 109643) | Marine eukaryotic phytoplankton communities from the Atlantic Ocean - Atlantic ANT 2 Metagenome | ecosystem: Environmental > Aquatic > Marine > Oceanic | place: North Atlantic Ocean... | reverse complement strand
TCATTCTTTTTCTTCGCTGCCATCTTCTCTTAAAAAATCTAATAAACTTTTTTTTAATTTAACTTTCTTCGCTCTTCCGAACTTCTTACTTGCAATATCATATGACTTTTCTGGTCGTAAGTCAAGTTTATATTGATTCCATGCAGAAACTATGTATTCTTTCCCATGAGGAGTCAAAAACCATAATAAAGACTCCATTTTATCGTAAGGTATGGGAGCTTTAAACCAGAACTTTTTGTCTGGAAATTTAGCTAGAAGTTTTTTTGTTGTGGCTATTTCTCTTTTAGTAGCCTCTCTGTCCGACCAAATCTTTTTAGAATTAGCTATAAACTTTTCAATAATGTATTGATGGATAGTTAGCTTTTTCTTCTTTCCCATATAGCTAAGTCCTTTTGTACCATACTTTCTATCATTTTGTCAAGCGAAATCTTCGGTTTCCATCCGAGTTCTTCTCTGGCTGGGGTAGAATCTCCTAGCAAAAGGTCTACTTCTGCGGGCCTGTAAAATTTTTGATTTATCTCAGCCAGCACGGTGTTCTCTTGAAAAAGTCTAAATTTTTCATCCATACCTTCGCCGCTCCAGAGCCCCGGAACTCCAGCAAAATCAAAAGCTTTTTGAACAAACTCTTTTACAGAGTGAGTTTTGTCGCTTGATAAAACATAATCTTTTGGTTTATCTTGATTCATAATCAACCAAACGCCTTCTACAAAGTCTCTACTGTCGCTCCAGTCTCTTCTTGAATTAATATTACCAAGCTGAAGTGTTTCAAAAGATATTTTTTTATCTAATGCATGTTTTATTTCTGCAACCTTATTCGTAATTTTTCTAGTTACGAATTCTCTGCCTCTTTTCATTCCTTCATGATTAAATAAAATAGAATGAACTGCGAAAAGATCGTATGACTCGCGATAAACTTTAACTATATGTCTAGCTGCGGCTTTAGATGCCCCGTAAGGGCTTCTTGGCTTAATCGGATGTTTGATGTCCTGCGGACTGTAATCTACGTCACCGAACTCTTCTGAGGAGCCTGCGCTGTAGAAGCGGCAGTCAGGCTTAAACTTTCTAATTGCTTCTAGACAACGGATGACTCCGCCAGTATTTACGTCAAGGACGCTTAATGGCATATCCCAGCTAACACCTACAAAAGAATTAGCTCCAAAATTAATTAAATAATCTGGCTGTAAGTTTTTTACAAGCCTGTCAATACTGGCGCAATCTGAAAGATCGCCATCAACTAACTCAAAATTCTCATGGTTTTCGAAATCAGTGATGTTCTCATGGTTAGGAGAACCAGACCTACGAATCATTCCATAAACTTTTAAATTATCTAAGCCCAGCAAATACTCTGCCATATTTGCTCCGTCTTGACCTAAAACTCCTGTTATTAGTATTTTTTTCATTTTTTAATAAAAATCTGCTCTGTGCCTTTTTCTTCAAAAGAAAAATCAAAAACTAAATCATTAAAATTTTCTTTTATTTTTTTAATGTTATTCGGGTCACTCATGCATAGAAAAAAGCCGCAGCCTCCGCTTCCTAATAATTTAAGACTTTTGGCCCCGCAATTCTTTAACTGCGTTTCAAGGCTGGCGAGGCTAGCGTTCATAATAAGTGGCGATAAACTCTTTTTCTCTTCCCAAGAGTCTAGAAAAATTTTAAAAATTGATTCGATGTCCTCTTTGATAAATAAATTATATGCTTCTCTAGAGTAATGTAAAATATTTTTTTTATCTTTATTTATATGAGATTTAGCTATTTCTTCAGTGTTTCTTTGTTGATTCGCGTAAACTAAGCATAGTGAATTTTCAAATTCTTTTTTAAACTCTTCGCTTACAGGCATAGGCTTAACAAAAAAATCTCCATCTGTATTTACTTCAATACTATTAAACCCACCATACGCGGCCCATATTTGGTCTTGTATTCCGCCGCTTTCTTCAAGTATCTCTCTTTCTATTTTTATGGCCATTTTCGCTAATTGTTTATTAGTGATTTCCTCGCCTTTAAGATAAGACAATCCTTTAAGTAGAGAGCAACAGCAGGAAGAAGATCCTCCTAGACCTGTTCTTGAGGGTATATCGGCAAAAAGATGTATATCTAACTTTTTAGAGAAATTATATTGTTTGACGCTTTCTCTTATTAGCGGGTTTTTAACATTGTCAACTTTTTTAAATTTTTCAACCTCGCTATAAGATACTATATTTTCATCACTTAAAATGCGAGGCCTAAATCTACAGGAAGTATAACTATACTTATCAATAGTTGTGCCTATTAAAAAAGATCCATGTTCGGAAAAAAAGTCTTTGTAATCAGAAGACCCACCGAAAAAACTAATTCTAAATGGAGAGCGGGTGATGACCATCCTAGAGGTTAGTATACGCAGTATTTATATTAGGAATTATTTGGTAGGCTTTAATCAACTCTTTTATTCCGTCATCTAAAGTATAGCTGGGCTTCCAGCCCACATCTTCAATTTTTTCATTACTAACAATATAATCTCTTTTATCGGGGTCAGAGGCATAGTCGCTAGTTTTAATATCGAATTCTGGAATATATTCCCTTATTTTTTCACACAGCTCCAGCTTAGAAAGATTAGCGTTCGACAAACCGACGTTATACGCTTGGCCACAAGGGTCAAAATAACAAAGAGTATCCTCTTCATAACTTCCTCCCATGTCTACTTTTTCTACCTTCTTTCGATAAGAATAAATAGCTCCTTCTTCATATGTCCCCGAAGCACGAGGAATTCCCATCATATGAATCATGGCTTTAATAACATCTCTAATATGAATGTAGTTTCTTTTAAAGTTATGCTCGAATAAAACTATGTATCGGTCTAGTAAAGCTTTAAGAGTAAAATCATTTACTAAAAGATCTTTTCTGAATCGATAAGATGTTCCGAATACAGTAGCAAGCCTCAGAGATGTATGGCCGTTATCAAGTATATATTTTTCAGCTTCGCATTTTGTCTGTCCATAAATAGAGATAGGGCTGAGAGGAGTATCTTCTGTACAAACAGAACCAGTTGCTCCATAACCACTATTAGTATTAGGATATATTACGCGCTTGCCTTTAGAGTTGGATGCAATGTATTGAACATGACTACTATTTATTTCTTTTGCAGAACGAGGGTCTTTATCGCAAGCAGGAAAACCTACTATAGCTGCTAATGGAAATATCACGTCGCACTTCTGAATGAGTTGGTCGAGCAAAGAAGAATCTCTTACGTCGCCATAAATGAACTCATACTTAGGAGAATGACAAAAGGGAATACATCCTCCCTGCTTGTATAGCAAATTATCCAAGACATAAACTTTTTTTACATAATCACTTTTAAGAAGTTTTTGTGTTAGGATTGTTCCTATGTAGCCAGCGCCACCTGTTATTAGAATGTTCATATTTTTATTTGGTACTTTTCTTGCAAATAGTATTTAAGAGTATTTTTTAATCCAGTTAATAATGGAGTTTGATTACAGGCCCCGATTTTTTCCGAAGGGTGAAGTTGTTTTGAGAGTTGTCCCTCGTAACAGTCCGTGTCAAATTTTATTTTATTAAAATCAAAGTCAATATAAGAACTTATAAGCGCGGCGTATTCTCTAATTGGATATTCCACACCAGACGAAAGATTTATTCTTTCGTTTTCTAAATGAAGGTTGTCTAAAATTTTATTAACTACATCAGAAGCATATACTAATTCTCTTTTTTGTGTACCACTTCCCCATAGAGAGACTTCTTTATTTTCAAATTTGCCCGCTGATATTTTTTGCATTATTTCAAAAATAAAATGCCTATCAGTTATTTCAAAATCTGGACCATATAAAGTATTAGGAATAAAGTAAAGATAATTCATTCCAAATTGCTTCTTATAAGCTTCGAGGCCAATTAGCAACATCCTTTTCGTCATTGCGTATATGTATAATCTTTCGTTAGGATAGCCGTCTAAGTATTTACTTTCTGTTTTTAACTCTTCGTTATCTTGATAAGCGCAGCTAGTACCAAACGCAATCATTTTTGCTTGAGGTTGATATGACCGCCAATAAGTTAAAATATTGGTATTTATTAATTGATTATTTTGCCACTGGTCCCCTTGATGATACAGGCAGTAATCTCCAGCTTTTGTATCGACAGAAAGGTGAAATATATAATCTAATTTAGCGTCGGTAAAGTCTCCTAGGGGCTGTAATAAATTATTTTCTGAACGGTTGGAGACATAAACGTTCGCTTCCGGAAACCTTTTTCTAATTTCTTTTAGCAAATGTTTTCCTAAAAAACCTGTATGACCCGTAACTAAAATATTTTTCATGTGTCTAATAAACAAAGTGAGAAAATTTCTTCACTTCTGTGGCATCTTTTTATCATTTTTTTCATCTTAAGACGAATATCTTCAAAAAATATATCGTTTTCTACTTTTTCAACCATAGCTTTTAAAACCTCTAATTGTTTAGGGCTTTCGACACCGACATTGGCATATCCGTCTGGAGATGGATCTTTGTAGCATAAATTTTTATTAATAGCATAAAAATCGTATTTCATGGCTACTGAATGCATAAAAAACCAATCCGAATGCCATTGAAAATCTAATACGTGGCCTCCTACTTCCTGTAAATATTTTTTCTTTATACATGAAGACGCGCCCGGTATATAAAAAGAAGAATCTATTAATGAGTCTCCTTTATAAACCCCTTCTCTAGGAAAAGAAACGTCTGTAGCTACAATCGCCGCGTCAAGTTCAAAACCCCGATAGCAATTCTCTACAATATCTAATGCTAGCCTGTCATTTGCGGCAACCTGTAAGAGATACTTGCTAGAGGAAATGTCTATTGCGTAATTTGCTCGATAGTTATAACCTTTATTGTCGTCAAATAAGAATATTTTAACGTTTAGCTTTTCTTTATTCTCGTCATAAAACTTTTGAATAATATCTTTACTCTCATCTCTTTCGGTGCCATCATCAATAATAATTACCTCGTCAGGTAAGATAGATTGATTAGCTATAGCATCTAGCTGAAATGGCAGCAAGTCGGCGTCATCCTTATTAATCAGAGTTATAGTTAAAAGCTTATCCATTTTCCTACTCCTACATGAGGGTATTTACTTTTTTTATACTGGTAATATATTTCTTTGTCGCTTATATTTTTATCTTTACTATCATTCGTCTCCCCCCACGCTAGCTTTGTAGAAGAACCTACACTCTCTTGGTTGTCCTCTATGATAAATTTTATAGGTAGATCATTGTTTATACTGAATTTTAAAGATTCATGATAAATTCCCGTCTCAGCAGTCATGTCTCCAATAAAGCACCAGACTTTTTCACTGCTCTTCTTAATTTTTAACGAATATGCTACACCTGTAGCTATCGATACGCACCCTCCTACAATAGAAGAAACCATAAATTTAGGCTCTGAAGAAGAAATAGACATGCTATGACCATTTTTAATCTGTTCTGTCAAATTTTTTTCGGGTATACCGTGCAGTAATGCGTGATAATGGTTTCTCCAGCTAGAAAATACCCAATCGTCCTTTGATATATCTTTAAATATTTCAATAAGTTGTTCTTCGTTCCCGTCAGATAAATGAATAGGGCCCGCAATCTTTTTTTCCTCAAAAAGTTTTTCTATTTTTTCTTCAAAAGCGATTAAATCTAATTTATTCATATCAAACCTCCACTATTAAAGTGCTTGTGTCGCTTTCGTATGCTTTTCGGTACGCTATCAAAGCGTCATCTGAAGGAAGAAGTTCTACCACATTCATAAAATTTAGCATTGATTTAAATGCTGAAAAATGATTTTGTATGTGTTGAGGCCCCGGATTTAATGGTTTATCTTTCCCCACGAAAGTCCTAATAATTATTTTAGGGAACCCCATATTGCCTTTAGTTAAATGCTGTATCTTGTCAACGTGATTAACTAATTGATTCGTAGCTAATATTAAAAAATCAAACCTAGGATAAATAGTAATAGGGACCACTCCGTTTAAAGCCGCGCCCAAAGAAAATCCCATTTGGAACTCTTCCGCAACAGGAAACTCCATTTTTTTATCATCAGGAACGTCTTCTAGAGCTTTATATACAGCTAGGGGTGTTGTGCAATGTTTAATATTTTGCCCTATAAAAAGGGTATCGCATTGATCAGAGAGCCAATCCATTGCTTCTTTAGTATTCATTTTATCAACATGAAATGATAGGTTTTTTAGTAGACAGCAAAGCTTTATTGATATCGTCTAAGCAATACTGATCCCCTATAATGTTATTATATTGATTAAGATCTGTTTTGCTAATATTTTTTACGAACTTTTGCATTTCAATATCGTTTCCATTATGACCAATAATCTTTTTCCCAAAAATAAAATCCCAAGGGTTTACCTCCATTTTTTCTCCATAAGGAGTATTACCGACAATTACCAAAGTCCCTTGCTTTAAAAAATCTAAAGCTTTGTTTAGTGAAGAAATTGATCCCGTGCAGTCAAAAACCAAATCCACCTTTTGCCCACAATGCAAGTCACTATACTTCAACGCTTCTTGGATTTTCGATTCGTTGACATCTTTAACATAAAGATTACATTTACCAAAAAGATAAATGAGTATAGAAAGACCTACTGCGCCAGCGCCTATAACTAAAACATCTTTATTCAAAACATCGGCTAACCTAACAATTTTTTGCACAGCTCCTGCCGCAGTAGGAACTGCGCAACCTAAAACGCTATGGATAGGCAAGGCTTGAGAAACGTTTATTTCATGCAACTTGTTCTCAGAAATTACTGCGTATTCTGTGAAAGTAGCGATTGGCCCAGCGTTATACTTCCCATACTTGACAGGACCTCCGTTAAGCCCTCCTCCGTTAATCCAAGAACAAATAACTTTTTGATCAAGGTTGATTTTTTCACAGCTAACATGTTTATCAACAACGGTTCCTATTGCTTCATGACCTAGTAAGTGCGGAAGATATTCGTCTTTTCCTTTCTTACCATATATCTCGTTCAATTGAGACCCACACAATGACGTATAATGTATTTTTATTAAATACTGACCTTCTTTAAGGGTAGGGACATCGACCTCTTCAAGAGATAAAGCCTCTCCAGTAGTATGTAGGATTGCAGCTTTAGTCTTCATGTCTAAGGTGTAAACCAGTAGTAATCTCCGCTATAACCAATATTGTCAAAAAATTTCTTCCATTCATCTACATGCATCATAGTTTTAGCAGTTAAATTCCAAGCCTTCATCGCCCGCTCTTGGTCTTTATCTCTCCATGCGTCTACAGTAATAAATTTATGTTTGCCGACCCTTTCTATCTCTTGCAGCGCTTGGGCGCACTCTTTATCCTCAAGGTTGTGTACTGTATTAATAGAAACAACCAAATCGAATGATTTGTCGTCAAAAGCCGAGAGATTTTTAGCGTCACCAACCGCTAGGGACTCATTAATCTCTTTCATGCAATTTTTTATTGCATACTCAGAAATGTCTATTCCGAGGAAATTAGCTTGAGGTAAAAATCTGCTCATATCATAAAGCATAAAACCTTTACCGCAGCCCACATCTAAAATACTGCTTTGGTTATCAAGACTGTAGTGCTTTATAATATCTTGAACGGCTTCTGTCCAAAATCGGGGGTGGTAGTTAAATCCTCCGTAACCATATTTTCGGTCTCCGTCAAAAAACTCTTTGCCGAATTGTCTAGCGACCGCTCTAACTTCGTCCGTCTTTTCTAAACTTCTGGTGCTTAAGTCTCTTTTTGTTTTAGGATATCGTTTTAAAAGATCTATTTCCATATTATGTTATTTTTAATAGTTCTTTCATCACCTGAATATTCACACTATATTTCCTATCGACCATTCCGTCTTTAAAAGCTTCCGCTAACTCAGCTATAGCGTCTGAGCTATCGTAATGATATTCAAAACCTAAATCATTTTCAAGCTTCTCTGAGCAAGTTCTATAAGATCTTTGATCTCTGGTCTCAACCTTTGTTATTTTAGCGTTTGTTTTTTTAGAAATATCTTCTGCAAAATCTAATGCGGTCTTGTACTCGTATCCCGCGTTATATATTTCGCCATTAGAAGTTTCTTTTCTAACGAGCTCTAAATATATCCTGCACATATCTTTTATATGTAGCGTCGGTCTATATTGGTCGCCACCGTGCAGTGTGATTTCATTATTGTTAACTGCTTGGTCAACAAAGATATTAATCATCAAATCCAAACGTTGACGAGGCGAATAGCCACAAATAGTGGAGGGCCTAACTATTACGTGCGGTAAGTTTTTGGTAGATAGGTATTTTTCTGTTTCGAGCTTAAGCTTTGAATACTGCGTCAGCGGCTCCGTGGTTAAGTCTTCTGTTACTTTCTCTTCCTCTTTAATCCCGTAAACGCTATTGCTAGAACCATAAATAAAGTTTTTTAATTTTTTACAACTCTTTTCGGCTATATCAATTAAGTTGCAGACTCCATTATAGCTAACATCGTGAGTGAAAGCCGGGTCCAAGTCGGAGCTTGGATCATTTGATATACAAGCAAGGCTGATAATGTGATCTAAAGAACTGTCTAATTCTTTTATGTTTCGAATATCTCCTGTGGTAATTTTTAAATTATTAATGGAGCTTTTGTTTTTTAATTGGTCTTCAATTGCATTTTTGTACTGGCTTGGACTATCCCAAAACCAGAAAGTATCTAAGACTTCTGTTTCGTATCCGTAGTCCAACAATAAGGGGACTAAAACTGAGCCGATGTATCCGGCTCCTCCTGTAACTAGTACTTTTTTCATTTTAAAAACGCATTAACTGTTTGCTTATAATATAAAGAGTTATAAGAAGTATTTCCAAGGCCTACTGTATTTGCTACTAAATAACCGGCGACATTTCCTAAAAAACAACTTAAATCGAGAGAGGCTCCGAGATAAAGCAGAGAAGAAACCATACCAAAGAAGGCATCCCCCGCGCCAACTGTGTCTTTAACTGAGCCTTTTAAAGCTGGAACCTCGTTATAAGATTTTTTTGTATTCCAAACACAACCTTTTGAACCGACGGTAGTAATTACTGCTTCAATTTCTTTATTTGTAATAAATTTAAAATTAAGGTCTTTTATAGAGCCTTTTCTATCTTTCATTTCTAAACGCATTTCCTGTTCGTCAAGAATCATATATTTAACATTCTTGTACTTATGGATATAATTAAAACCTTTATTTCCTGCATTTGATTGAGCGTTTATCGCAAATAATTTTTCGTTGCCACTTAAAAATCCGTGTCCATAATCAATGCCTATTTGAGGCAGCGCAGAAAGCTTCTCTAGAATTAAGTTTAATTGATTTGTTTCGCTTACGTTCAAACAACGATCATTCATTGAGTAAGTTTCGAAGAGGCGACTTTTGTAATAAAAGTCGATATACCTTTTTTTTGTCGTCGTAGGACATCCTTTTTTTATAATATAATGTATTTCTATATTGTTATAAATTTCTTGAGGCTTGAAATCATCGTCTCCAATACATGTAACTACGTGCACTTTTTTAACAAGAAGGCTAAGCTGTTTAGCTACAGCCAAGATTCCTCCATCGTATACTCTTAATGAATCAGTAATAGGCAGTCCTGCCCCGTCTTCATTTTCTTTAAATACCATACAGGGATGTTTAGAAGATTTGTTTATAGCGCTCCCAAATTGATATACGTCTACAATTGTTTCGCCAATCAAAACTATCTCTGTTTTTCTTAAATCGTCAATATACTTTGAAATTTCTTCTGACGAATGTTCTTTTTTAAAAAGACTTATAAAATCCTTTAACGACGAATCTAGAGTTTTATTATTAACGATTTTGCTTGAAGAAAGTATTTCGTCAGTTTCAATATAGACTGTTTCTCCTCCATTATCTTTAACAGCTTTATTTTCTAGATCTATTTTTTTTGTTATGTCTTCCTTATTTTTATACTCTATTCCTTTACTGTATGCATTAGGCTTAACTGAATTAATTACGGTGACAGCAGAGGGCTCCGGACTAACGATAACATAATCAACTACAGACAGAGAGGCTATTACTGCGCATCTTTGCTTAATGTCAAAGTAAGGTCTATTGGGGCCTTTGTTTACGTATTCGTCATCAGTAAGGCTTACAACTAAAATATCACCATGCTGTTTTGACTTCAGTAAATAATCAATATGCGAAGAATGTAATACATCAAAAACACCGTGACACAAAACTATCTTTGCGCCATTTTGCCTTGCAGATATACAAGTTTGTTCTACGTGATCTAAACTTAAAACTTTACTTTTGGTGCTCATACTCTAACGACACACGACTCAGATCAATTTTTTCTAACCATCCTATGGTTTCTTTTATTCCTTCTTCTAAGCTGATTTGAGGAGTCCATTCCATATCTCTGGTTTCAGAGCTGTCTAATACATAGGCCTCGTCCTTTCCTGCTCGATCGGGAGTTATTTCTACTACATCTTCGATTTTTTTGTTCATGATGCTGCAGATTAGTTTTATTAAGTTTAAAATAGAAACTTCTTTTTCTGTGGAAATATGGTATACTTGCCCGTCGTTCCCTTGTTTTAATACTTTATATTCGGCGGCACTAACATCACGAATATGAATAAAGTCCCTCCTCGACAAACCTCCTCCATGAAGTGGCAGTTTTTTGTTTAAAAGAATTGATACAATGCACTTAGGTATTATCTTAAAAAACTGTTGGTATTTTCCATATACATTCGATGATCTTACAAAAGATACTGGGATGCCTATATGTTTTGCGTACATGTTTATAAAGGTGTCGCCAGCCGCTTTAGAAGCAGCGTAAGGAGTAGTAGGGTTATAGTCTTTCGAAGGAATAATTCTAGAAGAGGTAGTACCGTATACTTCGGGGGTTGAAACTTGAATATACTTTTCTATAGAATCTGATTGATTTAGCAATATGGAAAGCCCTTTGAATAATTTGCATAAAGATAAAGTATTCGTATTGTACCAATGATCAGGATTATTCCAGCTATGCTCGACAATACTTTGCGCCGCAAAATTAATTATATGAGTTATGTTATTTTCTGAAATTATATCTATGATTTTATTGGTATCTTCATTTAAATCATATTGATAAAAATTACAATCTCCATGGCGATAACTTATAAGGTTTTCATTTTTCTGAGGGTTTCTGCTTACACAAAAAACTTGATCCCCTTGAGAAAGAGAATGCCTTACAAAATCTTGACCCGAAAAAGAGTTAGATCCTATTACTAATATCTTCATATTGTTTTGATCTCCGGAAAGGGGATTATAAATTTAACACCTTTATCTATTAATTCTTGGTTTTTTTTAATTATTTCGTCCGCAAAATTATGCGAAAGAAGTAGATAGTAATCCGGAATATCGTTGAGATCTTCCTTTGTTATAGGTATATGTGAGCCGGGCAAATAACTGCCTATCTTCATTTCGTTTATTTCAACAGCTTTGTCTATTAACGTATTATCAATCTCGAAATAGTTTAGAAGCGTGTTGCCTTTTGCCGGAGCTCCAAAAGCGTATATCGTCTTGCCTTCTAATTTAAGTTGTTTTAATTTTTCTTTGAGTTTATTTTTACTAGCCCGAACTTCATCTGCTAGCTGGAGAGCTCTTTCTCTAGTATAACCTTTATCTTTTTCTAAAGCATCTTCATATCTCTGAGTTTTCTCTCTTTTATTTGAGTGGCCTATTTTTGAAATTATTGAACCGCTATGAATTGGAGAATAGTAAGCGTCGAATATTTCTAAACCATAAGGGGATAAAAGATTCTGAAGACTTTGGATAGTATAATAGCATAAATGTTCATGATAAATAGTATCGAAATTTTTATTATCTATCATAGCTCCAGCGTACATAAATTGAACAATTAGGACGCCATCTTCAGCCAAAGAATATTTTATGCCTTCTATTACGCTGTGCAGCTCTTCTAAGTGGAAGAAGACTCCAGAAGCGTTGAATAATTTAACAGTGCCTTTTCCTAGTTTATCTTCAGCACACTGCTTATTGAAATATTCAGTGAGAGTGTTTACTCCAGATTCTCTAGAAAGTTCAGATACTCTTTTAGCGCATTCAATATTTAAAATGTTTGAAACGCCTGCTTTTTTATATTGCAAAAGTTGAGTTCCGTCATTTCCTCCGATATCTACGATAAGATCATCTTTCTGTAGGTTAAATTGCTCTACATTTTCTTTCGCTACTTTTAAAAAATGCTCTCGTAAAGTATTAGTCGTTCCAGACAGATAGCAATGATCGCCAAACATAACTTCTTTTGGAACTGTTGCATCTATTTGTAAAAGCTCGCATTCCTCGCAACGAAGCAATCTTAATGGGTATTTCTTCTCTTTGCCTATTTGGTCTTTTGTAAGAAAATCATTGCACCAAGGCTGCTCGCCGAGATCGAGGATTAGTTCTAAGTTTTCAGATTTGCAACCTCTACATTTCATAATTTTTTATTTTATTTACAAAATTTTCTATTGTATATTTTTTAGACTTTTCAAACGCGTTTTCTATCATGTTTTGGTAATCGCCCCAATTATTAAGTATGTCTTCTATTTTATATCTTAAGTCAGTAGGATCGTTAAAATATACAAAGTCTTTGTACGGTTCATAGTACTCTTCTATTATATTCCAATCATCTCGCATTACCAAATTTAAAGTGCGGGAGATAGCCGCCTCGTGTATTCTCGTTTTAAATTGCGGAGCTATGTTTCTTTTGCCGACTTCAGAGAAAGCTTTGTTTGACTCCCAGTTATCGTGCGATTGTATGTTTGGAACATGGTCATTAAAAACATGAATAATGTTATAACAAATAGAGATCTTACTTTTAGCTACCAGATTAATCTTTTCTTGAAAATTTAAATTTAAATTTGTAGCGAAAGGAATCATTGCGTGAGTAGATGCATTTATATAGCTTGTCATGGTGCAGTACCGATAGTTAAAAGATTTCATGACATTAAGGCAATCAACATGCTCTTGTCCATGTATGCCTCCGTGATAAATGACATCATACTCCTTCTCGTATTTTTTTGGTATTATAGATTTATTATAAGGATAAAAAATCGATCTCCAACGTTGACTTCCCTCTTCTTTGTTTAGCCAATTAGATGTATAAGGGCAAATTGAATAAATTTCATTAAAGAAACTAGTATCGTCTACTTTTGGTTGCGCGTATTCACATGGCGCCCAGTTGTTGAAATACATTCGCCTTTTAAAAGAAGAATAGTTATTTAATAAACTACTATTAGAAGAAGCGTTATAGCCATAAAAAAGAACTTCTTCTGAGCTATCTTGGGAATAAGACTTAATATCCCAGTGATGAGCGTTAGTGTCGGGCACTTCAATTTGAAGATCCTCTATAATTTTCATTAATAAATTCCCCTCTCTGAAGAGTTAATCTGATATTCTATTAATAATGGCATCAACTCTTTATAGTACTCTGAAAGATTCCATTTCCCTTTTACGAGCGCTGTTGCGACATGAGGGAAGATCGAACAGTCGTGATGGTGCATCCCTCTTTTAGGTTCGTTATTGTAATAGTAGAGACCTTTCAAATTAAGCTTTCTGCAAGTTTCTTGAGCGCCGAGTTCAAAGTGGTCGTTTAGCCCTTCTCCTGCTATATGAAGATCGGGGCCGTTTTCAAATATTTTTTCTAAATCTCGAGTCCTCCACAAGGTTGCCGATTGTGAAAAGAAATAAGGATTTGAAAGAGAAAGCTCAAATAGGCTTTCTATACCTTTGTACAAAGGCTCTTGAAAGTCGGCTCCTTTAAACAGCTTAATAAAAGAAATTGTATCATCCTCTCGTAGAATATTTCGCAAAAATTCAATCTTATTTATATTAACGTTATCATAAAGAATATAGTCTTCTGAAATAAATATACAATAACGCTCAGAAACTTTTTTTATACAACTTAAAAATTGACTACGAAATTTTAAATTTTTGTCATACAAAAAGGTTTGACCAACAAATTCGGTACTCGGCACATCGCTAAAAGTATAAATCTCTGCATGCTGCGGAAAGTGTTTTTTAATTTGACTATAAAACATTTTCCAAACATCACTATTTTTACTCGTGGTGTTTACTACTATAGGAATTTCTTGGAGATTCATTGTTTAAATAAATTAAAAGTCCTAAGGTCTCTGTAGGGAGGATCTTCAACTTGATCTTCTGTATGTTTTGGATAGTCCATTAAAAGAGTTAGCCCCCTAGCCGCTTGCTCTGGAGTCATATACATATTCCAGCCCCCGTCTCCTATTTCATCATCTTGATAAGGAACTCCAATACCTCTACCTTCATACCTCATCCTCTTAATTGTTTCAATAGCTTTCTCGTCGTCTGTAAGTATCATTCCTCCTTTGCCTATTTTTAAAGGCTTTTTGTGATGAAAAGACAGACACATATAAGACCCCGGTATATACATTCCTGAAGTTAATCTCTTGGCTGCGTCGTAAATAGGAAAAGGTTTTAATTGGTAAATACCACTCCATTCAATATCTTCAAACTGAAGCTTGGCTCCAGCTTGTAATATCGACTGAGGCGGAGAAAGATATGTTCGAGAAGGGATAGTAACAGTAGAGCCTTGTACCTCGCAATATTTACAGCATAAAAAAATAGCATCAGTACAGCTGTCGCAAGAGATAGCGTATGGGGCGCCTGTATATTCAGCTATAGCATCCTCAAACCACTGTACTATCTCAAAAGGATTCCTCATTAGTCTCTAAAAAAATTTTGGCTATTTATAGCTTTATCACAAATAAACAAATCATATGACGGCTTGCCTAATTTTATACCATGATTTTTTGCTCCCCATTCTTTTATTTGTCTATTTGTTATTTCTGTATGGTCAATGCCTGAAGTCGCTCCTCTTGCTGTCCAGTATATTATAGTGTGGCCTTCGTCGTATAAGGCATTTATCTTCTCGATATTCTTCACTATAGGCGTAGACTTTTTATAGTCGCGGTCGGGCGGCGTGTTACAAATAGTTTCATCTATATCTACATATATTATCATTTTTCTAATATATAATATTTCTTACGAAAGCCGCAGCTTTCAAATAATCTTCTGCTTGCTTCGTTGTCGATTTTAACCTTAGCAAAAGATTCAGGAAACTTTTTCATGAATCCTTCTACCATAAACTTGCCGACACCTTTTTTTTGGTGAGTTTTTTTAGTAGCTAATCTTATGTCGTTATCGACATGACCAATGAAACCAATTATTTCATCCTTGTCAATACAAATAAGATAATTAGTAAAGTTCTCAAACATATACCTGTAGTGCGTAGCCGTGGGTATTATGCTTGGATCGCCAAATCCTTCAGAATTATCATTTCTAATTTTGAGAACAGCGTCCCAGTGCTCTCCCGGTAAGTTGCTACATTTTACTAGTTCCATACATCCTCCTCATTAAGCACTGGATGGTTAACGTTGCCCCAGTAAGCTAAAAGATAAGTTCTGCTGGACTTCCAACCTTCAAGCTGAAGCAAGGGGCCAAGCGAAGAACCTATATCCATATATTGATTATTGTCATGATTCTTAAAAAGATCATAACATAGAAAATTACTAAGCGAAGCGGCAGAAAAAAGAAATAAATGATTGGATATATTATTTTCTTTTATCCATTCACCGATTTTGTCAGGTAGATCAAAATTATTAACCATACAGTTTGTACCTATCGGAAAAAACTTTTTAACTTTAAATGGAAGCTTATCCAACTTCGAGTTCTCATTAGCTACTAACACCACATCTCTTTTATTAAACAAAGGCAGCATCTCTTTTATAAAACGAGAGTAGTTGCCATTTATCATAACATTCGCGAAAGAAAGACTTCCCCAGTCTTCGGAGCCGTAAAGCTCCGTACAAAATTTCCAAGATTCGCCACAGTCTAAACTGTTCTGGCCCGGTATACCTTTTATGTAATTTTTTTTCTTAAATTTAAAAGCTTCGACAAGTTTTTCGTGCTCTCTTTTGTTCTCAGAAGGGATAAAGCTTTTCTGTTCTTCAGGCATGTACCCATTAGCGTAGACTTTTTTCTCTCCATGGATGTCGCCTTGGATAAAATGATCTTCAGCTAAAACTACAGTCCTGTTACGTAGCACAGTAACTTCTCCATCAGAAAAGCGAGAGAAAGCGAAAGGAGTTTCATCTTTAACTAACTGTAAAAGTCTGTCAAATTCTTGTTTATAATTTTTCATTTATAAAATCTAACTTTAGGCCGTCTGTGTACTTCGGCTTCCAACCGGTAGCTTTTGTTACCTTGGAGATGTCTACTGAATATCGTATGTCCTGACCCCATCTGTCTTCTACGAATTGAATTTCATCTTCAGTTTTATTAAAAACTTTTATAATAGATCGAACTACATCTATATTTTTTATATAATTATTTGCAGCTATATTAAAACATTGATTTTTTATTTTTTTATCAATGATGCTCATAATGCCATCTACATTATCTTTAACGTAAGTCCAATCCCTTACATAAGAACCGTCTCCGTGCACTGGAATTCTATCTCCATTTTTTAGAGAGGATATACATTTCGCAACCAACTTCTCTTCATATTGACGGCCTCCATAATTATTACCGCTTCTAGTCATCACATAATCAATACCATAAGTTCTGTGGTAAGAATTTATTAGCATTTCAGAGCAGGCTTTCGTCGCAGAATAAGGATTGCTTGGATTAAGCTTATCAGTTTCTTTGAAAGAGCCTTCTTCTATATCGCCGTATACTTCATCTGTGCTAATATGGAAGAATAACGGCCTTTTGTATTTAGGAGTTAATCTGACTAACTCTAGTAAGTTATGAACTCCATTAATATTCGACTCGATAAAAGGAGCGCAATTAGTTATAGAATTATCTACGTGACTTTCTGCAGCAAAGTTAACTAAGATATCACAAGTTGGGATATGTCTAATATTTGCAATATTACCATGAGTCAAAGAATAGCTAGCGTCTTTATCCCAAGGCAAAGAGCGATGAGAAGCATATCCCATTTTATCTATATCATGGACTCTCCAGCCTCTGTCTAAAGCGGACTCAACAAAATGGCTGCCTATGAATCCTCTACCGCCTGTGACTGTTACCCTCATAATACTTGTAGTATTTTCTCTGTCGCTTTTCCATCTCCGAATGGACACTCAGCACTAGGTTTATAGTTGTCAATAAATTTATTAAATATATTAGGCAGATCTCCTACGTTCGGACATAACGAATGAAAAGAGCC
>Ga0163179_10001390_pt1 | contig 17197 bp, 10 predicted proteins | sample AtlANTMetagenome_FD_109643 | JGI IMG/M metagenome (GOLD analysis project Ga0163179, IMG submission 109643) | Marine eukaryotic phytoplankton communities from the Atlantic Ocean - Atlantic ANT 2 Metagenome | ecosystem: Environmental > Aquatic > Marine > Oceanic | place: North Atlantic Ocean... | reverse complement strand
CTGAGATTTCTACACCACTGCTTGGCACGAAGTTGATGACGCCGGCAGGCACACCTGCTTCCATCATCAATTCCATCAGTACGTAATTTGAGTGGTAGGAATTTCGACTCGGTTTCCAAACAGCGGTATTACCCAAAATAGCAGGGGCACTTGGTAGGTTGGCAGCGATACTGCTGAAATTGAATGGGGTAATTGCAAGAACGAATCCTTCCAGTGGCCGAATTTCAGTACTGTTTTTGACGCCCTGTGGCGAGACTAGTGGTTGATACATATCATGGAATTCTCGCGCATAATGACAATTGAAATTCCAGAAATCAATGAGCTCACATGCGGAATCAATCTCTGCTTGGAATGCAGTCTTGCTTTGGTTGAGCATTGTCGAGGCATTGACCTTCATCCGCCAATCTCCTGCCAACATCTCAGCAGCCCGCTCAAAAATTGCGCATCGAGCCTCTAGACCCAAATCAATCCAATCTGATTGGGCATCGATGGCGGCTTTACATGCAGCCTCAATCTCGGCCTTTCCTGCAAGGTGTACGTTGGCTAGAACATGACCATGTTTGTGGGGGATAACTTGAGTTGTGGTATTCCCAGTGAAGACCTTCTCACCATTGATGATGCAGGGGATTTCTACGACTTCAGCCATTTGTCGATCCAACTCGGATTGCAGTGCGACTCGTTCAGGACTTCCAGGCATGAAACCTAGAATAGGCTCGTTTACAGGGTGACTTGACATACGGCTGACTCCCTCAATACAGTGTTTGATGGTTCCGAATCAAACCTGAGCCAATCGCCGTGCGATTCAAGGGCTGACGGTGTGGCCCTCGCATCATGTCAGGAGACCAGTTGGTTCGAACTGCACTTTACGATGCACATGTCGAGCGTGGAGGCAATATTGTCGACTTCCACGGATTTGAGTTGCCGATTTGGTACACCTCAATGATGGAAGAGCATCTGAATACCCGCGACAACGCGGGTTTGTTCGATGTATCTCACATGGGTTTTTTCCGATTTACTGGTGACGGTGTGCGCGAATGGTTGGATGGTGTAGGTACTCAGAAAGCCAGTCTAATCCCACCTGGGCGATGTGCTTACACCCATTTCCTTGATGATACTGGATTGATTATCGATGACATGATTTTTTGTATCGTCGATGAAAATGAAATCCTTGGTGTTCCAAACGCCAGCATGATTGATCACATGTGGGCACATTTCCATGCCAATATTGCAGAAGGTATCGTGATTGAGAACCTCTCTGAAGAGACCAGTATTTTGGCATTACAGGGCCCCAAAACACCGCAAATATTGGAATCCATTCTAGGCATCGAAAATGTCGTCCGACACTTCCATGGCCAAGCCATTGTAGACAATAATTTGGGCATCACCGGCTGGATACAAGGTACGGGGTATACTGGTGAGCGTGGTTTCGAAATTTTCGTTCCGAATTCTCAAGTGAAGACACTTTGGGACGCTCTACTAGATGACGGGGGTCATGGCATCTGCCCGGTTGGTTTAGGGGCGAGAGACACACTTCGAATGGAGAAAGGTTTCCTACTATCAGGTCAAGATTTCTGTCATCCAGATTTGGGTGACGATTCCAATTTACATCGAGATACGGCTGAAACTTTTGTGCCGTTTGGGCTTAACATCGAGCATGATTTCATCGGCAAATCTAGAGTCGAAGCAACCAAGGCAAAACAGCTCGATGGTTCGGGTATCAAGTGGCTGGGTTTGAAAGCCACAGGCAAGGGTCCGTTCCCACGAATGGGGCATGTCGTTCTCAAGGATGGAGTCGAGGTTGGAATCATTACTTCTGGCGGCCCCTCACCAAGCCTTGGAAAAGTAGGGATTGGGCTGGCGTACATGGAAGATGTCGAAGTGGGTGATGAAGTAGAGATTGCCGTTAATCCTCGACGAAACTTACCTGCTGTCGTCGTTCGTCCACCGTTCATCTAGAGTGAACGTTGAAATGGAAACGCCCAAAGGGCGTTTGCATGCACGCCCGCGGTCGACTCGTCATTGTGGTCCTACTTTCGTTGATTCTGGCACCTTGGATTGGTGCGATGAATCCCATCAGCGAATCGGATGAATATGAACATTCGACCCCTTTCTCTGAATTGAATGAAGCTCAAATCGATGCCATTTTGAGTGCAGGAGCCAAGGGTGTGACCTCTTGGGTAAAACAAGGAACTGCAAATCCAAATGCACAAAATGGGCCAGGTGATGTCAACAGCGTATGGATCAGCGATGTAGTCAATACGACAAACAATGCAGTCATCATTGCCGGATCTTATCGTGGAGACGTAATCTTCGACAACGGCCCCTCTCCCACTGAGAGAAATCAGCGAACAGCCTTCTTGGCTCAGTTGGATCAATATGGTGGATGGTCTTGGTTTGTCAACACAGGTCAACCTTCAGATTCAGTTGGTTCAGCACATATTCAGCAAGCTTCAGTTGGTCCTTCAGGGATTTGGGTTTGTGGTTGGATTTCGGATACCATCACATTTGGAAACCATTCTGTGACCACAGGTGGTTTGTACACCGACGGGTTTGCAGCCCTGTACAATGTTTCCATTTCCGATTGGGATCTTGTCTCAACCTGGGGCGGGCCCAATAATGACTTTGCAAACGGTTGTGCAGCAACCGGCGAAGGCTCAGTCTACGTGGTAGGTTCGTATCGTTCACTGGCCCAATTCGGCCCCAATCAACACCAGTCGGAAGGTGGCTCTGACATGTACGTGCTCAAGGTCGATCCGATGGGTGGACTTTCATGGGTTCAAACATGGGGTGGCGAATACAACGACAATCTAACAGCCATTGTGCTAGATGACATCGAAAATGCATATGTTGTTGGATATTACCAAGACAACGTTCTCGATTGGCCTAGCAATCACATTGTCTCAGCGGGACGTCCATACAATGGATTTGTGAGTAAGGTGAATCCATCTGGAACCTTCGTTTGGTCACGAGATATTCAAGGTGGCGTCAATGGTCAACCTGTTTTCGCGACAGCCGTCACGTTTGGCAATGGTGATATTTACGTCGGTGGCGACTTTTCAGGGAGTGCTGATTTCCGTAACGGTGGTTCAGTCACATTGTCGATGTTGGCCAACACCAGTGCGACAAATGGATTTGTTGCATCGATTGGAACCAATGGCAACTGGGTCTGGGCCTCTCGCACCAGTGGTGCGCAAGGCTCTGAGCAATACGTGTATGATCTTGCGGTTGGGCCGCTAGGGACGATTGCAGTTTCCGGTGCATTTTTGGACAACAATGAATTCTGGACCAATGCGACATTTGGTTCATTTTTGCTTGCACGGGCGCCCGGTGTCGAGGGCTTTGTAGCCGGACTTGATGCCTATGGCAACTGGGTTTGGGCTGATGGATTCGGGGGAGAAAAAGATGACATTTCATATGGTGTAGCCTGGTTAGGACTAGGTCGTATCCTGACTGGTGGCCGACATTGTGTCGACCTTTCCTTTGGATGCGGTTCGAGTTTTGGTGGGATCAACAAAACGACCTATTCAGAAGCTGAAGGGGCTGGCTTCGTTTGGGTCTTTGAAGTCGATACCGACTACGACACCGTCCCGGACCTCGATGATAACTGTCCGACTGTAAACAATACAGACCAAGCCGATATGGATGGAGACAATATCGGTGATTTATGCGATTCAGATGCTGATGCAGACAATCTAGATGATTACTGGGACGATTGTATTGGCCCTACCGTCAATTGGAACCAATCGATTTGGATAAATGACCGAGATCGTGATGGATGCAAGGATTCTGAAGAGGATGACGATGATGACGGTGATGGCATTTTCGATGGTATGGATGATTGTGATGATTACACAACCAAACACAATTGGAGCAGTGGTCTTGCCAACGATTACGATTCTGACGGGTGTCATGATGCGGATGAAGATATTGATGATGACAGCGACTCTATTCTCGATGAGTTTGATGCCTGCCCGAGGTACCCATACAATCGAACTTGGACTTCTTCTCTACTGAATGATCACGACGGAGACGGCTGTGACAACAACGACGATGATGCCGATGATGACAATGATGGTATCAATGACATTGATGAAGATGGTGATCAACTCGACCAATGCCCCTTAGGGGAAACCGGTTGGACTTCAGATAGCACAGTTGATCAAGACGGTGATGGGTGCTTGGATTCGAGCGAAGATTTGGATGACGATGGCGACGGAATCTTGGATTTCACCGATGATTGTTTGTCTGGTGCACTCGATTGGAATTCACAAATAGAGACAGACCGTGATGGGGATGGTTGTCGTGACTTCGATGAAGATGACGACGACGACTCTGATGGTCTATTGGATGCAAATGATTCCTGCCCTGCTGGAGATGTGGGTTGGACTTCAGATCCGAGTACAGATGTTGATGGCGATGGTTGCCGTGATTCGGGAGAAGACACAGATGATGATGGCGACAAGGTGCCCGATGTTGGTGATTCTTGTCCCAGTGGTGTCACTGGATGGGAATCGACCCCTGCACTCGATGTAGATGGGGATGGTTGTCGAGATTCTGATGAAGATCCAGATGATGACAATGACGGATTCAATGATGGTTCAGACTTGTGCCCAGGTACGCCTCAAGGAGTCACTGTGTACGATGGAGGTTGCTCATATGATCAAGGCGACAATGATGGAGATGACATCCTCAATGGTCTCGACCTTTGCCCTGAAGTAGCTGCAATGGAAGGCTTTGACCTGAACTTTGATGGTTGCACAGACGACATCGATGGGGACGGTATCACTGATGACTTGGACCAATGTCCAGATACCCCTGCAGGTGAACAAATCGATGATGGCGGGTGCGGTTATCTGACACAGCAAGATTCAGATGAAGATGGTGTAATCGATGTAAACGACGCATGTTTGGGTACATCCAATCAAACCATTCGAGATACCAATCCCGGTTTTGTCTTTGACAACATCTTCGGCTGTTGGACTGGGGATGAAGATGATGATGAAGATGGCTATGACAACTGGCTTGATATCTGTCCTGGAAGTAATCCACAAGATTTGATTTTCGAAGATGGATGTAACTTTAACCAGCAGGACGAAGATGGTGATCAAATATCCAATGGTGACGATGGTTGCCCGTATACTACACCTGGTGCGGCCGTGAATGAAAACGGTTGTTCTGCTAGCCAACTGTCCACTGCGAGTGATGATGGTTCATCCGGGGCATTGGTTGCTATTTTTGCTGTTTTTATTGTACTGATTGTGGGGGGTGCAGTCGGTGCTGTACTGATTATCAAGCGCCGACAAGCGACTGAAAGAGATGCGCGTAAAGCATTGAAACGAGGAGATATGCCTGCCCCTGCAACTGAGGTGGCCGAACAAACCGTTGCAGAAGAAGACGATTACAACTACGAAGATGACCCCAACTACAAGGTCGATGAAAATGGCTGTGAATGGTGGTTGGATGATGATCGACAGTGGTGGTTCCGAACTCCAGAAATGGATGATTGGATGGAACATACTGGTGAGCAGTGATCAAACCTCTACGGGCCACCATTAAGTATCACGCCCTATAGGGCGTGTCATGACTGACAGACCAAACTATGTCGCAAACATCCTGCTATTCGCAGTTATTTTTGCACTGCTGTTGCAACCAATTGCAGGGATTTCTCCCTCATACGAGAGTGATCAACAACTATCTGAAGAATTGGTTGTTTCTCACGCAGCACAAAATGAGTGGACTCAAAGTGCGGGTATGGATCCAAATGGATTGGCTGCTGTTATCTGGCCGAACTCCATGGGTGTAGATTCAGCCGGAGATGTATTGGTTGGCGGGATGCTAATTGGGGATGCACTGTTTGGAACCCATGCCTCATCATCGGATGCATTTGGTTCAGGTTCACCTGGACAAGTTGCTTACCTTGCAAAAGCAGATGGCACCTCCGGATCTTGGCAATGGCTCTCTGAAACTGGAGAGTATGGAGGCGGTGGATATGCAATGATTAGCGGTATCGCAACCCATGGCACAGACATCTTTGTTTGTGGCTGGTTCACCGGCAATGTGTCATTTGGCTCAGATCAATATCGTTCAACTCAGGATACAATGGATGCATTCGTAAGCAAACTCAACGGAAATGGCCAATTCCAATGGACTGCTGTTGCAGGCGGTAGCACTGATGATGATTCATGCGAAGACATCACTGTTGATTCTAGCGGAAACGTCTTTGCAACCGGTTCGTTCAACGGAACTGCAAACTTCAACTCAAATTCAGTGAGTACCAGTGGAAAGATGGATATTTGGGTCGCACAATTATCAACTGCACAAGTGACTACAGGAGGTAATCGATGGTCTTGGGTTTACACTGCAGGTGGGCCTGAGGAAGACTATGGGTCCTGCATCACTGTAGATGGAAACAATGTGTTTGCCTGTGGTTGGTTCGCAGGAACTGCGACATTCGGTAGCCAGCAGACGCAAGCTGCAGGGCAACTTGCCTCATACGTTGTCAAGTTGACAAAAGGTGGTTCTCATGCAGATGTTGCTACTGTTGGAGCAACTGGAGGGGTAGTGCAAATCATGGATATGGTTGCAGACTCTGGAACAGTTTATGCAACAGGTCATACCATTGGTAATGCTCAGTTTGGTACACAACAAGTGGGTGGTAGTGGGGCCAACGACCGTATCATTTTCGTCGCTGAGTTGGGAAGCAATAACCAATGGTCATGGGCCACTGGTTCCACCAGCGGTGCATATCAAACAGCGCGCTCAATCGATATGACCGGTCAAGGCTCGCTGGCAATCGCTGGTACCTTTGCTTCGGTAACCAGCGATGGTTACGTGGCTCAGTCCGGAAGTGCTGCTTTTGGCAGCCATACCATCTCAAGCACATACATGGGAATGGTAATCGCAGGAATTGATACAACTGGAAATTGGCAATGGGCCGAAGCCGCAGATGGCTCATTCAATGATGAAGGGTATGCGATTGCCACATTGCCTTCAGGTTCGATTGTAAGCATGGGTGACCACTGTCGGGGCGGAGTTACTGCCAGTGGACAAACCTGTTCGATTACCCTTGGCTCAGGTAGTGAAAGTACCAATGGGAACTACTTCACTGACCCCAATTCAAATGGTGGAAGTTACGCTTTCAATACTGGTATCCATCTTTGGGCGATTCAAGCAGATAGTGATGGAGACGGTGTCGGGAATGTCGATGATAACTGCCCGGCGACACCGAATGCAGACCAATCAGATATCGACAGTGATACCATGGGTGACGTCTGCGATGATGATCTAGATGGTGATGGGAAACCCAACAACAATGATGACTGCGATGGCCCAGAAGCTAACTGGGATTCAACGCTTATCAGCGTCGACATGGATCAAGATGGCTGTTTTGATGCGACCGAAGATGCGGATGATGACGCTGATGGCGTGGATGACGTGAATGATCCATGTACGGGCGAGACATTCAAGCAGCAATGGTCGAGTAATTCAGCCAACGACCATGATCGTGATGGTTGTCATGACATCGAAGAGGATGAGGATGACGACAATGACGGTGTCGATGATTGGTTTGATGACTGCTTACGTGGCTGGTACAATTGGACGGCCACATCGACTACTGACCACGATACCGATGGTTGTAAAGACGGTGGAGAGGATGATGATGATGACAACGATGGCCTCGACGACCGTGATTCTAATGGTGCAATTCAGGACATGTGCCCAACAGGTGAGCTTGGATGGACGTCGAATGAAAACACCGATCGTGACGGTGATGGTTGCCGAGATTCTACTGAAGACAATGACGATGATGGTGATGAAGTCTCAGACACCAATGACAACTGTTCCCCAGGTCCGAACGGGTGGAAACTAGATTGGACCAGTGTCGCCTCTACGGACCTTGATGGCGATGGTTGCCGTGATTTAGACGAAGATGACGACGATGATGGAGATACTATCCCTGATTCAAGTGATGCTTGTCCACGTGGTTCTACAGGTTGGGTTTCAGATTTTATTTCGGACATCGATGGTGATGGTTGCCGTGACATGGATGAAGATGCGGATGATGATGGGGACGGTTTCCTCGACATTGATGACAACTGCCCTCGTGGTGAAACTGGATGGATTTCTACCCCAAACAATGACTGGGATCGGGATGGTTGTAAGGATGAAACCGAAGATTCAGACGATGATCAGGATACGGTATCAGATGAAGTAGACCAGTGTCCAAACACACCCCTTGGGGAGGACATTGACGTTACAGGCTGTGGTTGGTTGACTCAACAAGATACCGATGGCGATGGTGTCTGGGACCATCTCGATAATTGTCAGAGCACGCCAAGTGCATCAACTCGAGAGTTGTTCAACGAAACTCATGGATTCGATGTCGATGAAATTGGTTGCTGGGTCGGTGAATCAGATGATGATGAAGATGGCAAGTTGCTATACCTGGATGATTGCCCAAATACTCCTTCCATGTACCGCACTCAAACCTCGATTGATGGTTGCCATGTCTCCGAGTATGATATCGATGAGGACGGTGTGCCTGGTGACTTGGTGACTCCAAATGGTGTTGATCAATGCGCTCTGACTTCCAATCAAACCGTTCGTTCAAATTATCCAGCATTCGGGGGTGTCGATAGCTTCGGGTGTTGGGGTGGCGATGCTGATTCGGATGGGGACAACATCCGTCTGTATCAGGATGTATGTCTAGATACACCTGAAGGAGAAGAAGTCCTCACAGAGGGCGACTTGATTGGTTGTTCTGCCAGCCAGCGTGATGAGGATGCTGACGGTGTCATGACCGATGTCGATGTTTGTTTGGATACTCCCGCTGGTGATTCTGTCCAAACCAGTGGGGAATACGCAGGTTGTTCATTGGATGAGAGAGTGAATCTCGGAGATACCAGTGCAGTTCTACAGAAGAACATGGTTTTCATCATCATTGGTTTGGTTCTAATCTTAGGTATTGCTGCCATGGCTACAGTTCTCATCATGCGGAAGAATGGCGAGCCTGCATCCCCACAAGCATCGTGGGATCAGCCGATGATGCCGATGGATCCGTTTGCGGCCCCTGTTACGGCTCCGGTCGCACCGCAGGTTCTGTCTGATTACACACAACTGCCCGGTGGCGGTGGATACTCTACAGGCGCCATGGGTGAGACGATTTACAACGCACCCGATGGGTCTAACTGGCAGATGCAAACAGATGGTTCATTCATCCGAATCAATTGATTATATGCCAGCGTTTTCAAGCGCTTCATCAATCATTTCCATTGGGGATATCGAAGGGCGGAAGCCACAGCGTTGCTCAATTTCCCACGCGTCTACTGCACCCCACACTTCGTTGGAATCATCGTTCCCATACTGTGGGTCACAACCCGTACGCTCCTGATAAATCGATGCAACATCACTCATCGACATGGCCTCACCACTACCGATGCAGAGAGTTTCCCGAGTTGGAGGGGGACTTTGTAAAACATGCATGACCACTTCGATGACATCCATGATGTGGACGAAATCCTTGACTTGAGCTCCATCGCCGGGTACACTGAGCCATCCAAAAATAGAATCTTGCGCAAACTGATGCAGGATGCCATTTCCAGAATTTGAATTGGGGCGGATTCCTTGCACATTCGAACATCGAATGACACTCACAGGGGATTCTTCCATTGCGTGCTCAAGCGCTCGTTCTTCGACCCAGAGTTGGCCTTCAGCAGCGATATCGCGCGGTGCGAGAGAAGTTTGACTCGAATAGAACGGATCCTCAGGAGTGGCCTGAGGGTGCACCCGTAGTGTCCCCATCAATATCAGATGTAAACTACCGTGTCGTTCGACAGCTTCCAGTATTGGGCGGGCTGCATCTCGCATAGAGAGTAGTGCGGCACGGTCATCACGTGCACCTGATTCATTGGGGTGTGCATTCATCAAAATTACAGCGTTACAAGATGCAAGGTAGGCATCGAGTTGGATACTCTCGCTTAAGGCATCAGTTGGTATTTTGACCAATGCATCCCCGAGTGCGTCTTCGAGGTATGGTTGGACAAAATCATCAACTCCGCTTATCGCCACTTTCACGTGCTCACCTGAGCATGGCTTGCGCACATAGGGTATGAGATTGACGGCTTCTCCCATCACGATTTTTGTTGCGGCATCAAACGAAACTTGAAGTGCCGATAGATGACAGGCGGGAGTGTAAAGTCACCCCAGAGGGGTGGTCGTGGTGATATTGTGGTTGATCAACTCCCTAACCTTGGCCGTGAAAAAGAGATGTTGACAGCAATGGGTATGTCTTCGATGGATGACTTATTTTCCGATATCCCTGAAGATGTTCGACGAACAACTCCTCTTGATTTACGCCCTCCTCAAACTGAAGAAGAAATCTTACGTGAGGCTCGAATGCTATTGGGGACAAACATCTCCGTGGATAGTCGCCCCTCATTCCTCGGTGCCGGTCTGTACAGTAACTTCGTCCCAACAATGGTCCCCATGCTGGCAACACGTGGTGAATTTTTGACATCATATACCCCATATCAACCTGAAGTTAGTCAAGGTATGCTACAAGCGATGTGGGAGTTCCAAACGATGATTTCAGAACTTGTTTCACTTCCCGTATCTAACGTCTCGATGTATGATGCGAGTACTGCCGCAGCGGAAGCCATCACCTGTGCGGTTCGGGTTCACGAGCGAAAGGCAACGCAGAAATCTACAGTATATGTATCTGAACTTGTCCCTCCTCACCGAATGTCAGTGATTGAGAACTACACCCAAGGGGCTGAAATTTCGATTCACAAATTGCCCCATCGCGAGGATGGGTTACTTGACCTAGAAGCTGCCGTCAGTGCCGAAGGTGCGTGTGCAGTTTATGTCGAACAACCCAATGCTTTCGGTCTTCTTGATGAGGGTCTGATGCAACTCAAATCTCTGATCGGAGAAAATACAGCTTTGATTATTGGCGTCCAACCTGTATCACTTGGATTGATTGCGGCTCCGGGAGATTATGGCGCCGATATCGTGGTCGGCGAAGGCCAACCGTTTGGTATTGGACCTACAGCAGGTGGCCCAATCTACGGTCTGTTTGCTTGTCGAGATGCTTACATTCGGCAGATGCCAGGTCGAATTGTTGGTCTTTCAAAGGATTCTGACGGTGGTCGAGCATTCACGCTCACTCTCAGTACTCGGGAGCAGCATATTCGAAGACATCGCGCAACATCGAACATTTGTTCCAATGAAACGCTGATTGCACTCATGGGTGCCATGCACATGGCATTGCTTGGTCCAGAGGGATTACAGAAGCTCGCTCGCCGAAATGCAGGCGCATGCTCTGCAGCAAAGAAAGCGATTTTAGCATTGGATGGAGTTGAAGCAGTCCACCCTCAAGGTGTGCACTTCAATGAATTCGCAATCCGTCTCAACAAACCTGCTGCAGATTTACTCAACTTCCTCGATCACGAATGTGACATCACCGGTGGTTTCGATTTATCGCAATGGTGGCCGGAACGAGAAAATGAGATACTCATTTGCGCGACCGATCAAATTGACCTTGAAGATATCGAGGAACTGGTGGAAGGCATCCAAGACTGGGAGGAGGGATACGAATGAGTGATCTGTTTGGCTTCAAAGGTGCAGAGGGTGCAGGCTACGCCCAGCCCGATCCGATTTCTGATGACTTCGAATTTCCTGTAGCACTCAAGCGAGAAAATTTGCCTCGCTGGCCACGTGCTTCTGAACCAGAAATTGTCCGGCATTACACTTGGTTGTCGACACGAAGTCATGGAATTGATTCTGGATTTTACCCCCTTGGTTCATGCACCATGAAACACAATCCTCGTGTCAATGAGAGGATTGTCCAGATGCCAGGAATGAATGATCTTCATGCACTAGCACCGGCATCTCATCTCCAAGGGTTGATGGCGATATTCCATGAAATGCAAGAGATGCTTGAGCACTGTGCGGGCATGGATACTGTAACCCTACAACCGGTCGCTGGCGCACAGGGCGAATTTACTGCAATGCGATGTATCCAAGAGTACCATCGTGACATCGGTGAATCTCATCGAAACAAGGTTATCGTTCCCGACAGTGCACATGGGACCAATCCTGCAAGTGCTGCAATGTGTGGCTATGAAATCATTGAGATTCCTTCGCTCGATAATGGGCAACTGGATTTGGATGCACTGCGTGCGGTTGTCGGCAATGACACAGCAGCGATGATGATCACCAACCCGAGTACACTGGGAATTTTTGAACCGGAGATTGCCGAAGCGGCCAAGATAGTTCACGATGCCGGAGGACAAATGTACTATGATGGTGCAAATTTCAATGCGATTCTTGGTAAAACCAATCCTGGTTTGATGGGTTTTGATGCTGTACACTACAACTTACACAAGACCTTCAGTCAACCCCACGGTGGTGGTGGACCCGGTGCCGGCCCAATTGGTGTCAAGTCGCATTTGGCAGATTATCTTCCAGCACCACTTGTTGTAGCCAGTGAAGACGAAGAGGGCGAGGTTTGGTTTGATTGGTATGAACCATCAAAATCTATCGGGAAGGTTCAGCAATGGCACGGAAATGCAGGCGCTACGGTCCGTTCTTGGGCCTATTACCGACGCTATGGAAGGGAACTCGAGACGATGAGTGAGCACGCGGTCCTAAACGCGAATTATCTTCGCCATCGAATCATGAATCCATCCGATGAGGTGCGCTCAAAAATCCACGCGATGCCTGCTGATGGAGCCCCTGCAGACGTGGTTAAGCACGAATTCACCCTCAGCATGACGCCAGTCAAAGATTCCACGGGGGTGACGGGCAAAGACATCGCCAAGCGTTTATTGGACTATGGATACATGTCGCCTACCCTCTACTTCCCGATGATTGTTCCTGAATGTCTGATGTTTGAGCCCACTGAAACAGAAAGCAAGGAAGCGATCGATCAGTTTGCGGATGATTTCCTCACCATCTTGACTGAAGATCCTGAAATGGTCAAGACCGCTCCACATGATACGCCTGTAAAGCGGGTCGACGAAGTTTGGGCTGCTCGAAACTTGGTATTGCGACACCCGATTGATGAGTAATCATCTCAACTGTGATAACGACGGGTTCCCACCGGTTGGTATGGCCTCTACAAAGCCCGGATTCCTTCTGGGTGAGAGCGGTTGGTATGGTGCGTTGGGGATTCCAGCCAGATTACCTCATGAGGCAGAGGCACCAGAATCATGGATTGGTTGGCGAAGACAGCGATTGAAGCCGGCAATTACAGGTTTTTTGTTTCCTTCAGCGTGGTCAATTTTTTTCCTATTGGCAGGTTCTATTCCTCTCTTCTTTGAAGCGATTGGTTCCGGTATCGGAATGAGCAATCAGCTCGCATTTGGACTTTGGCTGACGGCATTTGGTTTGCTTTGGCTGGGCGCGATTCAAGCTGCGATGAAGCAGGTTGAAGGTTCGGTAGTGAAAATGATCATGTGGAATTTTTTTCGAATCGAATCCCTACTGATGATCGTATTGAGTTGGGTATTTCTCAATCAACCGTCAAACAGTATTGTTCTATTCGCACTACTCATCTCAATCCCACTCTGGTTCTCTTATCTGGTTCGAATCGCTACTGTTCTGGCATGGCCAGCAGGTCGCTGGTTGCTCCCAATCGCCCACGTCGATGTCGGGCTTTCAAATTTGGAATTGGATTGGGTTGCTGAGTCAAGACGTTGGGCACGACGTCCTCTTGCGCGTCGAAAATTAGAGTCTGGTGTGGTTGGAGATACCAGGATGGAGTTGGTTTTGTTCGGAGTTAGACATGAAAATCATGATTTCATCGCCATTCACTATGTCCATCCTAGTGGTGTCATCATGGATCCTTTTGTCCGGAATCCTGTGGGTCGTCAAGTTCCTTTTTCTCGATTGGGTCCGATTTTTTCCGACGTACCTCATGTTACCGGAAGCTGGACGCTCTTGGAAGACCCTCCTGTCACACCGGTAGCCGCAGAATGGCCTGCAGAAATGATTCCAGCTTGGGAATTTGAAGAGGAGTAATTACTCCCATTCAATGGTTCCTGGAGGTTTGTGTGTGATGTCATAGACCACACGATTGACATGCCCTTTCAGAGAATTTGTGATTCGTGTACTGATTTTTTGCAAGACGCTGTGAGGGATTTCTGAATATCGGGCAGACATGCCATCAATGCTACGTACTGCTCTCACAACAATGGTTTCCCCGTATACACGCGCATCACCATGCACGCCGACACTGCTCACAGGTAGCAAGGCAGCAAAGTATTGCCAAGGAATCTCGATTTCGCCTGCTTCAGCCGCAGCCTCTAGTTCTTCTTCCACAATTGCGCATGCCTCTCGACATGCCTCGGTACGCTCTCTGGTCAAATCTCCCAATACTCGTACAGCCAAACCAGGGCCGGGGAAGGGTTGTCGGTTACTACTTGGGATCGCAAGCAATTGTGCCATGTCACGCACTTCATCCTTGTAGAATTCGCGCAAAGGCTCAACGATTTCCAAGTCAACATCATCAGGCAATCCACCGACATTGTGGTGGCTCTTGATGACATCTCTTTCTCCGCCACCAGATTCAATCCAGTCGGGAGCAATGGTTCCTTGGACGAGATACTTGGCTCCACACAAGACTTGTTCTTCTTCGAACACGCGAATGAATTGCTCTCCAATCACTTTGCGCTTTTGCTCAGGTTCAGTCACTCCTTCGAGATGCTTGAAAAATCGTTCACTGGCATCGACGATTTTCAAATTAAGCCCCAGTTCGGTCAACATTTCTCTGACCTCTTCGGTTTCTCCTTTGCGCATGAATCCAGTGTCAACGTAGACACAGTGTAGCAAATTACCAATCGCATTGTTGGCCAATACAGCGGCAACGGTGGAATCAATTCCACCACTGCATGCAATGATAGCCGTATCGTCGATTTGTGAAGTCAGTGCCTCGACTGCTTCATCGATGAGCATCTGCGCGTCCATTCAAATCACCTATGCGCCGCGTTCTTGCTGAAGTGCTTGGTCATCTGCAATGACGGCGTTTGTGCGCATCTCTCGATATGCGACAACCGCTGCTGCAATTTCTGCATTGGCTGTGCCGATGATTTGTAGTGCGAGTAGTGCAGCATTGTCTCCACGATCGACACCGACGGTTGCAACCGGCATCCCTGGTGGCATCTGAACGATGCTCAGTAGACTGTCATAGGGCACTTTGCTTCCTACTGGTACACCGATGACGGGTTTTGGTGTCATCGAAGCGAGTACTCCAGGTAGAGCTGCGGCGACACCTGCCATACCGATGTAGACATGGCATCCATCATCCTCTGCTTTTTCCACAATACCTTCAAGGTATTTTGGCGAGCGGTGTGCGCTTGCGACTCGAATCTGATAATTTACATCAAAGCCATCTAGAATTTTCGCTGCTTTTTCCGCGACTGGCATATCTGACTTGCTACCCAACACGATAGTGATGTCCATGCACTCGCGCTACGCAGTCGGTTCAAATGCATCACGGTGCGCGCTTGCGCACAAGAACGGTGTGAATCCGGCTCGGCTTCGCCGCAGTACCTCACCACCTCCAGTCGCATCAATGGCCCATGTCCAGATTCCAGGGCACAGCCGATCACCCCCTGAATGAACCAACCAACTCCGAGTTGCGAACAGTTTGCGATGCTCTGCAACTGCGAATGGGAGAAAGGGTGCAGGCAGGTCCAACAGCCATATTCCTTGATACCCTTCACGCGCAGGTAGCAAAGCGGTTGAGATGCACCTTGAGAGGTGGCGTTGAGTTTGACGACAACGGGCTTCAAGCCACGGTGGCATTGGCTCACCTTTCACCCACAGGTCAATGAGCCCTAGAGCACGATTGGTCACTCCCATCAGAGACGCCTCGGCAAAGCTGCGAACCATGAGTGGAACGTCTCGTCCCTTGCGCAAATCACAGAGCGCGCCAATCAAGCGAAGTAAACGCAATCGCAGTTCAATGTCGAAATTGACAAATGCGTTGGGTGGAGGCAAGTTCCCCCATAATGTTGAACGAGACATCCAACGGATACCAGTGGTGTCTGCACCAGCATGGCGCATCAACCAAAATCGGAGGTATCCTCCCGGGTCCATCTCAAGGATTTGCAAGGCCCTGAGGCCGATTTTGAAACCCTATTTGAATCACTGATGGGGGACCCAGGCTCCACTTTCAGAATCGAATCGCATCATGCTACCATCGGGGTTCTGACACCAGGTATTGCCAGCCTCGTCAGCCCATGTTTTCTGGCCATGCTCGTTGATTGTGGCATGGCTTGGTGCCATAGCATTGGAATGTTGTGCCTGAACATCAGTTTCAGTTTCAGTGATGGTAGTTTCCGTTGCGGCCTCAATACCGGCCATAGCATAGATGTCTTCTGCAGGTGCCGGTTCAGAGGAGAACTGTCCGTCGTAACCTTCCTCTTGACGGCCGTTACGTCGCATCATGAACAGGGCTGTAGAGCCAATAGCGACGAGAATCACAATCACCAACACAACCCAAAATGGCATTGAGAGTCCACCCTCAGCGACACTTCGACTTGCATCCCTCGGATAGAAGTCTGCTGCATCACCTACGCCATCACCATCACTATCTGCAACTTCCGTTGGATCTAATGGGAAGGCATCCAAATCATCGGTGACTCCGTCGTTATCACTGTCTAGTTGGCTGAGCCCACATCCGACGGTATTCACAGACTCCCCAGCTGGTGTGTTTGGACATTGGTCGGTTGCATCGGCAATCTGATCTGAATCTCCATCGAGTTGCTCAGGAGCACAACCGTCCGGGTTTGCACTCCAGATTGTCATGGTGTTATCACACTGATCCAAATCATTGGTGACACCATCACTATCATCATCAAGTTCTGACGGTGCACAACCGAATCCATCGACAGTAGAACCAGCAGGGCTGTTTGGACAATTCGTATCCATGGCATCATTGACACCATCGCCATCACCATCTCTTTGCGTCGGGTCACAGCCATTCGCATCGGCATTGAATCCAGGTTGGGTCATGGGGCACAAATCATCGGCGTCCATGACATCATCACCGTCGGTATCGCGTTGGGCAGCGCCACATCCAGTGCTGTCAGCGGTATCGAGTGTTGAAGTGTAAGGGCACAGATCATCAGCATCGTACACTCCGTCTTCATCACTGTCCCATTCTGAATCGGCACAACCATACCCGTTGACG
>Ga0163179_10001389_pt1 | contig 17208 bp, 19 predicted proteins | sample AtlANTMetagenome_FD_109643 | JGI IMG/M metagenome (GOLD analysis project Ga0163179, IMG submission 109643) | Marine eukaryotic phytoplankton communities from the Atlantic Ocean - Atlantic ANT 2 Metagenome | ecosystem: Environmental > Aquatic > Marine > Oceanic | place: North Atlantic Ocean... | reverse complement strand
TGCTGAAAGGATGAGAATTTTAGGCGGAGGAGGATTACAACTTGCTGCAGGTAATAATATATCAAACGCTTCAGGAGATTTAACTTTAGATGTTGCAGGAGATATTATTCTTGATGCAGATGGAGAAAATATAATCTTCAAAGATGGGGGTACTGAAAGAGGTCAAATAGATTTAGGCTCAGCAAACTTTACACTTCGTGCTTCTACATCAGACAAAGACATGATATTTAGAGTCAATGATGGTGGCTCTGAAATAGTAGCATTGACTATAGATGCGTCAGAGGCAGGAGCTGCAACTTTTAATAATAACGTCACAGCTTTCTCAGATGAAAGACTTAAAGATAATATTGAAACACTTGAAGATGGTTTAGATAAAGTAGAACAACTTAGAGGTGTCACTTACACCAGAGACGAAAAAGAAAACATAGGTGTTATAGCTCAAGAAGTAGAAAAGATATTACCAGAAATAGTATTAACAGCAGATGACGAAATGGGTACTAAGTCCGTAGATTACAGCAGATTAACAGCAGTATTGATTGAAGCTGTAAAAGATTTATCAGCTAGAGTAAAAGAACTAGAGGATAAATAATGGCAATACCTGCAAGTGGTTCAGTGTCATTAAGTACAATACAAAGCGAATGGGGCGGTGGTAATCCTATTAGCATGAGTGAATACTATTCAGGAAGTTTGGCTAGTAATAGCTTAGTTTCTAGTACATCACCCACTGTAGCTACCTCAACTGGAAGTCAGTATTTTCCAGCAACACCAGGAAGCAAAGGTGTTCCAGGAACTGCTGCATATACCTCATACTATAGGCAGTACGGTTTTAAAAATAGCAATGTAACTACCATACCCTTAGGTGGTTTTGGCTCTGCTTCTGCAACGACTACTAAAGTAACTGGTATAGATCAAGTAGGAGAGGCAGGACAAATACCTTCTTCGGGAGCTATACAATTTAATCATTTTAGAGGAACAACTGGCTCTGGCACATCAACCAATCTGGTGATGTATGGATTTGTTTTATATCATGCTACTTCAACTCTTTCAGGAGGAAGTGCTTCGAGCGGTTTTGGAAATTATTCTCCATATCTTTGGGTATCAGGTCATCATGGAACTACTGGTACTTTAGGAAATAACTGGTCTAATGTGCCTTTTCGTTATTTTGATACACCTGCTAAAAACGGAGCACCTGCAACAAGGTGGTATGGTTCAGATACTCATGTAAACAACAGTATTAATGTAGCAAAACAATACTGTTTTCATTATACCTATCCAAGTATAGGAGCTGTTACAGCATATAGTTATACAACTAATCAAAGCACAATGTTGACTATGTCGGGAACTTGGACTATTACGGTGCAATTCTAATGGTAAAAAAAGCAGAAGATATTATTTATTACGAAGAAACTGCGGGGGATGGTAATACATCGTATCGTTTCGATTATAGAGGTATTGCTATTCGTAAGCCAAAATCTATGTTCGATGGACAGACAGACTTACAAATTAAACAAGAATTTTTTAGACACATAAAACAAGAAAATATATATGATATATTTAGTGTTGACACTAACGCTAAAAAAGTTACAACGGAGGAGATCTAATGACTGTAAGATTTGATTTTAATTGGATAGAAGAAACCCATAAAATTATTGATGATGAGTTTCAAGTCACTGTTACTGTAGGAAACAAAGGAGATATACAAAGTCGAGATACTTTTGAAGAAGGATTGCTTTACTTTAGTGAGACTACTGCTGAAATAAAAGAACACATTCTTGACGAAGAAAGCTCTCATATTGTATATCGACCAAACCATTTTATTCTTATACAAGGCAAAATCCAATCATGCCAAAGATGGTCGGAAGAGGATGGTATAGAAGCAAAGGACATTGAAAGACTCAAAGAAATTACTAAAAATGATAAAATTAAAAAAGGAGAATACACAGAAAGCACAACTGAAGATGCCATAACTAATAGAGAGTTTTTAACTAGCTATAAATTTGGAGCAGACTTTGATGAAGCATATCCTCGATCAGCCATGTGGCACTTAAACGGAAGATTTGCCAGTCAGACAGCCATGGAAGATGATACGAGGTTTCTTTGTTTTATGACTGAAAAGCCGGGATATAATTTAAAGCTTTTAGACATAGAGCCCGGTAAAACAAAAACTCTTTTGAAAGAAAATAATATTAATCATGTGTTTTTTTCTCAAGCTTGTTCTTTAAATCAACAATCTAATTACGTAGATCAATATGATGTAAAAAAATTAACAAGCCCATCAATTGACATAACAAACGAATCTTCGGAAGTAGCCAGAATAGTTTCTATCACAAAGTAAAATGTTTAATTTATTTACTTTTTTAAAATTGTCTAAATCAATTTTATTAAAAGATTCTTACGAACAAAGAGAATCACATCCAGAGGCCAGAGCAAGACTTTCAGAACTACAAGCTATGTATGCACAGCTGATGTTTATTACTAGAAAAAAAATGCGCAAAAACTTTACAAGCTCTCCTACAAGAATAAATATTGCTTTAGGATTAGATTGGAATGATCCTAAGTATTGTAAAAAAAATATAATACCTAAAATATCTAGTATGAAATATTTAAGAAGTTTACCTCCTAATACTGCGGGTGGACATCTTGCTAAATTTTTTAACAAGTGGACCTTTAATGATCTTTATAAAAATAGATTTGAAAAAGAAACTGCGGAAGCTGATATGCTTTCTGACGATAAAATAAATACTTTAAGAAATAATGTTGGCAGACACATGATGCTAACGCACGATTTACACCACATATTATTTAAATATGATACTTCACCTTTCGGCGAAGCTTTAATACAAGGCACTACTTGGAAACAAGTAGACAATATAGGGATGTGGTATGTAGGTTTTTTAGTTACTTGCAGAATTGCTTGGCGATCAAAGTCATTCAAACCTTTTTTAATATATAGAGAAGCCTGTAAGATAGCTGAAAAAGTAAACAAACATAATCTAATAGAACACTCTTTGCTATACTTTCTTGAAAAAGATGTAGACCAAATTAGAAAAGAATTTGGTTTTGAAGAACCTGTTAGATATTTAAAATGGATTAAAAAAAACGAGGAGTAATTATGGAAATAAAAGTTAGACTAATAACGCTTATAGGTGGTTTTTTATCAGGAGTCATCATTACTGCAACGGCAGCACTTATTTATTATGAGCTATTACCGTTTGCAATGCACCTTGGAGTTATATAAATGAAAATAAAGGAAAAATTATTTTACTTAATGCCTGTATTAAATACAGCTTTTACAGAAGGTAAATGGAATTTTCCTATAATTAAAAAAGTAAAAGAATTTTATCAAAAACACGGTTTATTATTAACTATTGGTTGGATAGTTTTTATTGTAGTAGGAACTAAGATTGTATTTATTAATGGAACAATTTTTCTTTTAAATACTTTTTTAGGAACAGACATTGCTTATGGCCCTGTCTATCAATTTTTATCTGGTAATTAAATGTTTGGAATAAGTGCATTTGCAGAATCACCTTTCGCTTCCCTAGCTGGAATCGGAGGCAATGTAAATGTATCTTTAATAGGACAGTCTGCGACTGGATCAGTAGGCACGACAACTTTTGTTTGTGTAGCTCACATAAATCCTACAGGCCAAGGAACAACTTCTGCGGTGGGAGGAGTAGGCATTACTGCTGGCGGAGATATAGGTGTTACTGGTCTTGCCATAACATCTGGCTTAGGCAGTCCAGCACTTACTGCAAATGCCATAGTTAGTGATTATGGAAATAATCCTGATGAACCTTTATCAGCACTAACAGGTGCAATAAGTGGTGTAGGTGTAAATGCTCAAGCTGTAGCAACTTTACCTAGTTTAAGCACAAGTGTTGGTTCGGTAGGAGTAACCGTAACCGGGGTAGCAAATGTTACACCAGCTGGGCAATTAGGTACTTCTGCTTTAGGAACGATTACACAAAGATCAAGTAATACTATTGTTTTATCAGGATTTGGGTTAACTAGTGGTTTGGGAACCATAACATCAATAGCTAAAGCAAATGTAACTCTTGTTGGATTTGAAATGACAAGTGAATTATCTACGGTATTAGTTTGGTCTATGTTAGATGATTCTCAGTCATCAAGCTTTAGTGAAATAACAGAATCACAAACATCAAGTTTTAGTGAAATAACAGATACTCAAGATCCTAATTGGGAAGATGTGGCTTAATGTTAATAATTTAATTATAATTTAACGAGGTAAAAACATGGCAAGTACGTTTGATAATAATCTCAGACTTAGAGAAATGGGAACTGGTGATGAATCAGGTACTTGGGGTACTCGTACTAATGAAAATCTTGAACTGATTGGAGAGGCTTTCGGTTATGGCACTGAAGCAGTTAGTGGTACAACGCACACAACAACAATAGCTAATGGATCTACTGACCCTGGTAGAGCAATGTATCTTAAATACACTGGCGCTTTAGGCGCAAATTGCACGATAACTTTAGCGCCTAACACGATTTCAAAATTATGGTTTATTGAAAATGCAACTACTGATTCAGGTAGTTCAGGACCATACAGCATTATTATATCTCAAGGATCTGGTGCAAATATCACTATACCAAATGGTAAAACTAAATTAGTTTATACAGATGGAGTTGGGTCTGGAGCTGCTGTAGTTGACGGTTTTGATAAAATAGATATAGGTGCTAATGCAACAAGAAACGGTGGCAGTTTTAGTGATGTTACTGCAACTTCAACAACAACTTTTACCAATAAAACTTTTGATGCAGACGCAACAGGTAATAGTTTAACTAATGTAGAAGATGCCAATATTAAATCAGGTGCTGCAATAGATGCTACTAAAATAGCTGATGGCTCAGTAACAAGTACAGAGTTTCAATATATCAATACACTTTCATCTAACGCACAAACCCAAATAAGTGCAAAATTAAATTCAGCTTTACCTAATGATGCTTGGATTAGTTCCGCTGATGGCAGGAATAGACTTTATTTTACTTCAAACGCTAATACTGTAATGAAGTTTGATACTCAATGGCGAGTTGATAATAATGCTGGCACTACTATGTTGAGTTGTGATACTAGCGGTAATTTTACAGCTACAGGTAATGTAGGTGCATATTCTGATATGGCGCTGAAAGAAGACATTTACCAAATAGAAAACGCTTTAGAAAAAGTAAATCAATTAAGAGGCGTTCACTTTACTCGTAAATCAAACAGCTCAAAAGAAATAGGAGTAGTAGCTAACGAAGTAGAGAAAGTGGTGCCAGAGCTAGTAGATGAACATGAAGACAAAGAGTTAGGCACAGTAAAAACTATGAAATACGCTAATACAGTAGGACTACTTATAGAAGCAGTTAAAGATTTAAGTAAACAAGTAGAAGAACTGAAAAATGACTCTAGCAACTAGCGGTAACTTAACTTTAAATCAAATACACATAGAAGCTGGAGGCTCCTCTGGTTCAGCATGCACAATAAACGATACTGATATTAGAGGCCTACAAGCAGGTGCTGGACAAACTATAAATTCTAGTTCAGGCACTGCTATTGAAATAGGAGATTTTTATGGGGCTACTAATGATCCAAGAACTAGTTTAACAGGCTCTCCAAGTTTAACTGGTACTCTAACAGTCGCAGAGAAATATTCTGTAATTTATATTGTTAACAGTCAATATACCACTAGACATAACGGTTATGTAAATTCAAATATAAATTTAGGAACAGATAGTGTAGGAAATAATGTTCAACCTATGGGTGCTTGGCTAAATAACTCTACTTGGATGGGAGCAACTGTAGCAGGATTTTATTCTAGCTATTCAAGTGCTGCATTTTTTGGCGGTGTTCCCACTGCCGTAACCTATACTTTTGCTTTAGATAATGCAGTTTATAATTCTGGTTGGACTTCTATTTCTCTATATCATCCTTACAGTAATTATAGTAATCCTTATGTATTTACAAGAGCTTCTGCAAATTATTCTTATTATACAGGCAGGACTATTTGGACTTGGACTTTAAACACGTACACTCCTTACAATGCCTCAGCTGGTCCTGAAAATTTAATATTGGGTTCTCCTAGAGTTAACTCGTATCAAAGTACAGATTATCAAACATTAACAATTGCATGATATATTAAGGATATGGAAACTTTATTATGGATAATATTTGTATTAGTAGTTGGTAAAGCTTTATTAAAAGCTGTAGCTCCTTATGCAAATAAAACTTTAGACGATAAATTAAAAGGGTATTGGGAAGATTTAAAAAGTTATTTTTAATTTAGATTGCAGTGGACGATCTAGTTAAAATAATTAACGAAGTAGGATTTCCAATAGCAGCAACTTTAGGTTTAGGATTTTTTCTTTGGAAACTTTTAAACAAAATCATTAATGGCATGGAACAAAAAATAGATGTAGTTGATGACAAGATAAATGAAAGCATGGCAGCTATGGAAAAAAGACTAGATTCTAAATTAGACTCGCAAACAGGTATATTAATTCAACTAATAGACCGTGTTAGATCTGTAGATAATGAAATAATAAGACAAGATGTTTTGTTAAAAACTTTGTTAAATGCGCCAGAGCTTATAGAGCCTGATAAGTTATCTAAATCCGAAAGAGATGACAAACGTAAAGATTGATATAAAATGTAACGAAATATAAAAAAACATGGCAAGAACTACAGTAACAGAAATAGATAAAAGACTTAGCTCACATGAAGCAGCTTGTGAACAAAGATGGAGAGAAAATTACAGACGTTTAGATGCTATCGAACAAGGCATTACTTCAATAAATAAAAGTATAAGAAACAGTTTAATTTTTACAATTACTGTTATTTTAAGTGTTACAGCTTACTTAGTACAACAAACTCTTTTTTAAAAAGGCGGGTATCGTTATGCCTTACAATAAGATTTTATTTAAACCCGGAATAGATAAAGAAGGGACCAGTCTTACCGCAGAGAATGGTTGGTTTGATGGTAATCTAGTTAGGTTTAGAAAAGGTCTTCCAGAAAAAATAGGAGGTTGGGCAAAAAATTCTAGTTCTACTTTATTAGGAACTCCTAGAGCCTTACACGATTGGATAAAATTAGATGGTACAGATCTTTTAGGCCTTGGTACTACTTTTAAATATTACATAAAAGAGGGATCTAATTTTAACGATATTACTCCTCTTAGGGAAACAACCTCTGCTGGCGATGCAACATTTGCTAAAGTTGGAAATAGCGACGCTACGATAACAGTTACTGAAAATGGACATGGAGCTTCAATTAATGATTTTGTAACCTTTAGTGGAGCTGCAAGTTTAGGGGGTAATATAACAGCAACTGTATTAAATCAAGAATATCAAATTGCTAGTATTGTTGATGGTAATAGTTATACCATTGAAGCAAAAGATACTAGCGGCAACTCTGTTTTAGCCAATTCTTCTGATAGCGGAAATGGTGGTGGTAGCACAGTAGCAGCTTATCAATTAAATGTTGGATTAGATTCTTTTGTAGCTTCTACTGGTTGGGGTGCTGGAACTTGGAGTTCTAGTGGTTGGGGTTCTTCTACTCCTTTAGCAGCCAACAATACATTAAGAATATGGACTCATGATAATTTTGGCGAAGACTTAATAATAAATCCTAGAGCAGGTTCTTTATTTAGATGGGACGCTACCAATGGATTAACAACTAGAGCAGTAGAATTACAAAATATATCTGGAGCTAATTTAGTTCCGACTCGTTGTTTGCAAGTACTAACTTCTGATATTGATAGGCATTTAATTGTTTTAGGTTCTGATACTTTAAATGCAAATGGTACCGCAAGAACTGGCGTAATAGATCCATTATTAATATCTTTTTCTGATCAAGAAAATTTATTGGAGTTTGAATCTAAAGCTACTAATACAGCTGGTTCAATAAGAATATCCTCTGGATCTTTAATAGTAGGGGCATTAAAAGCTAGGCAAGAAACTTTAATCTGGACTGATGTTTCAATGCACTCGCTACAATTTATTGGCGCTCCGTTTACTTTTGGAGTTAATTTAATTAGTGAGAGTGTTGGTTTGATTGGGCCAAAAGCAGCAATAAATGCAGACAACGGAGCTTATTGGATGGCAGCAGATGGATTTTATTTCTACAACGGTTCTGTTCAAAGATTGCCTTGTTCTGTTTTAAATCATGTTTATGATGATATGAACTTAAATGAAGTTTACAAAAACTTTGCTTTTACTAATAGAGAATTTAATGAAGTAGGCTGGTTTTATTGTTCTAGTTCATCTACTGAACCAGATAAATATGTAGTCTTTAATTACTTAGAACAGGTATGGAGCATAGGAGAATTAGCAAGATCCTCTTGGATTGATAGAGGTATATTTCAATACCCTATGGCAATTGGAAAAGATAGTAATTCTTTTTACTTATACGATCACGAAAATGGTAATGATGCTGATGGCTCGCCAATGGATAATGTTTTTATAGAGTCAGGAGATTTTGATTTAGAAGATGGCGATAAATTTATTTCAGTTAGAGAAATAATTCCAGATATAAGATTTACCGGGAGCAATGGTAACGCAGCATTAAATGTTGTTTTAAAAACCAGAGACTTCCCAAATGATACACCGACAACAAAAGTTACCTCATCAATCACTAACACAACAAAAAAAATAGATACTAGAGCAAGAGCTCGACAAGCGATTTATAGAATAGAGTCTGACGATGACAACGATGTGTCGGTAAGAAACGGTATGGAGTTTAGATTAGGAGCAACTAGATTTAATTTTAGAGAAGACGGAAGAAGATAATGGCCAAGATACTAGAAACTAGATTGCCTTTAGCTGGGTTAGAAATAACGCCAGAAGTATTTAATAGATTAGTCAGAATATTAGAAATAAATCTGCAAAAGGTAGACTTAAATGCTACGCCTATAACAAACGAACAAAGAAAATTAATAGATAATTTTAATCCAGGAGATTTAGTATTTAATACTGATACTAATCTTTTAGAATTTTTTGATGGTTCAGGTTTTAAAGATATTACAAGTACATCAAAAACTTCTTTACAAGCAAATGCTTCTTTAGGAGAAGTAACTGTTAATGAAGAAGGATCAATATCAATAAAGGTGAGTATATAAAATGAGTAAATGGGATAGCGATACTAAATTAAGTAAAAATTTTAAACTAAAAGAGTTTGAAAAAAGTTTTGTAGCAAAGAGAAAAAATATAGATAATTGTGTTCATGATGAAGAAACTTTTAAAAACCTTGAACGACTATGTAAAAACATCGTTCAACCAATTAGGAATCATTTCAAAATTCCTTTTAGCCCTAATAGTGCTTATCGCAGTATCACTCTTAACAGATACATTGGCTCTTCTGATACTAGTCAGCATGTATTAGGTCAGGCAGTAGATTTAGAAATACCTAGGGTAAACAATCAAGATCTTTTTGATTATGTAAAAAATCAATTAAATTTCGACCAAGTAATTTTAGAATACTATGATGGTGTAAATCCAAGCAGTGGCTGGGTCCATATATCTTATGTATCAGACAAAGATAATAGGAACAGAGCCATGACTTTCGATGGTAGCCATTATAGAATAGTAGAGGATTAAGTATTATGATTGAATCACTAGTAAAGCCAGTAAGCAATTTAATTGGTAAATTTGTTAAAGATAAAGATTTACAAGCTCAATTAGACCATGAGCTATCGACTTTATTTCATAAAGCTAATCTAGCTCAGATAGAAGTAAATAAGATAGAAGCTCAAGGTAAGCCCTTTCAAAGAAACTGGCGACCTTCTGTTGGCTGGATATGCAGCTTTGCATTAGGTTATCATTTTATACTATCTCCTATAATTGAGGTTATAATAAAAGTTTCTGGCTTACAAATAGATATGCCAGAGTTTGATTTTTCGCAGTTATCTGCGATTCTCATGGCACTCCTAGGAATGTCTGGGCTTAGGTCATACGATAAAATGAAAAAAACTGACACTAAAAAATGAAAAATATAAATAAAAATCAACAAGGTTTAAAATCATTAGCATCTGAAAGGCCAGATGTAGTTAGAAAAATGGGCTATGATCCAGAAAGTTTTTACGCTGGTGGTTTAGCTATGTTGGCAGATGGTGGAGGAGTTGATCTTGCTGGATTATCAGATCTTTTTGGAGGCATGGCTAAAGAAGAAACTACAGCTTTCAATGCCGTCATGGGAGATGCTGTACCTGCAGCTAAGGCAAGCGTAACAAGAGTTGGCGGTTCTATGGGTCCAGATGATGCTATTGAAGAATACAAAAAAAGACAAGCGATAGAAGAAATAGAAGACCAAAAAGAAGATGAAGAGATAGCTGAAATGTATATGGGCGGCATCATGAATTATGCTAAAGACGTGGGTGGTAAAATTAAAAATTATTTTACTGGATCTGAATCTGAAAATGATGAAGATATTGAAGAGACCATGGACAGAATAGATAGCAACAAAGAAGATGGAGAAGGAAATGAAAACAACGATCAAAATGATGCAACAGGTAATAAAGACGGTATAGAAGGATTAAGCAAAAAAGAAAAAGCTGGAAAAGTAGCAGATGGTTTAGCTGCTATAGCAGAAGGTATGGGCGGCATGGGCGGAGGCAAAACGTATGGTGGAGAAATGGGGGTACCCATTGGAGCCAGCGTAGTTCCTTTTACAAGAGTCGGCATGGCTGAAGGCGGAATGGCTGAAGGCGGTATTAGAAACATGTATATGGGAGGAGGAGCTACATTTAGTTTTGCTCCACTAGGTAATGCATACAGTGGTGAGGCGGGAGGATTAGGTGGATTGCTAGAAGATATTACAAATCGTCAACAAAGTAGTACAGGTTTTAACAATCCTGTTTCTGCCAATATGAATATGTCTGGATCTCGAATAGAAGACGAACAAGCAGCAAGTAGAAGGGAAATGTTATCTTTAATAGATGCATCTCCTCTTTCAGCAGCTGATAAAACAATTCAAAAACAATTGATAAACTTACAAGTAGGACAGCAAACATTACCTTTGAGTCCTCAGTATGTAGCTTCTGATGCACCATACAAAGCACTTTACAGACCATATTTTTCTGAAGTAACAAAGGCTTATAACGCTGCTAACCCTGGACCTTTTAGTGCTATGGCAGCCCCTCCTAAAGAAAGAGTAGATTTTAATTTAGGTATGCAACCAGATGGCAGAATGGCAGCGCCAAGAAAAGTTGCTGGCGTAGAATATGCAAACGATGGAATGTTAATTGAAGGCAAATTTTTTCCAGAAACAGATGAATTAGTATCTGGCCCTGGAGGAGAGCGTGAAGATAAAATTCCAGCAATGTTAAGCGATGGTGAATTTGTTGTTAATGCTAGAACTGTAAGAGGTTTAGGCATGCAAATGGGCGCAGACCCAATGGATTTAGAAGAACAAAAGGATATAGGAGCTATGGTGCTTGAATACTTACAAGATACTTTAGGACCTAATGGTGAAATGGCTGAGAAAATAGGCGAAGAGGGATTAGGCGCCTTAGTAAGAAGCATGGCATGAGTAAATTTACTTTAGATAAACTTTCTTTTAACGAACAAGATGGCAAAGATATAGCTGATTTTTTAGCTAGATATTTTCACGCCGAACATTCTTTAGATGGTGGCAAGTCTCCTAAAATACATTGGGGGAAAACATCTTGGCAGATAAACAATGTCTTATTAAAAGGCATTGTCTATGTGGTAAGAAAAAACGAAAACATCATTGGCACTTTAGGTTTAAAAGAATGCTCACACTGGTGGTCAGATGACGCTTTTATAGGTGATACTTGGTTCTTTGTTAGACCAGAATTTAGAAATGTTAAAGATGATGTAAAGCCTTCTAATATGTTATTGGAAGCTGGCATGAAATATGCTGAAGAACAAAATTTACCACTGATCATGGGCATATATAATGTCGGCAGTCTGGATAAAGCAGAAAAATTATTATTAAATAAAGGGTTTCACCAAATAGGTGGAACTTATTATAATGGCATAAATAGGTAATATTATGGGTTGTACTTGCGAACAAAAACAACAAGAAGGGCCACCAGCTAAAGCAGTTGAGTTGCCTACTACTGGTTATTCTTTTATATCTCCTTATATAGAGGATTATAGTAGAAGAATATTAGGATCTTATTTTGGAGAGCCTGGGCGATACGAAGGCTTAATATCTCAAGAAAGACCTATACCTATTGAAGGCACAGCGCAACTATCTGACTTAGAAAGACAAGCGGCGACTGGTGCTGGAGATCTAGAAAGATTTGCAGGCTATACCCCAGAAGGAATTAATTATTTAAGAGACGCTGGCGCTTTAGCGAGAGATCCTATGGCAGCAGCTCAAGCTAGATTTAATCCTTATGAAGATGCTGTAGTACAACAATCGATAGATGATATTACCAAAGCTTATCAACAAAAAGATATTGGTATTAGAGATGATGCTTACAGAGCCGGGGCTTATGGCGGTTCTAGAGGAAGACTAGCACAAGCAGAAAATCAAACTGCTTTAGGTAGAGGTTTGCTAGACGCTGTTAGCGGTATTAGAAGACAAGGATTTCAAGATGCTCAAGCTCAAGTTGGTCAAAATATAGGTCAACTATCTAATATTGGTAGTGGCATATCTAATCTCGCTGGTGCTGGACAACAACAAGCGATCGGCAGAATAGGTGCAATGGCTACTCAAGGTGCTGCTGGAAGAGGAATAGAACAAGCAGACATGAGTAGAAGGTTTAGAGCGGCTGATAAACTAGCTGATGAACCATTCAACAGACTACAAAGAGGTCAGCAACTACTAGCTGGAATGCCTGCTGGAGGTGTTTCTGGGGGCACAGGAGCTCAAATATATCAACCACAAGTATTTACTCAACCTTCCCCGTTATCTCAAGCAGCTGGATTAGCTTCTGCTGCTGCTGGTGCAGCAGCCATGAGTGATGTTGAGCTAAAAGAAAACATTAGAAGAGTAGGAGATTATGACAACAACATTGGCTGGTACGAATGGGATTGGAATAATAAAGCTAAAGAAATAGGAATTGAAGCAGAACCTACTGCTGGATTTTTGGCTCAAGAAGTTCTCGAAGTAGAACCAGAGGCAGTAACTGTTAAAGATGGTTACTACGCAGTTGATTACGCGAGGTTAATGAAGTGAGCGAAGGTTTAAAAGATCTTTTTAAAAAACAATTACTATTGGATGATGATCCTGAAATATCAAATCTTAGAGATGTTACAGATTTACTTCTTTTTGATCCAAGAGATCCAATTGATTACGGCGCTGCTGGACTAGCTGCTTCAGGAATTGGATCTATACCAGCTGCTGGGATAATACTTGGAAACCGTTTTAGAAAACTAAATAAATTACTTAAAGGCGCAAAAACAATGACAGTACCAGTTGAGGCGTCAATAGACCCAAGAAAAGATAAAATGAGAAAGGCTGGTAATTATATTAAATATCAAATGCTTGGCGAATTGGGAGTTGAACCTGCGGTAGAAAAAGGCAAGGAATTAATTACTGGAGTTGATGGCATGGCTAAAGGTGGCTTGGCTGATTTGCCAGTAGTAAAAGCTAATATGGGTGTTAAGGCATCAAAAGCAATGCTTGATTATTTCTTAAAAAAACAGGCAAAGAAAAACGCAAAGAAAAAAGATACAAAAACAGATACAAAGAAAGATACAAAAACAGATACAAAGAAAGATACAAAGAAAGAAACAAAGACAGATGGAGAAGATGCTATAACAGAAAATAAAGAAAAATCATCTTTGTTGTTCAGTCCTAGACGTGATGCGAAACGTGTTGGAGAAATCTCTTCAAACATAATTGCTAATGAGTTGGTGAGAAGCGCTATTAGAAACTCTCTTAGACTTGGTACTTATGGTGGAGCACTTGGATTAACATATGGTGTTGGTAAAACTGCTTATGATTATGCTTTCGGAGAAGATGAAGAAGAAACTACACCACCGCCTACTATTGGTGCGCCAATAGAAAAGCCTAAATCATTTTTAGAAAAACTACAGTCAATGGACCCAGCTTTAGCTAGAGCTTTGATTGCAGGTGGTGCAAAAATGTTGCAACCAACCGAAGGGCCAGTAAGAAGTTTCCTAGGGCTTGGTGAATTTGGAGAAGGTTTCTCAGAATCTTTGGCTCAGTCTGAGGCTGGTAAATCAGATACTCAACAATTGTATGAATCATATCTTGCATCTGTACCAGAGGGGCAAGCTCCTTTAGACATAGTTAGATTTGCCAATAGTCTGAAACAAGATTCAGATGATTTAGTAAACCAAGAAAGAAGACTTCTAACATATTTACAAGAAAATGCTAAAGTTGGTGATAAATACACATTGTCAGACTTTGCAGTTGAGAAAAAAGATCTTGCAGCAATAGGTATTGATTATCAAGGCGAAAAAGATCCAAGTGTTGATGAATTGTTACTTCGTTATAGTGGGCCAGAAAGAGAAAGTGTAGTAAATCTTATTGTTTCAAAATCTTACGTTAAAGATTAATTGTTAGGTAATATGTATGCCAGTAATAACTGTAGATGGGGTGAGAGTTTTCGTAGAGGAAGGAAGTCCTAATCCAGAAGCTACAGCCAAAAGAAAGTTAAAATCTATGCAAAGTGAAGACAGCTTCTTAGGAGAAGTTGGTAGAGGTATAGGTGCTGGTTTAGTTGGCATACCTCAAGGAATCACTACATTAGGTTCAACCATAGTTGATGGTATTTTTGATACTGATTTAACAAAAAGTCTCAATCAATACTTTGAAGAATTCAAGCCAGAAACGAACAGCACTGCTGGACATATTGCTCAATATATAACTCAATTTGGTATTCCTGGAATAGGAGTTGCTAGTGCTGTATCTAAAGCTGGCAGAACTGCACAGATATTATCCGCTGGTGCAGTAGATGCAGCTGTTGCTACTGATGATGTAGAAACTTTATCTGATTTATTTTTTGACGAAGTTAATGATCAAGATAGATTAGCTGCAATCAATGGCTCTGAAGCAGCGGCCAGTAGATTATTAGAAAGACTAGCAGTATTTGGTGAAACTGCTGGAATAGTTGGGGCTTTGCCAATAGCCTTAAAAGGCTTGGCTACAACTGGTAGAGCAACTGCTGAAGTTGCTGGAGTTGCAGCGGCACCATTAGTAAAAGCAGTGGCATCTAGCCCGGTTACTACTGCTGTTACTAATAGACTCATGCCTTCTACTGGACAAACATTTACCAGTGTAGATGACGCAATCAAAGAAAGATCAGATAGCTTTATGGATGTCATTAAAGATAAGGTTACTTTCCAAGGTGCATTGAGAAGTGATGATATTGCTCAACTAAAAGAAGCTCAAGTTCAAGAAACTAGAAGACAAATAGCACAAGTAGAACAAGACTTTGGAGAGGTAATTACTACAGTCAAAAAAGCTGGAGTCAGTGGAACTTTAAATGCTACAGATCAGGATAATTTAGCTAAAGCTATTGGTGATTATTACTCACCATTAACGAGACTTAGTTATGAAAATCCAGCAATACTAAAAGATGTAGATGCAAGAAAAGCAGCCGCAAAAAAAATTCAAAACAGATCTTTAGAAATTATTAAAAGTTACGAAGATGGAGTTGGAAATAAAATAGATTACAAAGCTTTAGGCATAGCTGATAATCAAAAAATATCTACTTTATTAGAACAACAAAGAGAGATAGTTGATTTAAATTCAGAAGCTATCGCAAGCTTCTCTGGAAAATTCGACAATGAATTTATACCAACAGAATACGGCAATATTTTAGATGCTAATTATGGTCTTTACACAAACAGAACTTACAAGGCTATGATTGATAATGGTTATGTTATAGATCCAGAACAAAGAGCAAAAGCTATTACTGAATTAGAAGATGCTTTTGCAGAAGCTGGAGTTCCAAGAGAAAATTTAAAAGCTCATGCCGAACAAGCTTTTGATAGCTTTGCAAATGGTAAAGCAGATGCTTTCCAATTTGAAACTCCGAAAGGAGGTGTAAATGTTTTAGCTGGCGCAGTAAGAAAAGATATTTTAAAAGGCAGAACTTTAGATAACTTGCCGCAAGTAAGAAAAGCTTTAGGAGAAGTAGCTGGATATTTAGAACAAGACTGGAGCAAATCTTTAGCTAATACACAATTACAAGCTTTTCAAACAGTAAAGAAACAAGCTAATTTAGTTGGTAGAGTTAAACTATTTGATGATCTTAATAAGCTAAATAAAGATGCAGAACTTTATAACGTCAAGCCATTTATTTTTGACGAGCAACAAATTACTAAAACTGGCACAGATAACATTAAGCCTGGAGAAACTTTTACAAAAGACGGTAAAGAATTTATAAAGTTTGATGACAAGGCTGGGCCACTAGCTGGCAAGGTTACATCAAAAAGATTTTATGATGCTTTGCTAGACTCTACTAATACTTATGTAAATAATGTAGCTGATGCTCTAGGCACACCATATAAAACCTTTTTAGCTTTGAAGTCGGCAGCACAGTACAACAAAACAGTATTGAGTCCTTCTGCACAAATAAGAAACCCTACTGGTGGTATTTTGATGACTCTTGCTGCTGGTAATATCCCAGGAGCTACTACTTTAGCTAAAGCTTTTAGCAAGGTATTCAATAGATTCAATAAAGATCCAGATAAAAATACTTTTGCTGTAGCGCCAGATGCAGATTTAATAGCCAGTGAAACTGTTAAGTTAAAAAAATTAGGAATAGTAGATGACAGTGCTGCAGCTATGACTGGTGAGATTGAGGACTTAGCTAAGTTTGCTGAACAATCTAGCCTTGTTAGTACAGCTACTAATAGCAAAGTTATAAAAGGATTTAGAAATAGTCGTGCTAATAAAATGGCTAAAAAAACTTACACTGGAACAGATAGTACTCTTCGAGCGGTTAATTTTTACGGAGAAAGAGATACTTTGTTAAGAGCTTTATTAAAATATGGTGACAGCCCAATACCAGTTACATCTGTAAAAAATAAAATGTCTTTAGGAGGGACTAGTGTGAGTGGTAATCAATTACTTGGCGCTAAAAATGTAGCAAAATTAAGAGAAGCTTTTGAAAAAAACCCAATAAAAAGGGGTGATGTTGAAAAATTTTTAGATGATAATTTAGGAAATCAAACAACTAAAGTAGGAGAAAAAGACGTAAGATTAAAAGATATATTTATGGATTTCTTAGATGAGGAGGGAGCACAGTTAGCAAAGAATC
>Ga0163179_10001388_pt1 | contig 17218 bp, 14 predicted proteins | sample AtlANTMetagenome_FD_109643 | JGI IMG/M metagenome (GOLD analysis project Ga0163179, IMG submission 109643) | Marine eukaryotic phytoplankton communities from the Atlantic Ocean - Atlantic ANT 2 Metagenome | ecosystem: Environmental > Aquatic > Marine > Oceanic | place: North Atlantic Ocean... | reverse complement strand
GGTTGGCTTAACACATGCAACTGAAATGATATTAACATCAAAAATTATTGATATAGATTTTGCTGAAAAAATAGGCCTTATTAATTTAAAAACCACCCAAGAAGATCTTTTGTCGGCTGCTAAAAAAATAGCAACACGCTGTGTTAAAAACTCCCCCAAATCTTTAGAGGCAGCAATTAAATGCTTAAATAAAAATTTTGATCAAAAGGGGTTGGTTTTTGAGCAAAAGGAATTTGGAAAATTGTTTGGAACCAAAGAATTTAAAGAAGGTGTTTCGGCTTTTTTAGAAAAACGGAAACCCAATTATTAAAAATGAAGTTACAAATATCATTTTTTTCACAGACACTATATTATGGGCTTAGCTCAGTTTTAGCGAGGCTTGTAAATTTTTTATTAGTTCCTGTTTATATTGAAGTATTTCCAGCTGAAGAATATGGCGTTGTTACAGTTTTTTACTCTATTATAACATTTCTTGCAATAATATTTAGTTTGGGAATGGAAACCACGTTTTTTCGTTTTTCCAATCAAACTGAAAACAAAAAAGAACTTTATTCTACTACTGGGATTATTTTGTTTTTTTCGTCTATAATTTGTTTATTAATAGGTCAAATAATACTACAATTCTCCCCGCCCGAATCTTTATATTTCCTTTCTTTTCTTCCCGTTGGATATATTGTTTGGTTGTTTTTGATAATATCTATTGACACCTTGTGCATCTTGCCTTTTGCAAAATTAAGACAGGAAGAAAAAGCAAAGAAATTTGCAATTATAAAGATAGCGCATGTTATCGTAAACATTTCTTTGAATCTTTTTTTCATAATTCTTTGTCCTTTTTTATTGAAAAAAAACCCTGAGTTTTTCGACTGGCTAAATGTGGTATATAATTCAGAGGTTGGGATTGGTTATGTTTTTATATCTAATTTAATTGCAAGCGCCCTCACACTGTTATTATTACTTCCAGCGGTATACAGTCGAATAAGTTGGTCCAGCTTTTCGTTTACGCTAACTAAAAAAATGTTTAGGTACGCCCTTCCTTTGCTTATTGCGGGCTTAGCATATGCTACAAATGAGGTTTTGGATAAACTTCTAATAGCTCGCTTTTTGGGCAACGAGGAGGTTGGAATATATGGCCTTGCTTATAAACTTTCAATATTTATGGTCTTGTTTGTTCAGGCCTACAGATATGCTGCCGAGCCGTATTATTTTAATAATTTTAAAAAAGAAACGTTCAAATCTAATTACGCTCAGATAATGCGTTATTTTGTAATGCTTTCATCATTTATTTTCTTAACTATTTCACTAAACATAGATTATATTATTAAACTAATTGAGTGGTGGTCGCCATACAAAGAATATCAAAGGGGAATAGAGATTATCCCAATTATATTACTAGCTCATTTGTTTTTGGGGATTTATTATAATTTATCTATGTGGTATAAATTAACAAACAAAACAAAATATGGAGCAGCCATTTCCTTGATAGGGGCTTTTATTACGATTATTTTTAATGTAATCTTAATTCCTAAGATTGGATACATTGGTTCAGCCTGGGCAACACTAATGTGCTATTTTACAATGGCGTTAATATCCTATTCTTTTTCAAGAAAGTACTACTATATACCATATGAAAAAATAAAAATAAGTATTTATTTAATTTCAGCCATTGGTATATATTTAGTTGCAGAATATTTTGAAATAAACTGGTGGTTGTATAATTTAATGTTGATAGTATTGTACCTTTGTGTCGTTATTCTTTTTGAGAACTTAAATAGAACAAAAAATGAATTCAATTAATTGCAAGATTATTAATAAATCGAAAAACCCACTACCAAAGTATCAAACAGAGGGAGCTTCAGCAGTTGATCTATTTGCATATTTAAATGAAACAACGGTACTTAAACCAAAAGAAAGAAAGATAATACCAACAGGTATATATATATCAATACCCAATGGGTATGAGGCGCAAGTTAGGCCAAGAAGTGGCCTGGCGATTAAGTATGGCATAACGGTATTAAACAGCCCTGGAACGATAGATTCAGATTATAGAGGTGAAATAGGGGTTATATTAATAAATCACTCAAAAATAGATTTTAAAATTTCTAATGGAGATAGAATAGCTCAATTAGTCTTATCAAGTTATAAAAAAATAGAATGGGAAGAAACGGGCAGCCTTGATGAAACTAATAGAGGAAAAGGTGGATTTGGAAGCACGGGTTAAAAAATGAATGTAATTATTCCTATGGCAGGTTTGGGCTCAAGGCTTCGCCCAATTACACCAACAACACCAAAGCCACTTATAAAATTGTCAGGAAAGACAATTATTCACAGAATTATAGAAGAATTATATCAGTATACTGAAGTAAAAAAAATAGGATTTATTTTACAACAAAAAAACAAGTTAGTAGAAAATGATATAACGAAAATAGTGAGCAAGGAATTTGACAAAAGTATAAAAGTTTATTTTTTTTATCAAAAAGTCCCAAAAGGAACCGCTCATGCAATTTATTGTGCTAAAAAGTTATTAAAAGGGCGGCTTTTGATTGTTTTTTCAGATACGCTATTTTTTTTAAAAAAAGCAATTCGTTTTGCCGCATTAGATAATGAAGGTGGTGCAGTTTTTGTGAAAAAGGTTTCAGATCCATCTTCATATGGAGTTGTCAAGCAAAATAAAAAAGGTATTATAACGGATTTTATAGAAAAGCCAAATAAGCCAATTTCAAAATTGGCAATTATAGGTGTTTATTATTTTACAAAAGCTGAAAAGTTAGAAAAAGAAATTTCTCAAATAATTTCTAAAAAATTGTTAGAAAAAAATGAATATCAATTAACGATGGCTTTGAAAAACTTATCTAATATTGGAGAGAAATTTAAAACCATTGAAGTTCAAGATTGGTTAGATTGCGGCACTCCAAAACACCTACTAAATACAAATAAATATTTATTAAAAAATCAAAAGTATGACTTAACAACAACATTGTCAAATACTCCAAAGTATAAAAAAATAAAAATTATTCCACCTATATATATAGGTCAAAATGTAATAATTAAAAACTCTACAATTGGCCCAAATGTTTCGATTGAAGCTAATTGTATTATTGAGAATTCAAAAATAACCAACACTCTTATTCAAGAAAAAACAGTGGTTAAAAATGGCGAGTTAAATAATTCTATTTTAGGAAAGCACTCTCAATACAATAGTCAAAGTAAATCAATAATCATAGGTCCATACTCTAATTTAAACAAAAAATGAAAGGTTATTTTCTAATAATATTTTTTACTATTTCCTTTTCAGGATCTCTATTTTCTCAGTCAAAAAAAAGCATTAATCAATCAGAAAAAAAATACATAAAGCATTATTTCTTGGGCGAAAAATATAAAGCCTTAGATGAATATGAAAAAGCTAAAACAGAGTATCAAATTTGTATTAAAGAAAACCCAAGGGAGTCGGCTGCTTTTTTTGAATTAGCAAAAATACATTTTAATTTAGACGATTATCATCAAGCAAAAGAATATACTTTAGAAGCAAAAAAAATAAATCCTAAAAACATTTGGTATTCATACTTGTTAATTGACATTTATCATGAAACTCTTGAATTTAAAAAACAAGCAGAGGTTTGGGAGGATTTAATAAAAGTAGATAACACGAAGACCTTGTATTACCTAGAGGCAATATATACTTATCTAAATCTAGAATTGTATGATAGGGCTTTAAAAGTAATTAAAGGCGCAGAAAAGAACCTTTCAGAAAATGAGGATGTGATTATTTTAAAGTCTGAAGTTTTTCAAAAAAAAAATCAAACAGACAGAGCTGTAGATATTATTTTAGAGGCACATAAAAATAAACCAAAAAACTTATTATTTTTAAAAAAACTATCTGAATTATATGTTTTAAAAAGTGAGTATGATTTAGCTAATAACATTTACGAAAAAATATTAAAATTAGAACCAGAAAATTCCACAGCGCTACTTGCTTCATATAAAATTTCGCAAACAAAAAATTTAAAAGAAAAGGAAAAAAAACTTTTTTTAAAAATATTTCTATCTTCTCAGGTTCCTAAAGATCAAAAAATAGATATTTTATTTGAAATTTTTAGCGATAATAAAAAAACAGAACGATATAAAGACCACATACCACAAGTTTTAAATCAATGTATAATGATGTACCCAGAAGAGGTTATGTTTTATGTTGTTTTAGCCGATTTCAAATTATTACACAATGACAAAAATGGAGCCTTAAAAGAATACATTAATGCAATTAATTATGGGTTTAAGGACAAAATATTATACGAAAAAATATTAAATATTAATTTGGTTAATAATGAATTAGATGAAGTTTTGTTTTACAGCGATCAGGCATTAGAATACTTTCCTTTTCACCCTATTTTTTATTATTATAAAGGGTTGGCTTTTATGTATAAAAAAGAATATAAAAAATCCATCAAAATTCTTAAGGAGGGGTTGGACTATGTTATAGATGAACCAATTTTAAAATCAGAAATATATGCAGTGTTAGGGGACATGTATCATAATATTGGTAATAATGAAAAATCAGATGAATTTTATGACTTAGCCTTAAAAATTAATCCAGATTATATAATTGTTTTAAATAATTACAGTTATTATTTAGCTTTAAGGGGAGGGATGGAAAACCTTTTAAAAGCAGAGTTAATGATTATAAAATGCCTAGAATTAACAAAAGCTAATCCAGAGCCCTCATTTTTAGACACATATGCCTGGGTGTTGTTTCAGCAAGGGCAAGAAGCTACAGACAAAAACAAAAAACAAGAAAAGTATGGTTTGTCAAAAAAAATAATGGACTCATGTTTTGAATATGGCGGTAATTCCGCAGTTATGCATGAACATTATGGAGATATTTTATTAGAATTAAATGACATTAATGCCGCAAAAAAACAATGGGCAGAAGCTTTTAAAAAAGACCCCGGAAATAAAAATTTAGAAAAAAAAATAAATAACTATTAATATATATCATTTTGAAATTTTTAATTCTGGTCACTTTTTTAATTAATTTTTCATTTGCTCAGAACACCAATACATTAATTGAAAGAAAAAATAACTTATTACAAGAAATTGAATTATCAAAAAAAACACTACAATCAGCAAAAAAACAAAAACACACATCTATTGAAGAGTTACAGGCGCTATCAGCGTACATTGAATTACGAACAGATTTAAAAGAAACAATAATACAACAAAAAGATAGTATAGAGTTATATAAAAAAGAAATTGAATATAAAATAAAAAACAATCAAGAAAAAAAAGAAATAATACTAGAATCTTATAAAAATTTAGTTCAAATGATATACTTTAATGACTTTGGAATAAATTTTATAGATTTTGTTTTTTCAACATCCTCTTTTCAAGAGGCAATAAATCGTTACATCTATTATAAAAATCAAGAAAGCCTCCGCCAAAAATTACTAAAAGAATTAGATTTTTTACAAAAACAGCTTGTGGAATTTAGTGATAATCTCAATCAAAACATAGCCTTAAAAGATACGCTAATAAATGAATTTAATGTAGAGAAGGACTCGCTTGTATTTTTAAAAACGGAAAAAGAAAGAATAAAAACTGAATTAACAAACAAGGAAAAAGAATTAATAAACCACATAAACAATAAGAAAAAAGAAACAGAAAAAATAGAAATAGAAATAATAGAAATACAAAGAAAATTAGCTTTTGAAAACCACAATTTAAGTGAAGGGTTGGGTTTTGAAAAAAACAAAAGTAAATTAATTTGGCCGGTTGAAAAGGGAATAATACTTTCTACTTTTGGAGAGGTGTACCATAAAGATTTACCCGGCATTAAGGTTGTTAATAATGGTATAGAAATAGCAACAGAAAAAGAGTCTATAGTTAGATCCGTTTACAACGGGGTGGTTTCTAAAATCATCATAACCCCAAAGGGCTTAAAAGCTGTTATGATAAGGCACGGCGAGTACTTAACAGTTTATTCTAATTTAAAAGAAACACATGTTCAGGTTGGTCAAAAAGTTTTTACCGGAAACAAAATAGGTGTTGTTTTTTCTAAGGAATTAGATAATACAGGAATTTTAGAATTCCAAATTTGGAAAGGGGTTAAAAAAATAAATCCCATGAATTGGTTAAAGAACAATTAATAATCATAAAAAAACAGTATTTTTATTAAAAAATAAAGAAATTATGATGACAAACATTTTATTATTTTTAGGTCAAATGGGACCTTGGCAAATAGCGATTATTGTGATTGCTATATTATTATTATTTGGAGCCAAAAGAATTCCGGAATTAATGAAGGGCCTGGGTAGTGGTGTAAAAGAATTTAAAAAAGGCCTAAAAGAAGAAGATTCAGAAGCGCAAAAGAAAGAGAAAAAAGAATCTTAGTGAAAAAACCCCCTACTTTACAAAACCTACAAACGCGTCTTTTTTCAGGCAAAATAACTTGCGTTGAACTAGTTCAAGATTTTTTAAAAAGAATAGTACAAAAAAAAAAGTTAAATATATTTTTAGAGGTATTTAATGAGGAGGCAATATTTTTAGCAAAAAAAATAGATCAAAAAATTAAAAAAAAAACAGCTGGACAATTAGCGGGCTTAGTTGTTGGTATAAAAGATAATATTTGTTATAAAGGTCACACGGTAACAGCATCTTCTCAAATTTTAAAGAACTTTCAGTCTACATATTCGGCCACAGTCATAGACAGACTCTTAAAAGAAGATGCAATAATTATTGGTAGAATTAATTGTGATGAATTTGCCATGGGGTCAACAAATGAAAATTCAGCATATGGTTTGGTTCGCAATCCTCTAAATAAAAATCTTACTCCAGGAGGATCTTCTGGTGGTTGTGCCGCTGCGGTTTTAGCGAATTTATGTCATATTGCACTGGGGAGCGACACGGGGGGGTCTATTCGTCAACCAGCTTCTTTTTGTGATGTTATAGGCTTTAAGCCTTCTTATGGAATGGTTTCTAGATACGGACTTATAGCTTACGCATCTTCCTTTGACCAAATAGGGCCAATTGCTCAATCAGTGGAGGATATAGATGAGGTTATGAAAGTAATTTCTGGAACAGATAGTTTTGACTCCACATGTGTGTTTTCTAAAAAAGATTACAACACAAGCTTTAAAAAACCAAAAAAAATGAAAATAAGTGTAATAAAAGATGCCGCGAAGCATCATTTATTACACGCTGATGTTAAGAAATCATTTTCGAAATTATTAGAAAAAATTAAAAACTTGGGCCATGAAATAAAATACGTAGAGATGCCAATATTAAACTATTTAGTTCCGACATATTATATTTTAACTACTGCTGAAGCGTCTTCTAATTTAGCCAGATATGATGGTATTAAATATGGAATGAGTCAAAGAGAAAATATAAATAATTGGGAAGACCTTATAAAGAAAACGCGATCAAAGGGCTTTGGAAAAGAAGTGAAGCGGCGAATATTATTAGGTACATTTGTTTTAAGTGAGGGGTATTATGATAATTATTATTCTAAGGCTCAAAAAATCAGAAGATTAGTGAAAGATAAAACAAAAGAAATGTTGAAATCTTCAGATTTTATATTATTACCAACAAGCCCAACGACTCCTTTTAAATTAGAAGAAGAGCACAAAGACCCCACTATTTTATATTTACAAGACGTCTTTACTGTTCAAGCAAATTTATCTGGAAATCCGGCGATATCTATACCCATTTTTAAGTATAAAAATGATAGTCCAGTAGGGGCTCAATTAATAGGAAAAACAGGAAAAGATAGAGAATTATTAAGTTTTGGGAACTATATTTTAAAAAATTATGTTTAGATTATTTTTTTTACTTATTCTTTTTGTTTTTTCTATTCAATCGCAAGAAAAAGCATTTAATGAAAAGGAAGTTAAAGAGCGTTTAGAGGCTTTAAATAAAAACACGCCAATTGAATTAATATATAATAAATCAGTTGAAAAACACATTAAAGCATATATTTTAAGGGGAAAAACAAATATTAGCCAAATGCTTTCAAAAGCGGAGTATTATTTTCCAATTATTGAGCCAATATTAGATAGTTATAATATTCCGTTGGAGCTAAAATACCTTCCTATTATAGAGTCTCGTTTTAACCCAAAGGCTAAATCTCCTGTAGGGGCAAGGGGGATGTGGCAGATTATGTTTAATACTGCAAAGGAATATGATTTAATTATTAGTTCTTATGTAGATGAAAGAATGGATGTGGTTAAATCAACAAAAGCAGCATGTGAGTATTTTTTAGAATCACAGGCCAGGTTTAATGATTGGACAACATCCATCGCTTCTTATAATGTAGGAAAAGGAGGTGTTTTAAAAGCAATTAAAAGATCGGGTGGTAAAAAAAATTATTGGGAATATAGACCGTTTCTTCCAAAAGAAACGCGTGAATATATACCTAAATTAATTGCTGCTATATACATAATGAATTATGCAGAAGAATATGGTATTTATCCTCAAAAAGATAATGATGTTTTTGATGAAGAAATAGATACTATACATATACAAAGACATTTAAGTTTTGAAAACTTAGCCCCTATAATTAATTTAAGTTTAGACCAAATAAAAAAACTAAACCCTGCTTATAAAATAGCCATCGTTCCTCATGTGAAGCAACGGGATTTTTATATTAATTTACCAATCGAAAAAATAGAATATTTTTTGGCGAACAAGGACACTATTTATCAACAACTTGATAAAATAGAAAAAAAAGTTAACCATCCTGATTATGAAGAAATGGTGAAAAAAATAAATTATAAAATTAAATCAGGAGATTCTTTGGGCAAAATAGCGCAGAAATATAATTGTAGAATTAAAGATATTTTATTGTGGAATAGCATGAAGAACACAACAATTATAGCGGGAAGAACATTGAAAATTTATGTTAATGCCGATTATGAATAAGATTTTTTATTTTTTTATATGTTTTTTAATTCTATCCTGTGATTTTCAAAAACAAACAAATTCTACAGGAAGACAACTGGAGATTATATTAGTTCAATCTGAAAACTGTTCTAAAGAAGACTTTGAAGTCTTTAAAGAAAATTTAATTATCCAACAAACCCCACTATTAGAAACAGAAATTTATGGCGAAATAAAAAATTTATTTTATGTAATTCCAATTTCTGAAAAAGATTTCAGTAGTATTTTTAGAACACACAAAAATATAATTTTCGTAAATTCTGGAAATAATTTTTCTATTCAATATAAAGAAAATGTATGGGCTAAAAATCAGAATGTATATCTCTGTTCTATCAACACCAAAGAAGGGGGCTCTAATCAAATAATTAACTTATCTAAATCTGTTTCAGAAAAAATAAAAACAAAGGAGATAAAAAAAAGAGTTGATAAATATAGCAAAACAACACCTCAAAACATACAAAAGTATTTAGCAGAAAAACACAACTTGTCAATATCCCTTCCGGTTAATTTTTTTATTGTAGATTCTTTAAATGGAGTTTTAAATTTAAGGGGAGACACAAAAAACTCATCACAAAGGATTTTAATTAGCCCCTTTTCGTTGGATTCTAAAATTAAAAATATTATTTCACATCAAAATGAAATAGCTAAAAATAACATTTCTAGTGAGATACAAGGATCTTTTGTTTCTATAGAAGAAAGAACCAACCTATATATAGATTCATTAAAAACAGCCAATCAAGAGAAAATAAATATTAAGGGCCTTTGGAGAATGGAAGGGGATTTTATGGGCGGGAGCTTTTTCACAACATTAGTCACAAATCTAAAAAAAAATCAAAAATATATAATTTCACTATACTTATACGCACCAGGAGAAAATAAGGCGCACTACTTATTAGATTTAGAGTCGATTCTAGAAAGCGTTAAGTATATTAATAATTAATTCGAAATGTTGTTATAAAGTTTCTTCCAGGCGCACTAATACCAGACCCAAAGCTTTTATAATGCTCATCTAACAAATTGTTTATAGAAAACTGAAAGTTGATTTTTTTAGAAAAATTATATGATAAAGACAAATTTAATATGGACCAACTAGGAAGCCCGTAGTAATTGATAATTTCTGAATTTGAGTTAGGGTTAATAATTTCATAAGGAGTCTCATCTAAATTATCAACTCCAGCAAAATCAAAATCTTCAGCGTCTTTATTTAAAGAATATTGAAAATCAAGAAAACAAGATAATTTTGGACCGCTCTTTTGAATAGATAATTTACCAAAAACAGGGGGTATATGTGGTACGGGTGAGTCATTTTGCTGATTTAACCCCTTTATAAAATTAACATCACCTTTAAAGTTGACATTTTCTATCAATTCAGAATCAAACCCAAAAGTACAGCCTAGAATATCAGTTCGTTTCGTATTTTGATTAGCAAATATATAATAAGAATCCCCTTCGTAAGAAACTTCAGAGACTAATAATTCAGGAGCCCCATTAATCGATGCGTTAAGGTTAACTTGCGCGCTGTCTTTTAGAATTGCGTTTTTGATTTGAGTCAAAAAGCCATTAAAATAAAAAACACCTAATTTACTTTCCTTAGAAATAAAAATTTCTTCTGAGTAGACAACCTCTGGGCTTAAGTTTATATTAGGAACGGTAATATTATCACCTTTTACAAAAACCTTTGCCATATCATCTATATTTGGGGCATGAAACCCTTTAGATATCACAGCGCTTATTTTCCAAGAATCAGCAGGATAATAAGTCATTTTCGCATTACCAGAAAGATTATTCCAGTTTGCGGAGATAGTAGATTTTTCTAACCCCATTGATTGTCTAGGAATACTATCACTAAAGTCAGCATTTAAATAAGAAAAAGTATTTCTTAACCCCGCCTCAAAAAGAATTTTTTTATTTAAATTTTTTAAATAATTTAAATAGACTGCGGAAGAAAAAGTAGCCGAACCATCAGCGGGATATCGAGTTGAACCGATGCTAAATTGCTGTGTGTTTGTTTTCGAGGAAACAAGATTGTATATTGACTCTATTCCATATGAAAAATTATTTTTTTTAAAATTAAGATTTAAACTAAAAACATCTACAACTTCTTTTCTTTTAGTAATGCTGTCTTCGTTAATTTTTTGCTGATTTCTAGATTCCGTTATTTTTTGATAAGCTAAAATAAATTCAGATTGATCAAAAAAAGATCGGTTTTCAAATCCTAAAAAAGAGAGACTGCTAAAAAATCTTTTTTGTGGCCCATAATACCAATATAAGTATTTAGGCAGGTTGTTTCCGCAAAGTTCACAGACATCATCACTTAAGTCATTGAGTTTATCAAATCTGGGAACATTTGAAGATGTAGAGTATTGTATATTAGAAGTCATTCGCCATTGATCATTTAGCTTGAATAACATTTTATTTATTATATCAAGCTGTTGAAAGCCTGTGTTTTTTTGAATATTGGGATTTTCATTCATTACAACATCACCATTTTCATTTACATAAAAATGGGTTAATCCCCAATTATTATAACCATGCCCCCTCCTCTCTCCCATTTTCACATCACCATAATCTTTTAAAGAAAATGCATTAAAAACAGAAAAGTTTTTAGACTCATATAAAAATGATTGATGTGATGAAATTCCATTATAAGCACTTGCGTACCTTGAAAAAAAGGAAGTTTCTGTTTTTGGATTGTTTGAGAAATAAAGATGTTTTGTTGACATGTTTATTGTTCCCCCTAAAGCATCACTTCCATATAATACGGAGCTAGGTCCAAAAATAACTTCCGTGCTTTCTAAAACAGATTCATCAATAGTAATGATGTTTTGTAAGTGACCAGATCTATAAATTGCGTTATTTAATCTAACCCCATCTAATACTAATAAAATTTTATTTGCCTCAAACCCCCTTATATTAGGACTCCCCCCTCCAAATTGACTTTTTTGAACACTAATCCCGCCCTTTTTTTCTAATAAATCAGCAAGATTTTCTGTATTCATTTTTTCTATTTCTTTTTTTGTTATAAATATTTTTTTTGCCGCACTGTTTTTAATATTATTTGTATTTTGATTATGCCTCAGCGTCACTTCTTCAATTTCATATAACATTTCTTGAACCCTCCAAAACTTACTTTTTAACAAATCTGTTTTTAAGATAGGTTCGGAAGTATATTTAGGGTGTTGGAAATAAATTTTTTCATTTTTTGAAAATCGAGTTAAATTAACTACTCCACTTAAGTCAGAAAGAACATGAATAGACTTTTCGTGGTTGAAAATAGCTGCATTTTTTATAGGGTTATTGTTGGCGTCTACAATAATAATTTCTTGTGAAAACAAAGATGTAGAAATCAAGAAAAGATAAATAAAAACAACTTTTTTAATCATAGTAATTCCGCATAAACAGACACCAGCTTCTTGTAATTAAAATTAGAAACATGTATCGAATAATATTTTAAAACATTCTCCATGAGAATTTTAGAATCATTATAACTTAAAGAAATTTTTTCTAAATTCTCAACATTTATACATAAAAAATCGTATAACATTTTACTGCTCTGGAGTCTCCAGGTATTAGACAATGAATCCTCATTGTTTAAAACAAAACACCCGCTTTCAGGGTCAAATACATAGGTAGAAATATTTCGTATTTTAGAATAATCAGGACAAACACCCAAAACCTTAGTGAAATTTATTAAAAACCATAAATCAAAATTTTTTCCGGAACAAAAATCAGAATTTAACCAAGAAAGAGATTTTTCAATAAAATTGTATATATGTTTTTCATCAGTTCCTTCTTTTATACAACGGCTTATTACTTCACATAAAAAAAGAACCGAGTTACGTTTAAGGTGGTTAGTTATTATTTTTGTGGGGATAACCTTAAATTCAAGCTGCTTTATGTATTGAATGTTTTTATTAACGCTATAATTAAAAGACATATTTATAACCATTAGAGGTTGTAAGTATTTTTTCTTTTTATTTTTTTGACCACCTTTAATTAAAAAAGAAACAAGTCCCTTTTTTTTTGTAAAAATTCGAACGATTAAATCATTTTCTGAAAAACGAGTATGGTTTAAAACAATACCTTCCGAATTAATTAACATCAGTTGTAAATTAAAATTTTTTTCACAACAGTTTCACTAAAGTCGTTATTAGTACAAAAAAATAAATAAACCCCCGTTTTAACTTTTTTTCCGGAAAAGCTTTTTCCATTCCAAGAAGCGCTGCCCCCCTCAGAAAAAGTTTCAAAAACAAGGTTCCCTGAAATGTCAGTAATTTTTATATTTGTGCCATCTGTTAAGCCAGAGATAGAAATTAATCCAGAATAATCTTTTTTAACAGGGTTTGGAAAGACTAAAACATTTTCAAAATTTTCTTTTCCTGTCGTTGCGCTAGATCTAAATGAACACAAGCCCATTTCAGTTGCAAAAAAAACATCTCCAGATTTGGGGTTAATTTCAATTTTATAAATAGTGTTACTTAACAAAGGGCTGTTTTCAGATGTGAAGTGGTATATTTGCTCTGTCCCATTTTCAGACATTAAAAAAACTCCCTTTCCTTCAGTAGCAAACCACTTTCTGTTTCCGCCATCTATTTCAACATCAAGAACATTCGTGTTATATAATAGCCGCTCTATATAACCATCCACCTCTACTAATGGTGTTTCACAATCAAAATTAGATGAATTGAAAACATTATTAGGAAAATAAAAAACACCCACCCCATTTGATGTTCCAACCCAAATACTTCCATCTAAATCTTCAGCAAATGAGTTAACTATATTACTAGGGAGGCTCCCATAAGATGGAGATGAGGTTAGTTTTTTTTCCTCTAAAGTATTTTGGTTTTTTGGGTCTCTAATTACGATAACCCCCTCTCCTCTTGATTGTATCCATTTTTGCCCATTAGTTGCGCAAAGAATTTCACCAATCATAGTGTTTGTTGAAATAGAATTTAATGAAAAGTTTTGCCAACTCCCATTGTCAAAAAAGGAAATAGGACTTTCCGCCTGAGCATTTGTAACCCAAAGTTGATTATTGTCATCGAAACAACAACCCCCTAAACGAATCCAGCCATCTTTGGTTATGCTTTGTAAAGAGCTGTTTCCTTCATTATAAATGTTAATTAAATTATTATCTTGAAATTGTAAAAGCCCGCTATTCCAACTTCCAACAAAAAATTCCTCATCATTCCCAATAATAGTTAAAAGATCATTGATTTCTAGATCAACTAATGAAGATGTTTGTTGCCACTGGTTGTTGTTGTAAATTGACAATTCCTTTATAATATTAAGATTATTCCATGAGCTATTTTTACCACCGTGAGAAATAATTAATTGCTCTTCTATAAACGACATGTCCCCAATAGTATTTGCTGCTGGCCCGTTGGGTATGAAAACATTTTCAAAATAAAAATCACCCTGATATATAACACACTGTACCAAGCCTCTAGTTGAGTCTGAAAAATAGATTTTAATAACATCTCCCTTTTCATTTTTTTTAAAAACAACATTATTAAAACTATTAAGTGAATTCAATGGCGAAATAGAAAACATGTTCAAGTTTGCTAAAGGTGGGTCATTAGACTTTAAGCTTTCAATATTATCTATATAAAATAATTTACTATAACTAAAGCCCATTAAGCTATTACCCTCTATATATCCCGAATTAATAGTTTCGTTATTATTACATATATCCGGTATTTCTTGTTGAATGAAGGCATTATTTTTTTCAGAAAAAATTAATATTTCACATTCACCATTTTCTCCTCCTGGGGCACTATAGTTGTTAGGAATAAAAATTAACTCATCATTGTGTCCAATCAGTTTTTTTACACCATTTTCAAATGAAGAATATAGGGTGCCTCCAAAGTTATCTAATATAGGGTGTTGAGAATTCCAACTATTTGGGTCTAATAAATTAGGACTATTTTTAGGGGCTGAAAAAAGTCCAAAATCAGTTGCTACAAATATTTTTTCAGATAAGTATGCATTGTTAAAAGATTCCGAAAAAACAAAACAATCAAGTACATTTCCATAACCTCCATTATTCCAAAAATAATAAGTGTCGAGGATTTCAGCATTATTAATATTTAGTGTAACTAAACCAAATGAGCAAGATAGATATGCAACACCTTCGCTTATATAAATATTATTTATTGTTTTATTACCAACGATATTAGTGGAGTTTTTGATGTAGGGGATGTTAATAACCCCAATATTTGATATTAAGTCAATATTTCCATTTTGGTAACCTAGTATTAAAATATTAGACTCCACATCTAGATTAATAGCGGTCACATTGAAATCATTTAAACCATTTAGTTTAGAAAAGGATTCTATACTATTATCAGATTTATCATATTTAAAAAATTGTGACCTAGTCCCAGTGTATATAATGCTTTCTTTAGAAAAAAGAGAGGCTCCTTCAGAGTAATTCAGGTGAACATTCCACTCGCCTACCCTAGATTGTGAGTGTAAGGTGAATAAACTAATATAAAAAAATAAAAAAAACCGAACCATTTGTATCCAAATATAACGCAATGATTAATCAAATTAATATTTTTTATAACTCATTTATGTTAAAAATTAATATTTTTACTCCCATTTTGGCCCCGTAGTTCAACTGGATAGAATGACAGATTTCGGCTCTGTTGGTTGCAGGTTCGAATCCTGCCGGGGTCACAATTAAATTTTCTCTTATTTATTCATTATTAATAATTTTTTAAATCCGATGTTTTTATATATCCAGAGTTCATTTGGTCAGATCCGTTTTTAAAACCGCAATATTGATAGCCCTCATTTTGAAATGTTACTATTTTTCCGTCACAGATTGTAAATTCATTTTCTGAAAAAGAAAAGGCTGTTTTTTTAAAAGTTTCGGGATTGTGAAAAAACACTTTTTGATTTGCTGAATATAAATTCGATAAAGAAAAGTAACGCTCTTTTTCTTTTATTTGAGTTTTAAAATTCATTTTTGATTGCTGAATATAACCTGAAGTTATTTTGCCAGTTCCAGAGTGCTTAAACCAGCAAAAAAGAAATGATTCAGCGCCCTTATCACTATTTAATATTTTTGACTCGCCACATAAACAATCATCACCCTCTACTAAATATCGTGCTGTTTTCGTTACATTATCGGTTAAGTATAAATATGCCTTTTCAAGCTTGATTTTATAAGCAAAAGCATGATTGTTTTTTTTTATAATTTCTAATTCAAACACATTGGGGTCACGCTCAGTGAAAGCGTCGTCACTATTTTTGAATGTAATTATTACAATCGCAATGAAAGCGAAAAAAATTAAAATAGCCAAGCTTCTACTTGAGGGAATGTATGTTTTTTTAACATGAAGTACTTCGAAATTTTTTGATTGACATGATGGGCATTTTTTAGGATCTGACGCCATCCATTTATTAGGGCAGTCGTTACATTTATATGTTTTAATGTCATACATAAATTTAACTTTCTCGATCTTCAAAATCTTCTTTTTCTGATTGAGTTATTTGGTAATATATAAGATATATAAAAACAACTAATAATACAATCCAAAAAAAAACACTAAAATTCATATTAATTTAATTTAACAGCGGTTCCATAAGCTAAAATTTCGGAAGCGCCTTGTGTAATTACAGATGTTGAAATCCTAATATTTATAATGGCATCAGCCCCTAATTTCTCACCGTCTTTTATCATTCTTTGAAGGGCTTGTTCTCTGGAGTCTGCTTGTAATTTAGTGTACTCACTTAACTCCCCTCCTATTATATTTTTTAAGGCAGCAAATAGATCTTTTCCAATATGGCGAGTTCTAACAGTGCTTCCTCTTGCAAGACCTAAAATCTCTATGATTTCTTTTTTTGGAATGTAATCAGTGGTTGATAAAATCATAATTATAAACTAACCAAATGTTAATTAATTTTAAACAAATATAATTTATATTTGTTACATGAAACGATACATACAGATACTAATTCTTCTTCCTTTTATTTCTTTTTCTCAGATTCAGGTTAATGAGTTTTTTGCCGATAGCGGAGATTGTTGTTTAGATGATTTTGGTGAGGCAGAAGATTTTGTGGAAATTATTAATCTTTCCGCAGAAGATCTTGATTTAGCTGGATATTATTTTGGTGACTTAAATGGTGGAACAATTATAGGTGATGATTCTCCAGAAATTACAACAATTGCGAGTGGTGGCATAAAGGTTTTGTGGTTCGACAAAGACACCGATCAGGGATTGTTACATATAGATGCAAAATTAAATAGTGGGGGGGAGAATATTATATGCATTAACCCTCT
>Ga0163179_10001387_pt1 | contig 17219 bp, 10 predicted proteins | sample AtlANTMetagenome_FD_109643 | JGI IMG/M metagenome (GOLD analysis project Ga0163179, IMG submission 109643) | Marine eukaryotic phytoplankton communities from the Atlantic Ocean - Atlantic ANT 2 Metagenome | ecosystem: Environmental > Aquatic > Marine > Oceanic | place: North Atlantic Ocean... | reverse complement strand
TCGTTCATGCCGAGCGTGCTCGGCAAAGCGAAGGCCCTGCGCCGCATGGGGTTTGCGGGCGAGATATCGATGGACGGCGGCATCGGCCCTGCGACGATCTCTGACTGCGCTAAGGCCGGCGTGAACGTATTCGTGGCTGGAACCGCGGTGTTTGGCGCGGCCGACCGATCGCAGCAGATCTCAGATCTTCGACAAGTAGCTGAAGATAATAGGTTTACATGAGGCGGCGGCGGCGCTGGTGGGGTCGGCTGAAAGCTGGTCGCGCGGCTCGGCGATCGCTATCGTTTTGCTACTCACCCTCTCCTCTCATGGCGGCGTAAGAAATGGCTTGGACTCGCTTCGGCAAGAAGAAGGACATGCCCGGCGGGCTCTGGATCAAGTGCGAGTCCTGCGGCGGGATGCTCTTTCGCAAGGACTTTGAGCAGCGCAACCGGGTCTGTCAGACCTGTAATTATCACTTTACGCTGCCCGCGCGCGAACGCGTCGCCTTGACCGCGGACGAAGGTTCCTTTGAAGAACTCTGGGACAACCTGGGCGCGGAGGACGTGCTCGGCTTCAACGACCGGATGCCCTATGGCGAGAAGCTAAAGGCGACCCGTGCGAAGTCCGGTGAGTCGGACGCGATGGTGACTGGCTTGGCACGGATTAAAGGGATCCCGTGTGCGCTCGGCGTCATGAACTTCAAGTTCCTGGGGGGGTCCATGGGGATGGTCGTCGGCGAGAAGATCGCGCGTTTATGTGAGCGCGCGCTCGAGGACGGCCTGCCGGTTATCTTGTTCGCGTGCTCAGGCGGAGCCAGGATGCACGAAGGCGCTGTCTCGCTGATGCAGATGGCCAAGACTTGTGGCGCGTTGCAGCGGTTGCACGCCGGAGGAGGGGTGTCGATTTCGGTCATGACGCACCCGACGACCGGGGGCGTGACGGCGTCATTTGCGTCCGTCTGCGACTTCTTGATCGCTGAGCCAGGCGCGTTGATCGGCTTTGCTGGGCCGCGCGTGATCGCGACGACGATCAAGAAAGAGCTTCCGAAGGGCTTCCAACGTTCGGAGTTCCTTCTGGAGAAGGGCCAAGTCGACCGCATCGTTGATCGATCACGCATGCGTGACGAGCTCGCGCGGCTCCTCGCGTATGCGACTGGTCGAGACGTCGTCGCGGCCTATAGCTCTGAAGATGGAGCGCCCGCAGTCGAGTCACCGGCGCTCGTTGTCGACGTCAAAGAGCCGAAGAAGTCGAAGAAGGGCAAGGGCAAGGCTAAGGTCAAGGTCAAGATCAAGGCGAAGAAGGGTTGAGCGCATGAAGCCCAAGCGTCCCGTGCCGCGTGGCTGCGGGGCAGGTAGATTCGATGGCCGCTACAAGGTTGAGCCGTCGGACTTCGTCGTAGAAGAGGTGCCAGCCTACGACCCGTGCGGCCAAGGTGACCACGTGTGGCTCTGGGTCGAGAAGCGCGGCGTGTCGACGCTCGACATGCTGAAGGAGTTCGGCCGCCGGCTGGACCGCCATGAGAAGTCATTCGGCATCGCTGGGCTGAAGGACGCGCGCGCGATTAGCCGGCAGTGGGTCAGCGTCGAGCTCGGTGACGAGCGCGCTTGCCGCGCGCTTGAGGTCTCTGGCGTCCGTGTGCTGAAGGTCTCCCGGCACAGCAACAAGCTCCGCCTCGGTCACTCTCGCGGCAACCGGTTTGAGATCGTGCTGCGGGATTGCAGCGACGGCGCGTTAGAGGTCGCTCAGGCCAACCTCGCTGAGCTCGCGCAGGTAGGCGTGCCAAATTATTTTGGTGAGCAGCGCTTCGGCAAGCGCGGGGCGAACCTAGCGAAAGGGCTAGAGGCTCTGCGGGGTGGGGCTCACAAGATGAGCCGTCGGATGCCGCGCCGGGTTTTCGGCTTGGTCCTCTCTGCTGTGCAGAGTGAGTTATTCAACCGGGTCGTCATGATGCGCCTCGATCGTCTCGGTGAGATCTTGCCAGGCGACCTCGCGCAGCTGCACAAGAACGGCGCGGTGTTCACGGTGGAGGATCCGTCACGAGAACAGGCGCGGGCCGACGCGCTCGAGCTGTCACCGTCGGGGCCGATGCCTGGCCCAGATATGATGGCGCCCACCGAAGAGCCGCTCGCCATTGAGCGGGCCGCGCTCGATGAGGTGGGGCTGTCTGGTGAGGAGTTCAACGACCTGCCGTTTGGCCTCGCGCGCGGCGAGCGGCGGCCGCTGCGTTGCCCGATCAAGAACGCCAGCGCGCGACGGCACGACTGCGGGGTGCAGGTCGGCTTTACGCTTCCGAAGGGCAGTTACGCGACGTCTGTCTTGCGCGAGTTGCTCCATGATACGATCTGGTTCGCGCAGCGGTGATCATCGGGGAGCGTCACTTCGGTCTGACGCTGAGCGCCCGCGCCAAGCCGGACTGGCGCGCAGGCCAGTTTTCCAGGCCTTCTAGCAGCAGCGCTTCGTCGGCACAGATGGTCGCCCTGCGTCTGGCTCGCGTCACCCCAGTATAAATCAGTGATGCGTGATTAAGGGGACTGGTCTGGTTGGGGAGCGCGAGTAAGACGTGGTCAAACTCGCTGCCTTGTGACTTGTGGACGGTCATCGCCCACGCGGTCTCGTGGGCAGGGAGCCTGCGCGGGTTGAGCGTTCGCGCTTTACCGTTCTGGTCTCTGATCCAGACGACCGGCGAGCCATCCGTTGACCGGCCGCAGACGCCGAGGTCGCCGTTCCAGATCCGGTTCCCCTGATCGTTCGCGGTCACCAAAACGGGGCGACCGACATAATAGGGCTCGTCGATGCGGTGGCCCCGCTCTGCTAGACGTTGTTCGATGCGCTGGTTCCAGTCAGCGGCGCTCGTGGGACCGAGCCGCTGGGCGGTCAACACGCGGGCGTGTGGGATCGCCGCCAGCGCGCGCTCGGCGTCGCCGGTGACGGCGGCTTCGAGCAGTCGCTCGAGCTGCGGTAGGAAGTCGCGCAGCGCAGCCTCAGGATCGGCCTTTAGCGCGAGGTCGTCGTGGCCGTGACGTAGCGCAGACATGGCGCCTGGTGAGTCACGCTCGACGAGGGCCTTGGAGAAGGCGCCGATCCCTGGTTGTTTGCCGAAGCGGTGGTTCTTCGACAGTGACACCGTCACGTCGGCGATGGGCGCCGCGTCGACCTGCGTTGGGACGTCCATTCCGGTGGCCGCTCGCACATCGATGGCTAGGTTGTTGCCGAGGCCGCTTTCGGGGCGCGCTGCGCGGGTCAGGTCGCCGAGGACTTGTCCGGCTGCAACCGCGGCTAGCTGGTTTTTATCGCCGACCAAGATGAGCCGGGTGTTTTCAGCGAGCGCCTCGCAGAGCGCCGCGAAGATCGCGGGGTCGACCATCGACGCCTCGTCGATGACGACGAGGTCGTAGGGCACCTGTCGATCTCGGCCATAGCGAAACTCGTCGCTGAGTGGCAAATAGCCGAGGAGGCGGTGGATGGTCTGTGGTTCGAGCCCGCGCAGCGGCGCGGATAACTCAGGGTGCTCGGTTGCGCGTTCGGCGAGCGCCTCTCCGAGACGAGCGGCTGCTTTCCCTGTCGGGGCGGCCAGGGCGACGCGCAGCGCTGGCTCGGCGTGTAAGAGCGCTGACATGAGCTTGGCCACCGTGGTGGTTTTGCCAGTCCCCGGTCCCCCGCAGAGGACGGTGACCGCGCGCGTCGAGCCAGCGACGACCGCCGCAAGCTGCCAGTCCGGCTCGTCGCGGTCGTCATGTGGTAACAGGGAGAGCGCGGCGAGCGTCGATCGGACCTCGGCCGGCGTCCTGAGGGGCGGCCGCTCAAGCCGCTCGCTGACAAATCGGGCGATCTTCTGCTCGGCGCGGTAGTGGCGAAGGGTGTAGAGGCATCCTTGCTCGTCTAGAACCAGCGGTTTCGTCAGCGTCTCATCTGCCTCCGTCGCGACGACGCCGGTCGCGAGCAGCGACCGTCTCGCCTCGTCGAAGGCTGGGCGCGCATGGTCGTCCTCGGTGGCGGGCTCTCGGCACCACCTGATGAGGTCGACGCAGACATCCCCCTCATCTCTGGCAGCGCCTAACGCCTGGCACAGGCGCCGCAGCAAGGTTGGGTCACCGCCTGACGCCAGCCGGGTCAGCAGGTCTGCGTGGCGCGCCGCGAGGTTGATCGTCTCTGCGTCCTCGTTCACGCATCCTCCTCGGCCCACTGGTCCATCGCGTCGATTAAGGCTCTCGGGGGGCGGTCGTAGAACATGCCCGAGTGGTGATTCGGCTGGGCGCCGCGTAGGAACGCGTAGCAGACCCCGCCGAAGTGCTCGTCGTAGTCGTAGTCGCTCAGCCTCGTTGTGAGGTGTCGGTGCCACGCCAAGACGTATAGGTGGTATTGCAGCACGTAGTCATGGTGGTTCATCGCGTCGCGGAGCGCGGCAGCTTCGTAGTCGTCGACATCGGCGCCGAGGTAGTTCGACTTCCAGTCCACGACCCAGTAGCGGCCCTCGTGGAGCGCGATCAGGTCGGCGAACCCTGTGAGGTATCCTCTCAGCGCTCGTGGTCGCAGGGCCCGAAGCCTCGGCGCGTATCCTCTGGCTACGTCGCCGCCATGCAGTTCAAACACGCTCGCGAGCGCGTCGGTCGCTGGGAGTCCGATCGGTAGGGTGAACTTCCACTCAACTAGCCGCGGCTCACGACAGATCGCAGCGATCGTGGGGCCTTCCGGATGGGCTGTCGCAAGGGCGAGGTCTTTGATGTTCTGTAGCACGGTCGCGGCGGGGTCGATCGCTGCGTGATGCGCGGCCGTCTCTGCCAGTCCGTGCGCCGTTAAGCTTCGTTCGACGACCGCTTGCGCGGCGCCGCTTTCTAAGTCGGCGAGGTCGACGTGTTCGAGGATGGTGTGCAGGCACTGGCCTGCGTTCGCGCCGCGGGCGAAGGCGAAGATCCCATCGCCGGCCTCAGGTTTTGGCTGCGATGGGTCGCGGACGTCGCGGGCGTTCGAGCCAGGTTCTCCGCCCGCGACCATCGACGAGAAGCTGTGAATGGTCAGCGGGTCCCGGCGAGGGAGCGGTCGGCGTCGTCCGGCGGGCACCGCATGCCGAGTCGGAGGCGCCGCCCGATCCTCGTCCCGGCCCGCGCCGGGTTCGATCGAGTCGACCGCGATCACGCCCTCGGAGTCGGCGGCGAGCTTTTCTAGGTCGTCGTACATCGACGCGGCGCCGTCGTGGTAGGAGGTGCCCCAAGAGCTCTGCCAGCCGGGCTTGTCGTTGCTCGGGTTCGGGTCCAGCAGCCACGCGAGCGCGCTCCAGTTGTAGCCGGATGTCCTTCCGATCGGTCCCCAGTAGAGGTAGGCCCGTCGCTTGGCGCGGGTCAGCGCGACATACGCGAGTCGGACGTCTTCGGCGAGACGGTCTGTCTCTGCTCGCAGCCAAGCTGTGCCCGATGGTTGTAGGCGGAAATGAAAGCTGCGGCTGCTCACCTCCGCGTCGTCGACGTCGTCAGGCACCGAGACGTTCTGGGTCTTTGCTCTTTTGCTCGTCCACAGGAACGGACAGAACACGACTTCGTACTCGAGGCCTTTGCTGCCGTGGATCGTCAGGATCTGTACGGCGTCTTCGTCTGACTCTAGCCGCAGCTCTCGACGCCGGGCGTCGACGCGCTCGTCTTTGGCGCGTTGACGCTGCAGCCAGCTTAGGAGGCCTTCGGGCGAGAGGCGTCGCTCGTGCTCAGCCTCGAGCAGCAGCTCGCATAGCTGCTGCAGGTTGGTCAGGCTGCGCTCACCGCCGCTGTGCGCGAGCATGCGCTCTTCGACATGGAGGTCTTGGAGCAGTTGCTGCTTCATCGCGACGAAGCCGCGGTGGATCCAAGCTTGGCGCCACTGTTCGAGCCGCGAAAGCTCAGTCTCTAGCGCGAGCTCATCGTCGTCGAGCGCCGCGAGCGCTGGCGCGTCAAACCCCCAGAGCCTCGTGGTCAGCGCGGCGCGCGCCCGCAGTGAGTCGTACGGCCTGAGGATCGCGAGGAGCAGGCGCTCGAGTTCGTCCATCTCCTGGGTCTCGAAGACGTCTCCGGCCTTGCTGATCACGGCGACGACGCCAACTCTTCGGAGGTGCTCTTGGATCGTCTCCGATTCTTTGTTCGTGCGCGTCAGTACGGCGATATGGCCCGGCCGTATCGCTCGCTCGGGTTTCCCCTTGTCTTGGAGGTAGACCCCGCCAGTTATCAGCCTCCTGATCTCGCGGGCGACATCCGCTGCGATGTGTTGCCTCGATAATGGGGCGGCTAAGTGCTTCGGCTTTCCTCCCTTTCCCTGTTGGAAGGGCAAGGTGCGCCAGCGTAACGCCGCGCCACCCGCGGGATCTTTGAGCTGCAGGTTGTGATCGTCGGCGTCGGCTTTGGCCGGCTGCATCGTTATGCCTGGATCTACGAAGGCCCGGTTGCGTCCGAATAGTTGGTTGATGGCCCGTACGACTTGCTTGGAAGAGCGGAAGTTCTTGTCCAGAGACTTCTTGGTCAGCGCGTCGCCTGCTGCCGCGAGGTAGGTTCGCAGGTCTGCTCCCCGGAACCCGTAGATGGACTGCTTCGGGTCACCGACGAGGAATAAGGGGCGGTGCGCGAACGCGTTCGCGAGGATCTCGTATTGCCGCGCGTCGGTGTCTTGGAACTCATCAATGAGCGCGACGCGGTAGCGCTCGTTCAGCTTCGCGACCAGGCCGTCCCTGCTACCAGGCGCCAGGATCGCGTCGTGCGTCGCTTCAAGCATGTCGTCGAACGTCAGCACCGCCTGATCTCGCTTGATCGCGCCGGCGCGTCGGTCGAGGCGGTCGAGCAGCTCGACGTGGAGGTGGTCTAGCGTGAGGGTCAGGCGCGCGTGCACGTCTCCGCAGCGCGCGAAGAACGGGTGGCTGAGAAGCTCCTCTTGTTTAGAACTGATCGAATGCTGGAGCTGTGCATGCGAGATCGAGTTCAAGAACGTGAGAGCGAACTCGGGGCGCTGTTGCATCTGCGTGACCTGCTCTCGCAGGTAGCGCGTGAGGTCCCCACGACCTGGTTCTTTGTCGGTTTTCCATTTCAGTTCGAGCAAGGCGTTGTTCGCGTCGTCGTCCCATTGACTGGCAGCGGCGTGCACGGCGGCGCCGAGATTGCTCAGGTGGACGTCTAGTTGCGGCTTCTCCGGTTGCGTCTTGCTGTCAGGGTAGAGCCGCCACGCTTCGTAGAGTGAGGCGAGCTTCGTCGGCGTAAGCCGCGCGTGCTGCATGAGCGCGCCAAATATCGGGCTGTCGTGTGTGCGCGCGTCGCGCAGCGCGTCCGCGGCGGCGGTCTCAAGGATCGGCCGCTCGTCTACTTCGAAGTCCAGGTCGAAGGGTTGGTCACTCTCGAAGGCGGACTCCTTCAGCGTATGCATGCAGAAGCCGTGGATGGTCATGACGGCCGCCCGGTCGAACTCGTCGAGGGCGCGGCGGAGTCGTTTCGCGCCGCCTGCGCCGTGGCGCGCGAGGTCTTGGAAAAATTGGTCGCGGTCGCGGTGACCTTCGCATGTCGCGAGCGCCCTCCGTATGCCTGAGCGCAGCCGGTTCTTTAGTTCGTCAGCGGCTGCGACGGTGAAGGTGACGACCAACGCCTCTTCGACGTGATCGATCACGCCCTCGAGCAGCATGCGCAGCAGCACGCCGGTGATCGTGTAGGTCTTGCCGGTGCCGGCGCTGGCCTCAAGCAGGATGGTGCCCTCGTCGAGCGGCGCGTCGTGGAGCATGAACCTGTCGAGCGGCTTGCTCATTTGACGGTCTGCTCCAAGTGCGTTAGCAGCGGTGACCATACCTGGGCCGCCAGCCTGAAGAACTCTCGGCCTTCACCATCAGAGATCGGGTCGCGGTCGCGCATGCAGAGCGCGATCGCGGCGTCGCCCAGGTCGAACTGGTGGGGTTCATCTCGTCCGCCGCCCTCATATTTCTTTCGTGCGTCCTGCAGCGTCTTAGCGGGGTCGCTGTTCTGTTGCGCGCTTTTGCCGGCGCTATACGAGCTATGCTCGAAGAAGGTCAGGGGGCGTGAGAGTCCGTGGCGATACAGGTCGATGAGTTCGCCCAGGTAGCGTTCGGCGTCCGCAGGGTCGACGTCCTGGAAGGTCAAGGGCGCGCCGCCTGACACCACGCGCGTGCAGGCAGGCCACCTCGGCTTCGCGCTAGCATGCTGCGATGCCTGTAGGCAAAGCGTGAGATGTTCGATCCATGCGCGCAGCTTGTCCTTTGGCTTCAGCTTGTCGGCGCGCATGTATGTCCTGGCGTCTTCATCGAAACCGTCGAGCGTGCCGGTCAGCCGGACTTTGCCGACGCGGGCGTCGATCGCGCGACTGCGTGTTGAGGCATACTTCTGCGCCTCTTCGAGGAGCGTGGAGCTCTCGGACTGTAAGTGGTGAAATGCTGCGTCGCCTTGGGGGCCGACTGGCAGTACCCCGGTCGCGCGGGCCCACTCGAGCGGATCCGAGCCGTCGGAGTCGCCTTGCTTGGCGCGTAGTAGAGCAATTTTTGTCAGGCTGTAAGACGCTAGCTGGTCGAGATCGAAGGGCTCCTCGGAGTCGTCTTGGGTCTTGTCGGATTTGACTCGGACGCGGAGGCTTCGGGTTAAGAACTTCGCGCAGGGGTGCCACCAGAAATCGAGCAGGTCAGAGAGCTGGACATGTTCCAGCAGCGATGGGTCCGGCGTCGTGATCGCTTCATCGGCAGGGCACCACGGCGCCGGCGGGTCATCGCTCAGCTCGATCGCGGGTTGTTGGCCGTAGGTGAAGAGCCGCGGGTCGCCCCCGCGGTATCGCGGGCTCCATGGCTGTAGGGGGTGCTGCACGAGGACGCTCGAGGACGGTCGCACGTTTGGCGCAGGGTCTTCGCAGGTGCGGTCGATGTGCTCGAGGAGTTCTGAGATGACGGTCGACGGCGCGCGCTTGGCGTTGTCTTTGGCTGTGTGGCCGACGAACGTCAAGTGCAGTCGGTCACGCGCTGCGAGCAGTAAGTCTAAGAACAGCTGGCGGTCATCTAGGCGCCGGTTGCGGTCGCCGGCCCTCGGCTTCGCAGCGATCAGGTCAAAGTGTGGCGTCGCGTCGCGACGCGGGAATGACTGGTCGTCGAGGCCGCAGATGAACAGCGCTCGCACCGGCACTGCCCGCATCGGTAGCATCGCAGCGAAGGTGATCGCGCCGCCGAGGAAGCTTCGGTCGTCGCCGCCCCGGTGTGAGTTTGCGGCGTGGGCGAGCGCGTCCTCAAGCCAGGACTGCATCACCGGCAGCTCGACTGGCGCGTCATGACGCGCCGCGACCGCTTGTCGACGCAGCGCGGCGGTGGCTCGCCGTAGGTGGCGCTCCGCCTCTTCTTCTGCTGGCTCGCGAGGCTCGAAGAGCGCGGTGATGAGCTCGTCGAACCGCTCCGCCCATGATGCTAGCGGCTGTGGACGGCGCAGCGCCGTGACCTGCGCGAAGAGCGTGTCGGTGAAGTGCAGAAACCGCGTGAGCAGCTCCGCGCGCGCCTCCGTCGTGTCAGCCACCGGCGCGTGACCGCAGACGAGCTGGTTGATGGGGCCGGTCAGGTTGCCTAGCAGGAGCCGGTCCAGTCCTTGCCGCCACGAGTTGTCGTCGAAGGCCGGGAGTTGGAGTTGTTCGTGTCGACTCTCGCCGTCGAGGCCCCAGCGCACGCCAGCCGATTCGCAGAGGTGCCGTAGAGTCGCGACGTCTTGGGGGAACAACCGGAAGCGTCGCTGGACAGCGGGCGTCTCGACCAGGTGTAAAACCTCGCTGAGCGTTAAGCGGGCTCGCGACAGCTGGAGGCAGTGCAGCGTGGCGCGGCACAAGGGCAGCTCTCGGGCTGGGTGGCGGTCTGCGAGGTGCACCGGCAAGCGGTCTTTCAGCGGGCCGAAGACCGCGTGGACATAAGGAGCGTATCGGTCGACGTCCGGGACTAAGACCATCACGTCGCATGGTCGTAGGGTGGGGTCGCTGTCGAGCGCTGCGCAGATCTGGTCGCGGACGACCTGCAGCTCGCGCTGTGGGCTGTGGCAGTCGTGCACTCGCAGGCTGTCGTCGTCTTTATGCTGGCGGAAGAGTGCGTCGTCTGCGTCGGCGCGATCAAACGCTTGGACCACGTCCCGCTGGATGCAGCCAAGCAGCGTCGCGGCGGGCCCTTCGTCGTCCGTTAAACCGTCGATCGGCAGGTGCGTAACGGTCGCATCTGCCTCGCTGCGCTCCTCGAGGTCGATGAGCAGGCTCTGGAACTCGCGGCTCTCTGTGCCCAATCGCGCAAGTAGGCCGTGCTCGCCGGGCTGGTCGCGGCGCTCGCGGAGGTCTCCGATGAAGTGAGGCGTGGGTTGCGGTACGTAGATCCGGACGTCGAGGTGCCTGCCGATCCGGTGGAGCACGTCGAGGAACGCTGGCGGCGTCGTGGTCGCGCCGAAGACTTGTAGCCGCTTCGGTAAGTTTTGCTGTCGCCAGGCCGGGTCGTCGAGCAGCGACCGCAGCGCCGCGAGGCGATGAGGGCGGCCGTGCTTCGGCGCGTCGGGTTTGGGCTCGTGGTCGGGGAACAGCGGCAGCGTCAACTCTTCGTCGCTGCGTTTGCGTTGCTTGTTGGGGGTCGTCGTTTCAACGCCTGCGTCTTCCAGGAGCGCCCGCCATAGCCTTGATTGCCAAGGCGCGTCTGGCGAGAGGGTGCGCAGCTCGTGGCCTGCAGCGAAGGCCTCAAGCAGGTCGTCGCGGTATAGCTGGTAGTCGTCGAAGCGCGCGCTTAGGCGGCGGCACAGTTGTAGGTGTTTGCGTCCGTCGAGGTCGTCACGGACGTAGTGGCTGGCCGCGCCGAACCGTTGTTTTTCGTCTTTGGCGGACCGGCAGTCGTCGAGGAGGCGCCATAGGCGCCACACCAGGACCTCGCGCGCGAACGGATCTTCATCGGCGCTGCGCGGGTCCGTGAGCGTGTGCAGCCATGAGCCGATGAACGGCATCTGCACGCCCGCCGCGACGCTGAGACGGTCGGCCAACCGTAGCTCCAGCCAGCGCGCGATGCCGAGCCCGGGGACAAGGATGGTCTCTGTCTCCATCGGCGCGGGTGGAGAATCGACGAGCTGGCGGCACAGCTCGTCGAAGAGGGCTTCAAGTTGGTGCCCGGTGATGACCGTTACGCCCACTCCAACAACCTAACAGGGTGTCAATGGCGTTTCACCATCGCTCAGCTACCGCCGCCAGGGTCGGAGCAGGGGTCGCGCGACGGTTGGTCGCGCGACGTTGTCACTTCAGCGCGGCGGCGATCGCGACGCGTGCTCGGTGGAGCCGTGAGCGCACCGTGCCAATCGGGAGGTTGAGCTTGTCCGCGATGCCAGCGTAGTCGAGCCCGGTGCGTTCGTAGAGCTCGAACGCATCGCGCTGGGCCTTGGGCAGGGTGTCGAGCGTTTGGCGGAAGAGTTCTCCAACTTCGTGAGCCATCGCAATGTGCAGCGGGTTGTCGCAGCATGCGTGGTGGTGGCAGTCCGCGTTCGCGACGTGCTCGTGGTGGCGACGCCTGCGCAGGGATCTTCGGAGTTGGCGACAGCGTAGGATCACCGCGCGCATGAGCCACGCACGCGCGTTTGAGGGTTGCGGGATCTCCCGCCATAGCGCCACGAGCGCTTCTTGGACGGCATCGTCGGCAAGGTGCGTGCAGCCCAGGAGGCGGGTCGCCATCGCGCGCGCCGCTGGCAGGTGGGCCTTGAGCTCCTTACTGGGCGTAAGTGTCGCGTCGAGGTGGCTGCTTGTGGGATTAGGTGTCATCCGCGGTCTGAGGCAATTACCGACGTAAGTCGGGCCGAGCAGCTTAGGACAATTAGAGAGCCGTGCCTAGCTAGATAATGGGTCTGCGGGCGGAAGGACCTCTGTGTCAGCGCGCTAGGCGTCAGCGGCACCCGGTTCTTGGCCGCGACCGTGCGGATGCGCTTGGTCGTAGACGTTCCGTAGCCTGCCAATCGATACGTGGGTGTAAATTTCGGTCGTTACAAGCCGTGCGTGACCGAGCAGCTCTTGAACGGTGCGTAGATCCGCGCCTCGGTCTAGCAGGTGCGTGGCGAATGAGTGACGAAGGCCGTGCGGTGTGAGTTTGCTTTGTAGCTGGGCCCTTCGCGCTCGCGCGACCACAGTTTCAAAGATCCATCGAGCGCTCAGTTTGCTGCCAAGCCGGTTGAGCCACAGGCCGCCGTGGTCGGTTCGTTTTCGCTCGACCAACGCTCGTCGGCGCGCCGGCAGCCAGAGCCGTATCGCATCCAGCGCCGGGCCCCCGAGCATCGCGAGGCGCTCTTTTTGCCCCTTGCCTATCACGCGGGCGGTGCCTTCTTCTAGGTCGATGGATCGCAGGTTCATGCCTGCGCACTCGCTCACGCGGCAGCCTGTTGAGTAGAGCGTCTCGAGGAGCGCGCGGTCGCGTAGGTCTTTGAACGAGTCGTCGAACGGTTGCGCTAACAATTTGTCGACCTCGGGCGTCGTCAGGAAGGTCGGCACCCGCTTGGGGGTCTTGGGGCCCTTGATGAGCTTGGCCGGGTCCTTAGTGATGTGGCCTTGTTGCTGTAGCCAGGCGAACAAGCCGCGGACGCTCGCGAGCTTCCGCTGCACACTGCTGGCCGCGAGCCCTTGCTCTTCTAGCTCGACGAGATAGCCGCGAAGATGGGCTCGCCGCACAGAGGAGATCGGCGTCTTGCTGGTGTCGAGCCAGGCGCCGAAGGCGCGCAGGTCAGAGCTGTACGCGCGCAGCGTCGCCGCGCTCTTTTTTCGCGCCTTGCTGAGAGATGCGAGGTATGCGTCGAGCAGTTGCACGTTGTGTGGCCCGCTACAGACTGGCACACTCCGGCGGCCATTGCATGCCTTACCTTGGTGAGATCGCGGCGCTGTTGACGTCGCTCTGTTGGCTCGGCAGCAGCCTCGCCTTTGCGGTCGCTGGTCGAGAAGCCGGCGCCGACCCGCTCAATCAATTTCGGCTATACGCGGCCATGCCGTTGCTGTTGGCGATGGGGCTGCTGGTCACGGGCGCTGTTTGGCCGCTGGACGTGTCGCCCTCCCGCATTTGGCTGCTCGCGGCTTCTGGGGCGGTGGGGCTCGTGGTTGGCGACTACGGCTATTTCTATGCGCTGGCGACGATCGGGCCGCGGGTGGCGTCTGTGATTATGGCGCTTTGGCCAGCATGTACGATCGGCTTGGAGTGCCTGTGCGGTGATGGACCTACGAGCGCGGAGGCGCTGGGCGTGGCGATGACGGTCGCGGGCGTGATCATGGTGCTCGCGCGCGGCCGGGGCGGCGCGTGGCGCCCCGAGCTCACCGGGCGGCAGTGGGGGCTCGGGCTCCTCGGCGCCTTCGTCGGTGCGTTAGGTCAGGCCGGCGGCTTCGTCATGGCGCGTGCTGCGATGGCGCCTGCTCCCGAGCTGCCGGGCGGCGTGGATCCGCTTCAGGCGACGGTGGTGCGGATGGTCGCGGCGACCGTCGGCATGCAGGTTGTCGTCACGATTCAGGGGCGCCCTCTCGCGATGCGCGAGGTTTGGAGCCGCCGAGCGGCGTTGAACGCTGCGCTGGTGGGCGTGCTGTTCGGGCCGGTGCTCGGTGTTTGGATGTCTATGGTCTCAGGCGCCTATGCGCGGGACGCTGGCGTGGCCGCGGCGCTGATGGGGACGACCCCCGTGTTTATGCTGCCCGTGACGGTTTGGCTGTATCGAGCCAAGGTCTCTGCGCTGAGTGTTTTCGGCACGCTGCTGGCTGGCGTTGGCGTGGCGGTGTGCCTCACGGGTGCGTGATTTGAGCGTGCGCTCGCCGCGAGAGCGCCGTCGGAGCGTGGATCAAAGCGCAGCAAGGAATGATTGGAGGCCTGCCATGTCGTGGTCCCCCATGTGGCCGATCCGGAACGCCTTGCCTTTTAGGTCGCCATAGCCCTGATCCATTTTGAAGCCTGCGTCAGCGGCCTTCTTGGCCAGCGCGCCGACGTCGGCGCCCTTGGCGTGGATGCAGCTGATGGTCGGTGATCGCCGCGAAGCTTGTTGCACGAGGGGGGCGTAGCCGCGCTCCGTGGCCCAGCTCAGCGTGTGCGCCTGCATGTCTAGGTGTCGGCGCCAGCGCCGTTCTAGACCCTCTTCATGGATGCGATGGAGCTGTCGTTGCAGCGCGTAGACGAGCGGGACGCAGGGCGTCGCCGTGGGTTTGCCTGAGACGGTGTCGGGCACGGCCTTTACTAGGTCGAATAAGAACCCGCGCTCTTCGACGGTCGCAGCGCGTGATAGCGCCCGGTCGCTGGCTGCGTAGACGCCGAGGCCCGGTGGCAGCGCCAAGCATTTCTGGGTGCCGGCGAAGGCGAAGTCCAGGCCCCAATCGTCAAAGCGTAGCTCGGCGCCCGCGAGGCTGGTCACGACGTCTGCCAAGATCAGCGCTTCGGGTGCGAGCTCTCGCGCGGTCGCGGCGAGCTCGGCTAGCGGCTGGATCACGCCGGTCGAGGTCTCGTTGTGGGTGACACAGACGGCTGCTGTGTCTGGGTGCTCGCGGAGGTGCTGGCTGAGCTCTTCCGTTGTATGGGCCTCTCCCATTGGCCTCTCGATCGCGACTGCCTCGCGGCCGCAAGCGCTGCTGATTTTATGCCAGCGCTTTCCGAAGGCGCCGCCGACGAGGTGCAGCGTTTTCCCGGATCGTGGCACGAAGTTGCGCACGCTGGCCTCCATCAGCGCGGTCCCAGGGCAGGTCTCGAAGGCCGCGTTTTGCTCAGTCAGGAACAACGGCTTGAGCTGCGCGCACACGTCTTGAACGGTCGCCACAAACTTTGGGTCGCGGTGACCGAGCAGCGGCATCGACATGATTTGCCGCAGATCGGCCGCGACTTCGGTCGGTCCAGGGATAAACAGCACAGGGGAGTCGCCCATGCTGACAGCATCATGCTTTTTCTCAGGAAAGCAACGAAGCGAAGCGCGGTTCATTTTGAAGTCGCCGCAACTCCGTCGCCGTCAGTATGGAAGGCAGAATTGCGGCGAGCGATGGCGAGTCGACGAAGTGGTCGGCGCCGGCGCGTACAGCGTCTCGCGCGACCACGCCGCCGAAGCCGATGAAGCGCGCTACGTGCTCCTTTGTCTCGAGGTCCGTGATGCCGTCTCCGACGAACGCCATCGGCTTGTGGCTCGCGGGCGCGCCTTGAACAACCGGGACCTTGCCGCCGTTTCGCCAGAGCGGGGAGTCGTGGTCGAAATCGACGTAGCGGCCTTGCTCGTCAAAGATTAGCGGGACAGCGTGGACGTGCGCGAGATCTACGCCGAGGTGCCGCGCGAGGTGTTGTACGGGGGTGAGGAGGCCGCCGGAGACGATCCCCACGTGCTTGCCGAGCGAGCGGAGCGCTGCGATCGTCGCGGCGCCGTCTCGCACGACGTTGGCGATATAGATCTGACCGACGGCGTCGAGTTGTTCGCGTCGGGGCGCGAGCTTGCCCAGCCGTGTCTCATACACCTCGGCTAGCGGCCTGGCGCCGTCCATTGCCTGCTTCGTTAACTCCGCGACGTCTTGGCGAAGCTCTGCGTCGATGAATTGCAGCAGCTCGTCGACGCCCTCGATGGACGATAGCGTCGAGTCACAGTCGAAGTAGACAGCTGCGAGCGGCGTCTGCATGTTCAGCGCACCAGCTGTGCGTGATCGACTGCGTCGATCTCGCGGACCTTGTGAATGAGCCCGTCCTGGACGTCTCCCTCAAGGTTCAGGATGCCGAGCGCCGTAGCTTTATCCCTGCTCTGTCCGATCTGCATACGCGAGATGTTGCAGCCTTCGTCGCCGAGGATCGCGCCGAGCTTGCCCACGACTCCCGGCTGATCTTTATGGAAGGTGACGATCATTGGGCCTTCGGGGATTGCGTCGAGCACGTAGTCGTCGAGTTCGACCATGCGGCCGTGCTTGTGACCGAGCACGGTCCCGCTCGCGGCGTGACGCTCGTTGTTGATGACGGCCTCGACGCGCAGCAAGCTCATGAAGTCGCGCTTCATTGTTGATGCGTCGCAGTGCGTCCGAACTCCGCGATCTTCGGCGATGCGCTCTGCGTTGACCGGCGTCACCGGTCCGTCGATCATTGGCTGTAAGGCGCCTGCCAGGGTCGCGACGGTCAGGGCCTTGTGGGCGGACTCGGGGACGCCGCCCTGGACGGTCAGGCGCACCGACTGCAATTCGCCCACGAACGTCTGCGTGAGGACTGAGGCGAGGTTGCGAGCGAGGTCCATATAGGGGCCGATTTGTGCGGCGTCGGCTGGCGAGATGCGCGCGACGTTGACCCCGTTGAGCACCACGCCTTTCTTGATGACTAAGTCGATTTGTCGCGCCATGTCGCGGGAAACATTTCGCTTCGCTTCCTTGGTGCTCGCGCCAAGGTGGGGGGTCAGCACTAGGTTGGGGGTGCTTCGCAGTGGGCTGTCTGCGGGCAGCGGCTCCGCCTCGAAGACATCGAGCGCGGCGCCTGCGAGGGGGCCCTCGGTCAGCGCTTCTACGAGTCCTTGCTCGCAGACGATGCCGCCCCTGGCGGCGTGCACCAGATGCGCGCCGGCCTTCATTGAGAGCAGCCGGTCGCGGTTGAGCAGGTGCCGGGTGTCGTCCGTCAACGGTACGTGCACCGTCACGAAGTCGCTGGACGCTAACAGCTCGTCTAAGCTGAGCATGCGGACGCCGTCCGGCGCGTGCGCCTGCGTGATGAAGGGGTCGTAGGCTGCGACCGTCATCCCGAGTCCGCGGCACTTCTCCGCGGCGATGCGGCCGATGCGGCCGAGCCCTACGACCCCGAGCTGTTTGCCGTGCAGCTCGACGCCGGTGAACTTCGACTTGTCCCACTTGCCTGCGCGTAGCGAGGCGTCAGCCGCGGGGATCTTCCGGGCGAGGCTCATCAGCAACGCCACCGCGTGCTCGGCGGTGGTGACCGTGTTGGCCTCGGGTGTGTTCATCACCGCGATGCCACGCTGTGTGCACGCGGAGACGTCGATGTTATCAACGCCGATGCCAGCGCGGCCGACTACGGCGAGCGCGTCAGCGAGCTCAAGCGCTGGAGCAGTGACGCTCGTCGCGGATCGTATTACTAGTACTTCGAAGCCAGGCAGCGTCTCGCGGAGTGTCGCCTCGTCCATGCCGGTCTTTAGGGTGACGTCGCCGCTCTCGCGCAGCATCGCCATGCCTTCCTCGCCGAGATCGTCGGCGACCAGGATCTTGGTCATTTCGTGGGTGGTGGGGGTTCGGGGGCGGGGGTTGGCTCGGGGGTGACCGTGATCTGAAGGGGCTAGCGCGCGCCGGTG
>Ga0163179_10001386_pt1 | contig 17242 bp, 5 predicted proteins | sample AtlANTMetagenome_FD_109643 | JGI IMG/M metagenome (GOLD analysis project Ga0163179, IMG submission 109643) | Marine eukaryotic phytoplankton communities from the Atlantic Ocean - Atlantic ANT 2 Metagenome | ecosystem: Environmental > Aquatic > Marine > Oceanic | place: North Atlantic Ocean... | reverse complement strand
TTAATTCTGAGAAGTTCTGGCAATTAGTTTTGATGGAACAGGATATTGCAGGAGGATGGTATTGTACCGAAGATGGTAAGACTACTTCTGTAGCACATTGGTTAGAAGAGGATGATTTTCGTAACAACGGTGGAGTGATGAATCACGAAACTATCGAAAGTATATCCAAGAGAAAGAAACCATTTACAGTAGACTATACAGGTTTCGGATGGTTATTGATTAAGAATGGGGTCTTTGAGCACGAAGAAATGAAGTATCCATGGTTTGCACCGAAAATGCAAGTATTCGAAAGTGGAGAGGTTCAGGACATGTGTGGAGAGGACGTATCATTCTGTCTTGATGCCAAGGAAGCAGGTATGGAGATCTGGTGTGACCCAAGAATCAGAGTAGGGCATGAAAAGTCAAGAATTATCTGATCGTTATAATATCATTCTGAAAGGAAAGGAAGTATTCTCTGGGTTATCTCAGTCAGAATACTTCGATATTATGCAAGATTATGCAATTGAATTCTATCAAACTGGGCATCCCACTCAGGATGAACTAAAAACTGAAGTTATTGGAGCAAATGAATGGCAAAAGCAAAAACAGGACTAAGTGGTGAGGACACCATTGAGGCAAAACCCAAAAAATCTCGACAAGGATTAGGAAAACACTCAAAATACTCCGCAACCTCTCGAAATTCCGCTCGAAAAAGGTACAGAGGACAAGGAAAATAACCGCAGTGTCTCGAAAGAGGCACTTTTTTACGCTAAATATTTTTTTTACGTAAAAAAATGGGAATTACAACTGAAAAAACTGAAGATATTAAGAAAAAGACTATTGTTATCAAAAATGCAACCCTTGATGATGCATACACTCCCCAAGAAGATGAAGGAAAAGAAAGATTTTTCGTTCAGGAGTAATTTTATTAGGATTTTAGGTATAAATAAAGAAAAACTGTATTTTAATGGCCATTTCTAGGATATCAAGAGCATTTAAAGACATTAGTTTGTCTTTTGTGCCTCATCCTGTGACAAAAGATCTACCGATCTTGAAAAATGAGAATGCGATTCGCAGATCAGTTAGAAATATTGTAGAAACAATTCCAACAGAAAAGTTTTTTAACTCTTCTTTCGGATCTGATGTTTATAAAAGTCTATTTGACTTCGTTGATTTTGGTACTGCGTCTGTAATAAAGGATCAAATTAAAACTTCTATTTCTAATTTTGAATCTAGGGTTGATAATGTAAATGTGAAAGTATTTCCTAGACCCGACGATAATGAATTTGAAGTGGAAATTATGTTTGATATCATTGGTCAAGAATTCCCAACTCAAGAATACTCTTTCATATTAGAAGCAACACGATAATAATATGCCTATTACTAAATTTACAAATCTAGATTTCGATCAAATAAAAACTTCTATTAAGGACTACTTAAGGTCTAATAGTACGTTTAGTGATTTTGATTTTGAAGGATCCAATTTTTCGGCACTAATTGATACCCTAGCATATAATACTTACATTACTGCATTCAATTCCAATATGGCAGTTAATGAATCTTTCTTGGATTCGGCAACTCTTAGAGAAAATGTAGTATCTCTTGCATCAAATATAGGATATAACCCAAGATCTAAATCATCGGCACTAGCACAAGTATCAATACAAGCAAATTTAAATTCTGATAATTTACCTTCTATTGCAACATTAAAGGCTGGATTGATTTGTACTGGTACTGTAAACAATAGTTCTTATGTTTTCTCTATAAGAGAAAATAGCACTGGTAGTATTTCTGGTAATACGGCAACATTTAACAATGTTAATATCTATCAAGGGACATTTTTAACTAAAGAATTTAAATATGATGGTTCTTTGGATCAAAGATTTATTCTTGACAATTCAAATATTGATACCTCATCAATTCGTGTTTATATTAAGAATGAAGGGGATAGTGGATTGGGAATGGCATATTCCTTAGTAGATAGTCTTAATACTGTAAATTCAACTTCTCAAATTTTCTTTGTAAGAGAAATACAAGATGAAAGATATGAAATAAAATTTGGTGATGGAATATTCGGTAAAAAATTAGGAACTACACCACTTGTTAATGATGGTAATGTAATTACTGTCCATTACATGATTACAGATGGTAAAGAAGGTAATGGTGCTTCTCAATTTACATTTGCTGGTAATATTATCAATGAAAATGGAGTAGGAGTTGATGTCAGTTCTGTTAATTTAACTGTTAATCAAGGATCTCAGAATGGGTCTGATATTGAACCTATTGATTCAATTAAGTACTATTCACCCTTAATATATTCTTCTCAAAATAGAGCAGTAACATCAAGAGATTACGAAGCTATTATTAAGAAAGTTTATCCAAATACAGAATCAGTTTCTGTTGTTGGTGGTGAAGAATTAGATCCACCAGAATTTGGAACTGTTAATATTAGTATTAAACCTAAAAATGGAACATTTGTTTCTGATTTTTCAAAGGATAGAATTCTAGCACAATTGAAAAAATATACTATATCTGGAATAAATCAAAAAATAACAGATTTAAAACTATTGTATGTAGAAATAGATACTAGTGTTTATTATAACAATTCTTTTGTTTCAACTCCAGATAGTTTAAAAACCTCTATTACCAATTCTCTCACTCAATATTCAAATTCTGTAGATATGAATAAATTTGGTGGAAGATTTAAATATAGTAAAGTTTTACAGGTTATTGACGATACTGACAGTGCGATTACTTCTAATATAACCAAGATAAGGGTCAGGAGGGATCTCAGAGCATCCTTAAACCAATTTGCACAGTATGAACTATGTTTTGGTAATAGGTTCCATGTAGACCCGCAGGGGTACAATATAAAATCTACTGGATTTACTGTATTTGGAGAAACTTCTACTGTTTATTTGACTGATGTTCCAAATGCGGATCGTAAGACTGGAATTTTATCGATAGTTAAACCATCTACTGTTGATAATACCAATACAGTCGTATCTGCATCTGCAGGAGTAGTTGATTATGAAAAGGGTGAGGTGATATTAAATACTGTTAATATCTTATCTACAGTCAAACCAAATGGAATTATTGAGATACAAGCTTTTCCAGAATCCAATGATGTTGTAGGTTTAAAAGATTTGTACTTAGCATTTAGTGTTTCTAAAAGTACAATAAATATGGTAAGAGATGTAATTGCTTCTGGAGATGAAATTTCAGGTGTTAAATTTAACAGAGATTACTACACTTCAAGTTACTCTAATGGCAAATTAGTAAGAGAATAATATGATAGAAACAGGAATTGATAGACGGATTAAATTACAGGATATACTTCCAAACCAACTTCCAAAGTTTATTTTAGAAGAAAGTCCTTTAACATCTGATTTTCTTAAACAATATTATATTTCCCAAGAATTTCAAGGGGGTCCTATTGATCTTGCAGATAATCTTGATCAATATTTAAATGTCGATAATTTAACACCTGATGTAATAACTGATTCTACTACTACAGTTGGTATTACCACTGTTGGTGATGAAATAATTAATGTTACTAGTACAAAAGGATTTCCGAATGAGTATGGTTTGTTGAAGATTAATGATGAGATAATAACTTATAGTGGAATTACAACTAATAAATTTACAGGATGTAAACGGGGATTTAGTGGAATAACCAGTTATCATCAAGATTTAAAACACGAAGAATTGGTTTTTAGTGAATCTACTGCCGATGAACATGCAACAAATACATCAATACAAAATTTAAGTTCTTTATTTTTAAAAGAATTTTATAAGAAAACAAAATATACCTTTACTCCAGGATTAGAAAATACTAATTTTACTAATGAATTAAATGTTGGTAATTTTATAAAGGAATCTAGATCTCTTTATCAGGCAAAAGGAACAGACGAATCTTTTAGAATTCTCTTTAATGTTTTATACGACCATGCTCCAACTGTTGTAAATTTAGAAGATTATTTAATAAAACCTTCATCTGCAAATTATGTAAGAAGACAAGTTGCAATAGCAGAAGTTATTTCTGGAGATCCTCTCAAATTAAAGGGACAATCACTTTTTAGAAGTAATCTTAATAAAGATATAAACGCATCTGTATCTGAAGTTGAATCGTTCACAAGAAACAATAAACAATATTTTAAATTTTCACTATTTCTTGGATATGATAATTATAGTGATCTTGAAGATGATTTTATTATTATCCCAACTACAAAATCTTTTGAAAAAGTTTCTATTGGGTCAAGTATTATTTCTGTAGATTCTACAATAGGATTTGGTGCAACTGGAACTATATTATCTGGTAGTAATACTATTACATACACTGATAAAAGTGTAAATCAATTCTTAAATTGTTCTGGTGTAGTTGCAGAAATTTCTCCTGAAGATAATATTAGAAATAATGAAACATATTTTGGTTATGAGGAAGGTGATATTAATAAAAAGGTAGAATTAATATTCAGTGGCGTAATATCAGAATTTACACAAAAGGGATCAATTGATATTGATGAAGGTGATTTAATATCTGTAAAAAATATTGGTTACAATATACATAATCCAGTTAAAGATAAGACATATAAACAAATTTTTTCCAATTCATGGATTTATAATACAAGTTCATCATATAAAATAAAATCTTGGGGTAATCAAAGTGAAGGAACTTTAACAGTTGAAAGTCCAATCGATAGATCAAGTTTAAAATATGGTGATAAGGTAGAAATTCTTCTTTCTGATACTAATCAAATAGTATATCCTTTAGAAAATGATGATATTCCGTATGTTTCTGAAGAAATTGATAATGGATCAAAAGTTGTATCATTAGAAAATTTTTCTGATTTTAATCCTAATAATAATCAAGATTATAAGTTAAGAAGAAAACTTAATAAAGCAAATGCTTCATCATCTTCAGCTCAATTAATATTTGGAAATAATAATATAATTTCAGACATTCAGAATGTTTATTTTGATGATGAGTATGGTTATATTACTTCAAATTCTTTACCATCATATCATATAAATTCAGGTACAAATGCAAAATTCCCTTATTTGAAGGAAATAGATATAAATCTAAAAAAAAGTGTTATAAATCTTTCTTCTGGTATTGGACAGTTATCTGATCTTAATTCTGATGAAGAGTATTCATCAATTATATTTGATGAAGATATACCTTTTATTACTGGAGATAGAATCTATTATGAACCAAGTGCAAACTCTTTAGTTGGATTGGAAACTGGTACATATTCTGTTGAAAAAATAGATGCAACTAAAATCAAAATATATGGAAGTAATAGTGGAATTGGTGGAACTAGTAGATTTATTACATTTACAGCACCTGCTACTAATGATGGAACACATACTTTCACTTTATACGAACACAAGGATAAATTAATTGGAGATCAAAAATTATTCAAAAAATTCCCATTAAAATCAAAAATTAATATTGGAAGTGCCACCACCACTAATACTGGTGGTATAGGAGTTTTAATTAATGGTGTAGAAATATCCAATTATAAATCTAAAAATAAAGTATATTACGGAAATTTAACTGGTGTTGATGTATTAAATGGTGGAGAAAATTTTGATGTAATAAATTTACCAAAATTAACCATTTCAAATCCAAATCCAATTAGTGGTTCTGGTACAACCGCATTAATTCAACCAGTTTTAAGTGGAAATATTCAAAATATATTTGTAGATCAGCAAGATTTTGATATTGAAAGAATTATTTCTATTGGAGTAACTGGAGGTAATGGATCAGGGTGTTTATTAGAACCCATTCTCACAAAAAGGTTTAGAGAGGTTTCATTTAATGCAAGAACTGGTATTAATACAGTTTTAAATACTGTTTTATTTGAGAATGATCATAGATTTGTCAGTGGTCAAAATGTAATATATGATTCTAATTTTAATAATGGAATTGGATATGGTAATACTACATTAATGAATAATGCAACATATATTGCACAAAAAATAAACAACAAAACAATTAAATTATATAATAATTCTTCTGATTATTCTTCCGGAACAAACCCTATAGATTTCAATGGTGAAAATTTATCTGGTACTCATGGATTTAAAGTTGGACCGAAAAATACATTATCATCTATTAATATATTAAATCCTGGTGAAAATTATACTAATCGTAAATTAATAGTTAAACCTACAGGTATTTCTACTATATTTGATACAATTACTTTTCCAAATCATGGATTTGAAAGTGGAGAATTGATTGAATATTCTGGTAATATTAGTGGATTAACAACTCATTCCCAATATTATACAATAAAAAAAGATAGTGATTCGTTTAGATTGGCAAATGCGTGGACGGTTGGTAGTGTATATGAAGATCATAAATTAAAATTATTGAATGGTGAATTGGGACGTAATATTACCAAATTTAATAATAGTCCAGAATTGATTAATAATGGTGAGTTTTCTAATGCTGATGGATGGACTGTAGGAACTGGTTGGTCTATTTCAGCAGGTATAGCTACTCATACTGGTTCTGCTGCTGGATATCTTACTAGCACACCTTTAACCCCCTTTATAGAGGGTAAATGGTATATATTAACTGCTGATGTAATTAGTGGTGTAAGTTTTCCATACCAAGCTGGATTTGGTGTAGTTAATCATCATGAGAAAGGATATGAACAAGGTACTGGTTCTCAATTCGTTGATGTTTATACTGAAAAGGTAGGAAATAAATTAATTGCTTTGTGGAGACAAAGTAGTATTAATCTTAATTCTGTAAACCTATATTCTTCTGGTGGTAACAATAATCCTAGTATTGATAATGTATCAATTAGAGAAGTAACAACATTTGCAAAAACAACAACTAATTATACAAGAAAAAAATACGTTTCATTAACATCTACTGGAACAGGATATCAAGAATTTAGTTACCCTAAAATCGAAGCATCTGTTTCATTTGTATCTGTAGGTATTGGTACAACCTCTGCTGTTAGTACAATAGAAATAACTCCTACGGTAAGAGGAAGTATAAAACAAGTTTATTTGTATGAACAAGGAACTGGATACGGATCAACTATTATTGATTTTGAAAAGAAACCTGTAATTAGTTTATCCAATGGTCAAGGTGCTAATATTAATCCAATTATAGTTAATGGGAAAATAAATTCAATTAACTTACAATATGGTGGAAAAGATTATTTTACAGAACCAGATTTAAGTATAATTGATCCTACTAATGTTGGTAATGGTGCAAAACTTAGACCTGTTATTGAAGATGGTAAGATTGTAGATGTTAAAATTAGCAATCCAGGAATAGGATATTCAACTTCATCATACATTATTATTAAACCTTTAGGATCTGGTGAAATTTTAAATTCTCACGTTAGATCATTTACTATAGATAAAAATAAAAAATTAGGTAAAAATCTTTTAGTTGGTGGAAAAAATAAATTAAAATATAGTGTATGTGGTTATAGTACAGATTTCTTAGATAGTAAGAAAGGTGTTTCAGATATAATAGGATGGGCATATGATGGAAATCCAATATATGGACCAATTGGTTATAAAAATAGTGATAAAACTGGTGATATAGTTACACTACAATCTGGGTATGGTAATTTAAAATTTATTGATAGTGATAGAGAATCATTAGGAACGATTTCACCATTTACACTTGGATATTTTATAGAAGATCAACAATATGATAATTCTGGAGATTTGGATGAATTTAATGGAAGATATGAAATAAATCAAGATTTCCCAAATGGTGTATACGCATACCATGCATTAGTTGATAGTAAGGATAATCCAGTATTTCCATATTTTATTGGAAATAAGTATAGATCAACTCCTATTGAAGATAATTTTTTAGATATAGATCAATCTTTTGATTTTAATAGCTCAGATTTAGTCAGAAATACATTCCCATATAAAGTAGATGATCAATATGCTGACAATGATTTCTTAGTAGAAACAAATGAAATTGTTGATCAAAGGATAGAAGTTGAATCTGTATCTAGAGGATCTGTTGATGGTTTTGATATAGTAAGTGCTGGATCTTCCTTTAAGGTAAATGATCAATTAAAATTTGATAATACAGGTACTTTTGGTGAGGGATTGAATGTATCTGTAAAATCTTTAGATGGAGTACCAATTGAGTCTATAAAAACTTCTACAGAAGAATATGATGATTCTATTTTAACTTGGTTTGATGATAAAATTAAAGTTTCCATTTTGCCAAGTCATAATTTATATAATAATGACTATGTGGTTTTATCTGGATTAACTACAGATATAAACAGATTAAATTCATCTTATAAAATAGGATTTACTTCACATTCAACTAGAACTGCAAATGATATACCAGTAGCTGCTGATACAACAGTCAATAGTGGAATTGCAACCGATATATTTGTTTATAATATTCCAGATTCTGTTTCAGTTGGAAGTAATATTTCTGCAGGAACGGAAACTTTAGAAATTTTACAGATATTTAGAAATCAGAATATACTTAGAGTTTCTAGAGGATCTACTGGAGTTGCTCATACTGCAGGTAGTTTAATATCATATAATCCGGATTCCTTTACTGTACCAAATAATAATATAGAATATTTTAGTTCTAAATTGAATGATAAGGTATACTTTAATCCTTTATACAGTGTTGGTATTGGAACAACTGCAGGATCATCAATATCTACTTCATTCTTATTTGCTGGTAACACTATTACTAGGAATATTTTAACAAAGAGAATTTATTTGGAAAATCATCCATTTATTGATAACCAAAAAATTAATTTAACAGTACCAGTTGGATTTGGAAATATTTCTATTTCCACAGAATCTGATTCACCCACATTTATTTTACCAACAACTGTATATGCTGTTAAAACAAGTCATAATACAATAGGTATAAAGACTGGAATAGGTACGACTGGTGGAAATGAAGTATATTTCCGTTCCATTTCTGGTATTGCAAACAATGACTTATATTCTTTTGAGAGTGTTTTTGATCAAGTTAGTGGTAAAATTGAAAGAATTAAATCTTTAGTCTCTACTTCTTCAACACATGGTTTGGTGGACGGAGATATTATTTCATTAAATATAAAACCAAATCTTTATAGTGGTATTGGTACTAATAGTTCCTCCGTAAGTGTTGTAAGACAGAGTGATACTGGATTTATTATAATAGATCCAATACCATTTACTAGTGGATCAGTTAAAAATAATAAGTTGGGATTGGGTAATCATGGATTTAAAACTGGTGATAAGGTATTTTATGATGGAGATGCTACTGGATTGTCAACTGGATATTATTATGTTTATAAAGAAGATGATGATTTTATTAAATTGGGTGATACTTATGTAGATGTTACTTCATATAATCCAACATATAAATCAATTACCGAAACAACAGGTGGATCTAATCAAAAAATATACAAAGTTAATCCACAAATTGAAGTTTTCAAAAATAACAATTTAGTTTTTGATGTTTCGGATAGTTCATTATCTGGATATGATTTAAAGTTCTATTATGATAGTGACTTTAAAAATGAATTTAATAGTGTTGGTTTATCAACACAATTAAATGTTGTTAGTACAGGATCTACAGTAACCATTTCTTATGGTAGCAGTCTACCAATTAAATTGTATTATAATTTGGAACAAAATAGTTCTGGATATATTAGTACATCAGATACTGATGTTAATAATCATTCTGAAATTATATTTGTTGATAGTTTATATAATAATGATCATGTTATAAGTGGTGTAGGAACAACGTCATTTAGTTTATATTTAAAAGAAAATCCCGAAAGAATATCATATGGACAAACAGAATGTGATACTTTAAAATATAGTACAAGATCATTATCTGCTATTGGTCCTATTGATAAATTATCAATACTTTCAAGTGGAACAGGATATAAATCATTACCATCTTATGTTGGATCTTCATCTACTATATCTAAAGATGCTCTAATTATCCCAAAATCTACTTCTATCGGCAATATTGATAAAATAAGATTTATTAATGAGGGTTTTGAATACTCTTCAGATAAAACATTACAACCACAAGCATCTATATCCCCAATTATTATTCTTGAAAATGCAAATACAATAGGATTTGTTACTGTTACTTCTGGTGGTTCGGGATATATTGTGCCACCAGATATTATAATTCTTGACACTAATACTGGAAATAAAATAGATAGTGGATATCTAGAGGCAGAGTTAAATGCCAATAGTATTGGTAAAATTAATATACAAGAATCTCCATCAGGAATTCCTGAACTGGGGACTAAATTAATTGCAATTAATAATACAAATGGTATTAGTGTTGAACAAGTTATCAAAACTGCTGTTGGTACTGCATTTACTTGCCAAATAACAACACCAACTCTTAATTTTTCAGTTCCTCCATTTAAAATTGGAGATGAAGTTTTTGTAGAAGGAATTCAATCAGTTGATGGTGATGATGGAACAGGATTTAATTCTGAAGATTATGGATATGAATTCTTCAAAGTTGTAGATATTCCTAGTATAAATCCATTTAAAATTAAATTGGATCTTGTTGGGTTGACTACAAATGTAGGAGTAGCTAAGACAATCCAAGATTCCTATGGAACTGTTATTAATAAAAACAATTATCCATCATTTGATGTTTATACTAGAAATTCAGAATTTGCTCCAGGTGAAAGAATAATTTCTAATGATACTGAAAGGGATTTATTTGTGGTATCATATTCTAATAATATATTAAAAGTTAAAGGATCATATTCATTATCTGTTGGTGAAGAATTTGTTGGTAAAATAACAAGGAATACTGGTAAGGTAACAAGAATTAAAGAAAATATTGGTGTATATAAAGTAGATTTAACTGTTAAAAAGGATATTGGTTGGTTTGATGATATTGGAAAATTGAGTATTGATAGTCAAGTTACATCAAATAATGATTATTATCAAAATTTATCATATTCAATTAAAAGTCCAATTCAATGGAATGAATTGCAGTCACCTGTAAATAATATTCTTCATCCTAGTGGAATGAAGAATTTCTCTGATACTGGAATTACTTCTACAGCGTCTGTTGGTATTGGATCATCATCTGTTACAACATTAGTTTATGATGTAATTGAGGAAGTTAATGTTGATACGATAAAGGATCTGGATTTAGCTAGAGATACTGACTTTTTAGAAACTGATTCGAAATATGTTGAGTTTAAAACTATAAGATTAACTGATTATATCGAATGTAAGACTAATAATGTTTTAACAATTGATTCTATCGATAAACAATTTTCTAATTTGGAAGGAGAACCTAGTCAGTATTTAAATATTCTAGAATTTACTTCAAATAATGTTTATGATAATTATATTATTAAAATTATTAGTAATGGAAACCCAACAGTTCAATTACAATTATCAGAAATAATTGTAATGAGTATTCCTGATGAGGTATCATCTACAAATAAATTTGGAATTTCTAATCTATTATTCAATAAAACTGAATTAATTAATTCTGGGATTGGATTTACTACTTATCTTGAAGATGAAATTGGTAATTTTGCAATTGTTGATGATAAAGGAATTTCATATTTGAGATTTATTCCAAATGATCCTTTTAATATTGATTATGATTTAAAAATTATTAAGAGTTCTTATAATACATCATTATCTGGTGTTGGAACTAATTCAATTGGACCAATTGATTTAACATCAGGAATTTATAATGTAGATGCATCATCAACATCTACAATTATAAGTGTAGAAGCTGATAAAATTGGATCATTACTTGTAAACAGTCAAGTTATTGATAATGTAACTAATAATATTAATTTTGTAGAATCTTACATAACACATGATGGAACTGATACATATGTATCTGAATATTTTGTTGATAGTACTTTAAGTAATGATGGTCAAATTGGTAATTTCTCAGCAAATCTTTCTGATAATACATTTTCATTATCATATACATCATCTACAAATCCTGTTAAAATTAAATCTAAAATTGTTGGATTTGGAACAACAGGAATAACAAATGGTGAATTTAGATTTAAAGCACCATTACAAGATGATGGTGGTGAAAGATCTTTGATATATCAAGGAATATCTACTTCCGGTGTAGGAACAACTACAATTATAGGATTATCTACTAATCTTTTTGATGGATTTAACTCCATAGTTCAAGTTAGTGCTGGATCTTCTAAAGCTATTCATAATTTAATAGGTGTCCAAGAAGGAACAGATTTATATTTACAGCAGTCTCATTATCTCTCTATTGGTGATGATGATCAACCAACTGGATTGGGAACATTTGGATTATCTTATAATGGTTCCAATTTTGATTTAAAATTCTATCCTGATGATATGACTGCTGATACCTCATTAGTATCTTTCAATCAATCATTATACACTTTAATGGATGCTGACAATACCTATGGTGATTATACTTACGGTAGAGTTACTGATAGTATGAATGTTATCTTATATAATGCTATTAATGGAAATAGAATTAATAGAACAGATTTTAATGTAAACCATAATTCAATTCCAATTTTCTCAAAATCATTTAATCCCTCAAGTACTGAAATATTAGATTTAAATACTGGTTCATTTACGATTAAAGATCACTTCTTTAGAACTGGAGAAGAATTAATTTATACACCAGATTCAACATTTGCTGGTGTTGGTGCAACACCCATGATGTATGAGAGTAATAGTACTGGTATTGGTACTTTATCTTCATCAGTTTTTGCTATTAGGAAGACTGATGATACTTTTGAAATAGCAACAACAAGAGCATTAGCTAATGCAGGAACTAGTGTTACATTTACATCTGTTGGAGAAGGTAATGCTCATAGATTTAGTATGTCAAAGAGAAATGAAAAAACTATTGTAACTATTGATGGTATTACACAATATCCATTACTACCAACTAGTGTATCCCATACTTTAGAATATAATGAAGGTGGTCAAATTTCAGCATCATCTACAATATTTTCATTAAGTGGTATAGCAACAGTAAATATTGGTAATGTTTTAAAAATTGATGATGAATATTTTGGTATAACAAATGTTGGTCTTGGAACAACTACTGTAGGACCTATTACTCCAGGTATTGGAACATATCCTATTGTCAATGTTGAAAGAGGTTTTGTTGGTAGTATTGCAACAACACATACAAATAGCACTGCAGCAAAATTATTTAGAGGGAATTTTAATATTGTTGATAGTACAATTCATTTTACTGATGCACCTAGAGGTAATCCACAAGGACAAGAACAACTTACTGGATTGCCATTTGTTAGATCCAAGTTTACTGGAAGAGTATTTTTAAGAGATGACTATTCATCAAATATAATATATGATGATTTTTCTGATCAATTTACTGGATTAAAAACTGATTTCATATTAACCGTTGGTGGTGCAAATACTGTTGGTATTGGAACAAGTGGTGGTAATGGAATGTTGTTTATAAACAGTATTTTCCAAACTCCAACTACTGATAACAATCCAACCAATAATTTTAAAATTATTGAAGATGCTTCTGCTGGAGTTTCTACTGTTATTTTCAGTGGTATTACATCTACTGATGGATCACTTGTAGAATCTGATTTTGATATTAATCAAAATCAGCTACCAAGAGGTGGAGTTATTATTTCATTAGGATCTACTCCTGGTTTGGGGTATGCACCTCTTATTGGTGCAAATGTAAATGCTATTGTTGATGGTACAGGATCTATAACAGGAGTTGTTGGTGTAGGTACTACTGGAAGTTCTTTAAGTATATCTACTGCTTCTTATGACAACATTACAGGTATAATGACAATTACAACTTCAACTCCTCATGATTTGGTATTTGGTGACAAATCAACAACTGAAGTTAGATTAGTTGGATTGGAATTTACTTGTAGTAGTTCTTATGCTGGTGTGACTACCACAATTTTCCCAGAAACTGATAATAATACATATTCAGTTATAGGTGTCCCATCATTGGATAGTCTTGTGATGAATGTTGGAGTTAGTACTATTGTGCATGGTTATATGGGACAAGGTAAAGCCTTTGCTTTCTATGGTGATTTGAATTTTGGATCTGGATATAATAATATTGTTTCTATTGGTGTTACTGTTAAAGATGAAGGATATGAACATAAGTACGTTAGTCATGTAAATGATAGTATTACAGTAAATGCAAATAGTATTGGTGTTGATAGTAAAATTAATCCTACTGATGTAACTTATGATCCAGTAACTGGAAAATTGGTATTAACAAATTTAAGTCATAATAAGATTACTTATACAGAACATAAAGCTGGTGCTGGTTCAACATATAATGGATCTGTTGGTATAATGACAGTTGCTCTTACTGCAGTTCCATCTCAGGCATTGGCAGATGACCAATTAGTTTTAATTGAAGATGAGTCTTTCGTGTTTACTTGCGGAAAGGATGATCATGCTACAGAACATAAGTATCCAAGACCTTCTGATCCTATAAGTGGTAAATGGGTTCCAATTTCTAATGTAACTGGTGGTGATACATTTGAAATTAATGTTCTTAATGTAGTTCCATCAACAAATACATCTGAACATTTATTTGTATCTGCAAATTCAAATGGAATAAAAAGATCTAGAAATACAATATCAATTCCAGATAATGCATTTACATTTACTTGTTCTAAAGATTATCATATTACAGAACATACATATCCTCGTTCAACTGATCCCATATCTGTTGGTGGCGGATCAACAATAATATCGGAAGCCACATCAAATTCTATTACAATAAATGTTGGAAAAAATATTGGAACTGGTGCAGTAATTACTGCAAATCCTGTAGGATTTAATACTCATGAATTTGTTTCTGCAACTTCAGATTCACTTGAAATTATAAATTGTGTAGATAATCCTTCATTAAATGGAACTAATTTACAACCTACAACAGGAACTCTATACAATCCTCAAACTGGTCTTCTCACTGTATATGTGTCTAGTCATGGTATAAGAGAGAATGATACAGTTAAATTTAAAGATAATAGTGTAATATTTAGATGTGCTCAAGATAATTATCAAACTGATCACGCATATCCAAGATCTACTGATCCCGCTTCTAATATTAATGTATCTCTTGGATCCACAACTATTAATACCTTTATACTTGATGTTGGTACATCTACTTATGGTAGTGGAGGATCATTAGAATATAAAATTACTAATGGTGGTACAAATTATAAGAGACCAAAAATATATACATCTTCACCATCTTACGACAATCTTCAAGTTAGAGGTATTTCTAGATTAGGTATTGGTGATACAACTGATACTGGTGTTGGTCTTTTAGTTGATGTTGAAGTTACTCCTGCTATTGAGCAAAATGAATTCTTTACTCATATGTTTGTGAGTGCGGATGATAATTGTATTTTAACTGGAGGTACCGATTTAACTCCTAATGATGTTGATTATGATCCAGAAACAGGAATATTAACTCTAGGATTTGCTAGTCCTCATAATTTATCTAATAGTGATAATATACAAATTGCTGCTAATAGCATAAGTTTCAAATGTTCTAAAGATGATTATATTACTGTTCATGAATATCCACGAACAACTGATCCTGCTTATAATACTAATTTGAGTGTTACTGTATCCAGCACAACAGTATTTACAGTATCTGTTGGAAAACAATTTACAGGTCCTGTTGGTTTGGGTTCTGAATTATTCCAAGTATCTGATTTTAAAGTTTCTAGAAATGGATATTCATTCCTGACAGGAGATGTTTTTGAACCTGTTGGTTTGGTTACTGATAGAAGACTAAGTTCGGTATTATCCAAATTTCAAATAGAATCAACTCAAGTATATTCTGATCTAGTTGCAGTTTTCCAATTTGGTGAGTTAGATTACATAGATTCAATAAAGAAATATCAAGATGGATCAAGAACTAGATTCCCATTATTCTATAATGGAGACTTAGTTAGTGTTGAAGATGCTGATGATTTTGACACCAATCTCTCTAGTGTAATGGTTGTTATGAGAAATGGTGTTCTTCAAGAACCAGAGGAGGCATATTACTTTATAGGTGGAACTTCTATAAACTTCACAGTACCTCCAAGAGGAACTACTGTGGATGAAGATGGAAATGAAAGATCTGGAGATAATATAGCAATATTCTTCTATAAAGGAACCGATAATACAGATTCTGCAATTGTTTCACCTACTAAGAGTGGTTTAGAAACGGGAGATATAATACAATTACGTCAAAATCCTATAGAGGACAATTCTATTGAGCAGGAAGAAAGGACTATTCATGCAATAACACAATCTGATACAGTATCAACTAATATTTACAGAGGACCTGGAATAATTACTGCTACTCAGAATGTTTATAAACCACTTGCTTTCACTAAACAAAAGCAAGATCTTATTCTTGATAGTGAAATTGTATATAAAACAAGACTTAAATTAGAACCTCAAATATATCCAACAGCAAAAATAATTGGTTATGCTTCAACATCTGATAATTATTTCTTTGTTGATGATGTAAGTTTATTTAATTATGAATCTGCCGCATCACCCAATTTTGGTGCACTAATAGTTTCTGGTATTGATCCAGTATCTGCTGCAGCAACTGCGACTATTGATAGTGGAACAGGTCAAGTAACAGGGTTTACTGTCAATCCTGTAGGTTCTGGATATACTACATCAGCAACTGTTTCCATTACTGCACCTCCAATTATACTTGATGATCAATTGGTTGGTGTTGGAATAACTGCTACAGCAACAGCAACAGTATCTGGAGGATCTATTAGTGGTATTACATTGACCAATCCAGGTCTTGGTTATACAATACCACCAAATGTATTAATATCTGTTCCTGAACCAGTTTATGAGAATGTTACAACTGCACCAGCAGCTAGTCTTACTATACAAGGAAATTCTGGAATTGTTACTGGTATTACCACTACAATGTTTGGTTCTGATTTAGCAATTGAGATAACTGGTATTACTACTGAAGGTCCATCATTCCCATTAATGGTTGTTGGAAATCCTTTATATGTTTATGACACTGAAGTTGGACATGGATTAACTTCTATGGATACTACAGGAACTATAGAAGTTGGTATAGGAACTACATTTGCAGATAATATTTACACGATTGCTGCATTCCATCAAACTGGTGTTGCTCCAAATGAAGTTACTGGAATTATTACATGTATTATTAAGTCAGATACAAATACTTCTGGACTTCATACTATGGGAATAGGAACAATGCCAGTTGGTA